>Ga0207865_100590_pt1 | contig 37845 bp, 37 predicted proteins | sample HigsolmetaAR204D_FD_184836 | JGI IMG/M metagenome (GOLD analysis project Ga0207865, IMG submission 184836) | Ionic liquid and high solid enriched microbial communities from the Joint BioEnergy Institute, USA - AR20-4-D (SPAdes) (version 2) ...
AGCCCCTTTAGGGGCTGCCTGAGATGATACGCGGTTGGCAGACTTTCAGTGCGCCTTTGAGGCGCTTGCTTGCACCATGCCCTTTTAGGGCTGATGGAAGCCACCGGCTAAGCCGGTGGTTATGACTTTACATGTCGGCACAAGCCGCTTAACTTAACGTTTGTTGTTTTTTTGTAAAAACAGGTCGGATTTTTCGAAAGACCGCGCCGCCTTCCCCGCATTACGATACGGTCGTACACCACACCACATCTAACAGGGGAAGGGGAAGTCCAATGAAGAGAAGGTTCAGCGTGCTCATCGTTCTGCTGCTCGGCATGGCGCTCATGGCCGCCGGCTGCGGAGGCGGCGGTTCCGGCGGCAGCGGCGGCGGGGAGGCCGGATTCGTCGGCATCTCGATGCCGACGAAGTCGTCGGAGCGATGGGTGCACGACGGCAACAACATGAAAGCCGAATTCGAGAAACGGGGCTACAAGGTCGATCTGCAATACGCGGAAGACATCGTCGAGAACCAGGTTTCGCAGATCGAGAACATGATCACGAAAGGCGTGGACGTGCTGGTCATCGCCGCGATTGACGGAGAGTCGCTGACGAACGTCCTCGACAAGGCGAACAGCGAAGGCGTCAAAGTCATCGCCTACGACCGGCTGATCCGCAAGTCCGAACATGTCAGCTACTACGCCACCTTCGACAACTTCAAGGTCGGCGTGCTGCAGGCGTCCTACATCGAGCAGGCGCTCGGGCTGAAGGACGGCAAGGGACCGTTCAACATCGAACTGTTCGCCGGCTCGCCCGATGACAACAACGCCTATTTCTTCTTCGACGGCGCGATGAGCGTGCTGCAGCCGTACATCGACAACGGCCAGCTGGTCGTCCGGAGCGGCCAGACGAACTTCGACCAGGTGGCGACCCTCCGCTGGGACGGCGCGACGGCGCAGGCGCGGATGGACAATCTGCTCAGCGCCCACTACACGACCGAGCGCGTGGACGCGGTGCTGTCGCCGTATGACGGCATCAGCATCGGCATCATCTCGTCGCTGAAAGGCGTCGGGTACGGCTCCGAGGGCAAGCCGATGCCGGTCATTACGGGGCAGGATGCCGAGCTCGCGTCGGTCAAATCGATCATCGCCGGCGAGCAGACGTCGACCATTTTCAAGGACACCCGCGAACTGGCGAAGAAGGCGGCGGAGATGGCGGAAGCGGTGCTCAAGGGCGAAGAGCCGGAAGTGAACGATACGACGACCTACGACAACGGGGTGAAAGTGGTGCCTTCGTACCTGCTCGAACCCGTCTCCGTCGACAAGTCCAACTACAAGGAAGTGTTGATCGACAGCGGCTATTACACGGAGGATCAATTGCAATAACCGCAACCGGTTGACTTTCGGAATTCCGGCAGGGAGCGATTTCGCGGCGACCGTTACGGGGCGCGCCCGCGAAATCGTTTCCGCGAAGGAGAGAATCGGAACGATGACAGACATCCTGCTGGAAATGCGGGGCATCACGAAGACGTTTCCCGGCGTCAAGGCGCTCAGCAATGTCAACCTGAAGGTGCGGAAGGGCGAAATCCACGCGCTCATGGGCGAGAACGGCGCCGGGAAATCGACGCTCATGAAAGTGCTCAGCGGCATCTATCCGTACGGCACCTACGAAGGGGACGTGCTGTTCGAAGGCCGGCGCTGCCAGTTCCGGGACATCCGCGACAGCGAGCGGCTCGGCATTGTCATCATCCATCAGGAGCTGGCGCTCAGTCCGTATCTGTCGATCGCGGAGAACATTTTCCTCGGCAACGAGCGCGCCCGGGGCGGCGTGATCGACTGGGGCGAGACGATCGCCCGCGCGCGGGAGCTGATGGACATGGTCGGGCTTGACGAATCGCCGAACACCCGCGTCATGGATCTCGGCGTGGGCAAGCAGCAGCTTGTCGAAATCGCCAAGGCGCTCAGCAAGAACGTCAAGCTGCTCATTCTGGACGAGCCGACCGCCGCCCTCAACGAACACGACAGCGAGATTCTGCTGCGGCTGCTTAAGACGTTCAAGGCGCGCGGGCTGACGTCGATTCTGATCTCCCACAAGCTGAACGAGATCGTCCAGGTGGCCGACGCCATCACGATCCTGCGGGACGGCGCGACGATCGAGACGCTCGACACCGCCCGGGACGAGATCACGGAAGACCGGATCATCAGGGGCATGGTCGGGCGCGACCTGAAGCATCGCTATCCGGAGCGGGTCCCGAACATCGGCGAGACGATTTTCGAGGTGCGGAATTGGAACGTGTACCATCCCCTCCAGCCGGACCGCCGGGTGATCGAGGATGTGAGCTTCCATATCCGCCGGGGCGAAGTGGTGGGCATCGCCGGCCTGATGGGCGCCGGCCGGACGGAGCTGGCGATGAGCCTGTTCGGCAAGGCGTACGGCAAGAAGATCAGCGGACAGATGCTGAAGAATGGCAAGCCGATCGACCTGCCCGACATTCCGGCCGCCATCCGGAACGGCATTGCCTATGTGACCGAAGACCGGAAAAATTACGGCCTTATTCTGATCCAGGACATCAAGCGCAACACCACCCTCGGGAAGCTGCGGAAGGTCTCCCGGCACGGTGTGATTGACGAGAGGCGGGAAATCGTGGAAGCGGAGGGCTTCCGGCAGCGGCTGAACATCAAGACGCCGAGCATCCTGCAGACCACGATGAACCTGAGCGGCGGCAACCAGCAGAAAGTCGTGCTCAGCAAGTGGATTTTCACCGACCCGGACGTGCTCATCCTGGACGAACCGACCCGCGGGATCGACGTCGGCGCGAAGTACGAAATCTATACGATCATCAATCAGCTCGCCGGCGAGGGGAAGGGCATCCTGCTCATCTCGTCGGAGCTGCCGGAGCTGCTCGGCATGTGCGACCGGATCTATGTCATGAGCGAGGGGCGCATGACCGGCGAGCTGACCCGGGCGGAAGCCACCCAGGAAAACATCATGCGACTCATGGCGCGAATGGAGGGCGACATCCGTGCAAACGGTCATTAAACAGTTCAGGGCCAACATCCGGCAATACGGCATGCTGATCGCGCTGCTGCTCATCATGCTGCTGTTCCAGATTCTGACGGGCGGCATTCTGCTGAAGCCGCTCAACGTGACCAACCTGATTCTGCAGAACAGCTACATTCTGGTGCTGGCCATCGGCATGGTGCTCGTGATCATCAGCGGGCACATCGACCTGTCGGTCGGTTCCGTGGCGGCGTTCGTCGGCGCCGTGGCGGCCTTCATGATGGTCGAGCTGAACGTGCCGCTCGCCGCCGCGGTCGTCCTGTCGCTGCTGATGGGCGCGCTGATCGGGGCCTGGCAGGGTTTCTGGGTCGCCTACGTGCGGGTGCCGTCGTTCATCGTCACGCTGGCCGGCATGCTGATGTTCCGCGGGCTCACGATGCTGGTGCTCAAAGGGCAGTCCGTCGGGCCTTTTCCCGAAGCGTTCCGCGCTTTGAGCTCCGGATTCATCCCGGATTTTTCGGGCGGCGGCGGCCTGCATCTGCTCAGCCTCCTGATCGGCGCCCTGCTGTCGGCGCTGCTGATCGCGATCGGCTGGCGCAAGCGCCTGTCGGACATCCGGTATAATTTCGAGGTGCCGCCGCGGGGGTATTTTATCGCCCAGATGGTCATCCTGGCCGCGGCCCTCATGTTGTTCGTCTATGTGCTCGCCAGCTATGAAGGCATTCCGAACATCCTGATCGTGCTGCTTGTCCTCATCTTCGCATATACCTTCATCACCAACCGGACGGTCATCGGCCGGCACATCTACGCGATGGGCGGCAACGAGAAAGCGGCCATGCTGTCGGGCGTCAAGACGAAGCGGGTGTCGTTCTGGGTGTTCGTCAACATGGGCACGCTGGCGGCGCTGTCCGGCCTCATCTTCGCCGCCCGCCTGAACGCGGCCACGCCGAAGGCCGGCGTCAACTTTGAGCTCGACGCGATCGCGGCCTGCTTCATCGGCGGCGCCTCGATGTCCGGCGGCGTCGGCACCGTGGTCGGCGCGGTCATCGGCGGCCTTGTGATGGGCGTCATGAACAACGGCATGTCGATCCTCGGCGTGGGCATCGACTGGCAGCAGGCGATCAAGGGGCTGGTGCTGCTGCTCGCCGTCGCCTTCGACATCTACAACCGAAACAAGTCGTCCTGACAAGTTGAATCACGGCGGATCGACAGGGCAGGCCTCCCGTTAAGGGAGGTCTGCTTGTTTTGGCTCCCCAAGCTCCTTTCACAACGCGGCGGCAACTGTGTTACAATAGCGAAAGAGCCTAGGAAGGAGACTGGTATGGCGAACATACGACTGGTTGCACTTGACATGGACGGCACACTGCTGAACGACCGCCAGGAGGTCAGCCCGCGCAATGCGGCGGCCATCCGCCGGGCGCTCGATGCGGGCGTCATCGTCTGCTTCGCGACCGGCCGGGGCGTGCAGAACGTGCTTCCGTATGCGGAGCAGCTCGGCATGTCGACGCCGATGATCACGGTGAACGGCGGCGAGATCTGGCACCGGCCGCACGATCTGTACAAGCGGACGGCGATGGACGCGGCGGATGTGCTGCGCCTGCGCCGGCTGGCGCTGGATCACGGCGTCTGGTACTGGGCTTACGCGACGGACGGCGTCTACAACCGGGAGCGGTGGGTCGAGCCGGAGGAAGATGTCCAGCGCAAAGTGTGGCTGAAGTTCGGCTATTACGAAGAGAACGTGCGGCTTCTGGAGCAGATCCGGGCGACGGCGGAAAGCTGGGGCGGATTCGAAATCTCGAATTCGTCGCCCGTCAACATCGAGCTGAATCCGTCCGGCGTCTCCAAAGGCGCAGCGCTGCTGGAACTGTGCCGCCTGCTCGGCATCGATCCGTCCGAGACGGCCGCTGCCGGCGACAGTCTGAACGACCTGTCGATGATCCGCGCGGCAGGCCTCGGCGCAGCGATGGGAGGCGCGCAGCAGGCGGTCAAGGAAGCGGCCGGTATCGTGCTGCCCGGCAACAACGAAGACGGCATCGCGCATCTGATCGAACAATACGTGCTGGGAGGTTGATCCCGCATGTGGCTGGATATTCTGGCCTGGATCATTGTCGTCGTGCTGTTCATCGTCGGCATGGCGGGCGCGGTCTACCCGATTCTGCCGGGCGCCCTCGCGATTTACGCCGCATTCTTCGTCTACGGATTCATGGTTTCGTTCGAGCCGTTCGGCTGGCTGTTCTGGACGATTCAGACGCTGATTGTCGCCGTGCTTTTCCTGGCGGATTACGCGGTGAACGCCTGGGGCGTGAAACGGTACGGCGGCTCGCGTGCTTCCGTCGTCGGCAGCACGATCGGCGTGCTGGTCGGTCCTTTCGTCATTCCGGCGTTCGGGCTTGTCATCGGACCGTTCGCGGGCGCCGTCATCGGCGAGCTGTTGACCGGCTCCGATCTGGACCGCTCCGTGAAGGTCGGCTGGGGGTCGCTCGTCGGCCTGTTCACCAGCGTCGTCGTGAAAATCGCGCTGCAAGCGGTGATGATTCTGTTGTTCGCGCTGTGGTTGATTTTTTAAATGAAATGGAGGAGCCTGTGCAATGATTCGCGTCACGGTATGGAATGAGTTTCTGCACGAGAAAGAGCATGAAGAGGTCATCAAAGTTTATCCGGACGGCATCCACAACGCGATTGCGCGGGGCATCGCGGAGGACGGCATCGCGGTGCGCACCGCCACGCTCGACCAGCCGGAACACGGCCTGACGGAAGAGGTGCTGAACGACACCGACGTGCTGATCTGGTGGGGCCATATGGGGCATGACAAGGTCGATGACGCGATCGTCGACCGCGTCCATCAGAGGGTGCTGGACGGCATGGGACTCATCGTGCTGCACTCCGCACACTTCTCGAAAATTTTCCGCAAGCTGATGGGCACGTCGTGCGATCTGAAATGGCGCGAGGCGAACGAGAAGGAGCGTCTGTGGGTCGTCAATCCGGCGCACCCGATCGCGGCGGGACTGCCGGAGTACATCACGCTCGAACACGAGGAAATGTACGGCGAGCATTTCGATATTCCGGCGCCGGACGAGCTGATCTTCGTCAGCTGGTTCGAAGGCGGCGAAGTGTTCCGCAGCGGCTGCACGTTCTACCGCGGCCAAGGCCGGATCTTCTATTTCCGTCCCGGCCATGAGACGTATCCGACGTACCACAATCCGCAGATTCTGCAAGTCATCAAGAACGGCGTGCGCTGGGCGGCTCCCGCGGGCGCGGCGAAGCCGGTGCGCGGGAACGTCAAGCCGCTTGAGCCGATCAAAGGCTGAACCTTGTCCGGCCGGCGGCCGGATCCGAAGGACTGGATAACGTGAGCCTGAAGAAAGATTCTCTGATACGGGGCACGATCATTCTGGCTGCCGCCGCGCTCATCGCCCGCTTCCTCGGCATCTTCCAGCGGGTTCCGCTCGATTACATGCTGACGGAAGCGGGCGGCGCCTATTTCACGGCGGCCAACAATATTTATCTGCTGCTCCTCGTGGTCGCGACGGCGGGCATTCCGAGCACGATCAGCAAGATGATCGCGGAGCGGCACGCGCAGGGACGGGTCGCGGAGGCGCGCGATATCTACCGCGCCGCGCTCCTGTTCGGCATCGTGACGGGCGTCATCGTATCGGGCGCCCTGTTCGTATGCGCGCCGCTGCTTGCGCGGGACAACCCGGGCGCGGCGGCATCGATCCGCGCGATCGCGCCGGCGCTGCTCCTGTTTCCGGTCATTGCGATGATGCGCGGGTATTTCCAGGGGCGGCAGTATATGACCGCGGGCGGCGTCTCGCAGATCGTCGAGCAGATTCTGCGCGTCGTGACGAGCGTCGCGCTCGCGTTCGCGCTGCTCAGCTGGGGCTACGGCGACGAGCGGGTGGCCGCGGCGGCGTCGGCGGGCACGATCTTCGGCGCCGTCGGCGCGTTCGCCGTCATGCTGGCCTACGCGGTGAAGCTGAGGCGGGCGGACGCCGCCGACCGCCGGCATGCCGCCGCCGTGAGGCGCGGCGGCCGGAAGCTTCGGTACGGCGATATTTACCGCGAGATTTTCCGCTTGTCCGTGCCGATCGTGCTGACCTCGATGACGGTACAGTTTTTCTATTATTTCGATACGCAATTTTTCTATCGGTTGACGGAATCGTACTACGGCACCCGCGAGCTGACGAACGCCGCGCTCGACATTCTCGGGATGAAGGCGCAGACGATCGCGGGCATTCCGCCGATTCTGGCCGTCGCGCTCAGCCAGTCGATCATCCCGGTCATCTCGTCGGCGTACGCGACGGGCAACATGCGGGAAGTGAGCCGGCAGGCGTCGCTCGTGCTGCGCATTGTCATCTTCACCGGCGTGCCGATCGCGCTGGCGCTGACCGCCGCCGCTCCCTCCGTCACCGGGCTGCTGTACACGCCCGGCGGCAGCGGCGTCGTCGCCGCGCTGACGGCCGGCACGGTGCTGCAGATCGTCATGATGACGACGAACTCGACCCTGTTCGGCCTCGGCAAGCCGCGCCAGGCGATGTACCATACGCTTACCGGCATGGCGGTCAAGGCGGCGCTGAGCGCCGCTTTCGGCCCCGCGCTCGGCGTGTACGGGCTCATCCTCGCGTCGACCGTCGGCTTCCTCTGGATCAGCTGGTTCAACGTGCTGTCGATCCGCAAAGTGGTGCCGATCTCCGTGCTCGGCTCGCGCTGGCTGCCGTACACGGGCGCCGTGCTGCTGGCGTCCGCCGCGGGGTTCGGGATTGACTTCGCCGGCCTGCGGCTGCTTGAGGACCTGCCGTTCAAGCTGGCCTGCCTCTTCACGGCGGCCGCATCCTGCGCCGCTTCCGCGGCGGCATACCTCGTGTTCATGGTGCTGTTCGGCGCGGTGACCAGGGATGACGCGGCATCGTTCCCCGGGCCGCTGAAGAAGCTGTTTGCGCCGCTGCTCCGCATCCGGGCGCGCTAGTGCGGAAGTCCTCCTCTTATTGCAGGATTCTGTCGTCTCCTTGTCGAATTTGGGAGAAAGGTCTTGCAATCCCAGAGACAGAAGAGAGGAGACGGGATGAAGGCATGAGGAGATGGCTTGCGCTGGCGCTTTCGGCGCTGCTTCTGTTCACGTCAGGCTGCCAGGCCGTTCAGGGGATCGATCTGAACGGCATGATCAAGCAGTCGCGCCAGGTGATATCGGCGGAAGGCAGCGTCACGTATGAAGTGGAGCTGGATTTAAGCAAGGAAGCGTTTGACGGGTTGTCCCGCTTTTTCGGGGAAAACGTTGCGCCGCTGCTCACCCATATAAAACTGGAGCTTGACCACGTCAAGGTGCAGGACCCCTGGCATGTGCGTGCCCACGGAACGCTGTACCTTGGCGATGTCGGAATCGGCTTTGCGATGCAGAGAGACGATTGGCTGCTCGTGCTGGAACCGGACGGCGCAAGCGCCCCGATCGTCCTGGATGCGGGCGGCGAGGAATTTCCCTTCGGGACCTACCACCCGTACGGGCTTTATGACCAAATCATTGAGTCGTACGATCCCGTGGGACTCTATTCATATGGACCCGCCGGTCTGTATGATCCATTCGATCTCTACAATCCTTTCAGGCTGCTCAATCCCCTTGGTCTGGACGGCACTCACATACCGGAAGAATATCAGCGCAGCCTGCTGGAATTGACGGGACAGGCCAAAATGTTGGCCGATGATTACTGGATCAGGAATATGCCGAATATGCCCCGTTTGTCGGTTTCCCCGGACACTCCCGCGACGGTGGGCGGAGAGCAGCTTGCGCTTGACAGAATCAGCGTCCGGTTTGACCGGCTGGAGCTGTTCGATTGGACGAAGCGGTATATCGAGGCGCTGATCGCGGATGAGTCGGGCGTCCGCGCGGTCTACCGAAAGATTGATCCCTTAGAAATCGAGTTGTTCCGATTGCTCAAGGAGGCCGGCTTGCTCTCCGGATTTGAGGAGGAATCTTTCGAGTACGGGGAAGCGGAACTTGTCGACGCCGTGAATGAATTGATGGAAGAGCTGCGATTGAAGGCGGAGGAGCTTAGCGAGCCGGAGACGCCGGACCCCGAAACGGTTCGGTTGGCCAGGGACAGCCTTCTGGTCAGCGCCGATCTCTATGTCGACGATCAGCTCCGCATTCGCAAGCAGGAGATCGAGATTCGGTTCCGGCCGCCGGAAGCGCTTCATTCGCTGGTCTGGATAAATCCGTTCAGCGGATTGAACGGCATGCGCCTGGCATATTCCGCCGAATGGTGGAATATCAATGGCGACGTCGGGCTTGAGCCGCCGGACGATGCGATAGAAGCCGGGGTTACGCTTGAAGAGATGGCCGAATGGTCGATGGCGGACGGAATCCGGTTCATGGGCCGGGATTCCGGACTGTTCGAACTGATCTTCCGGCGCGGGAAAGCGGGCGTGCAGGAGCTGCAGTTGTACCTTGATGATGACAGGACGGCGCCGATTCCGACGCCGAACGGCTCGACGCTCGTGCCGCTGCGCCGTACGGCGGATGCGTTCGACGTCACCGTCCAGTACGATCCGCAGACGAGACGGCTTCTGCTGCACGATGACATCACCGGGACGGATATCGCGCTGACGGTCGGCAGCCGGCTGGCCGCGGTGAACGGCGAGACCGTCGAATGGTCGTATCCGGTCATCACGGGCGCGGACGGCGCATCCTACGTTCCCGGACGCGACCTGATGAAGGCGATCGGCGGCACGATTGCGTGGAGCAGCCAATCGGGCAGAAAAGTGCTGATCCTGAAACGCGATGCCGCGGATCTGGTGAGCTTATAATCCGTTGCCGGCATCTGAACGCAATAAGCAGCAAGGCTTTCATTTTCATTACAGAAATCTATCAATTACAGTGCAATTATGGTAAAATATTGATTGTTATTCATACATAAATATGAGAGGAGACGGAGTGAAGGCATGCGGATGAGGAAATGGCTTGCACTGGCGTTTGCGGCGCTGCTCTTGTTCGCGGCAGGCTGTCAGGCTGTGCAAGGGGTCGATCTGAACGGGGTGCTCAAGCAGTCGTTCAAGACGACCGCGGCGGAAGGCAGTCTCAAGTACGAATTCGAGCTGGATTTGAGCAAGGAACTGTTGAACGAGATGGCGCATGAGGAAGAAGCCGCGGCGATCCTGCCGCTGCTCACCCATGTGAAGCTGGAAATTGACGAGTACAAAGTCAAGGACCCGTGGAACAACTTGATGCGCGGCACGCTGTGGCTCGGGGACATCGGCATCGGCTTCTCGGCGCAAATGGCCGATACGCTGATGGTGGTCGAGCTGGACGGCGCGAGCGCTCCGATCGTCATCGATCTGAGCGCAGCGGACGAGGAACTGTCCGATGTCGCGCTGTCGGATGAGCAGCTGCGTCAAACGCAGGAAATGATGCTGAAATTCCTGCAGTCGTCCGGAGACTATTTGGTTGACAACATGCCGAATGTCTCCGATCTGTCGGTTGCGCTGAGCACGCCCGTGACCGTGGGCGGAGAGGAGCTGTCGCTCACCCGGGTCAGCGTCCGGTTTGACGGCGCCGAACTGTTCGAATGGCTGAAGAAATACCTTGAAGCGCTGATTGCGGACGAAGAAGGCGCACGGACGCTGGTTGAAGCGCTCGCGACGATGCTGAGCGAACAGTCGGCCCTGTTCGCGGATCGTGAACTGCCGGTTGACGAACTGGCGATCGTCGAAGAAGAAGAGGACATTGCCGGAGCGGCGGAAGAGCTGATCGGAGCCTTGAAGGAGGCGGCGGCAGGGCTCGCTTTCATCGAAGCGGCCGAGCCTGAAATGATTCAGGCGATCTTCAATGACAGTCTCCAGGTGCGCGCCGACCTCTATGTCGACGGCAAGCTCCAGATCCGCAAGCAGGACGTCGAAGTCGAATTCCGTCCGGATGCGGAGAAGCTGAAGTCGGCGCTCGGCGAAAATCCGCTTGAAGGGTTGAACGGCATCCGTCTGGCATATTCCTCTGAAATGTGGAATATTAATGGCGATGTTGAGCTGGCTAAGCCGCAGGTTCCCGAGGACGGCGGCATTACGCCCGAAAACATGGAAGAATGGTCGACGGCGGATGCGCTCCGCTTCTTTGACGCCGAGTCCGGTCTGTACGAGCTGCTCGCCAACCGGTTCAAAATCGGAGAGCAGGAGTTCAGGCTCTATCCCGAATTTGACGACCCGGCTCCGATCAAGGCGCCGAACGGCTGGACGCTCGTGCCGCTGCGCGATACGGCGGAGTATTTCGAAGCGGAAGTCAAATTCGATCCGGAGACGAAACATCTCATCGTGCGCGATGACGCGACCGGAAGCGAAGTTGTGCTGACGGTCGGCAGCAACAAGGTCGCGGTGAACGGGAAGACGGTAGAGTGGGGCTATCCGGTCACCGTCATGGCGGACGGCGTCACGTACGTGCCGGCACGCAATCTGATGGAAACGCTCGGCGGATCGGTCGCATGGATCGACGAAGACGGGTTCCAGGTGCTGGTCATGAAGCGCGATGTCGCGGAACTGATTGAACGGTAATCGGCCGCGGTTGATCGGACGGCTGGCGCACCGTTCCCGCATGCGCGTCGGAAGGAGCGATGAACATGGACAAAGCGGCTGATGCCGCGGATTTCCGCAGCCGGATCGGACGGGACGTCCTGACTGTCGCGGTGTTCAAGGCGGACTGGTGTCCGGATTGCCGGTTCCTCGATCTGTTCATGGCGGATATCGAGGAAGCGTTCCGGGACCGGATCGAATTTCTGGAAGTCGACCGCGACGAGCTGCTTGATCTGTTCATCGAGCTGGATATTTACGGCATTCCGAGCTTCGTCGCATTCCGCGGAGGGCGCGAGATCGTCCGGTTCGTCAGCAAGCTGCGCAAATCGCGGCCCGAGATCGAGCGGTTCCTGGACCGCGCGATCCAGGTGGACGCGGCGCTGAGCGGGTGAAACGGCTAAAGGCAATGTCATGGAAGCGGCAGGCATCGACCGGCTGACGGTCGGCGCCTGCCGCTTTGTCTGCCGCTTCCAGCCGAATTCATCGTTTCTACATGGATTTCGCCGGATGCAATCGTTATAATGTAATGTTGACAGAGTCTGTGAAGCGAGCCGCCGGGCTCTCTGCCCGTAATCCGGATCGTTCGACAGAAGAAATGTGGTGAGTAAATGATATCCGGCGGTTACCGCAAACTGGTCATCGCAACATGCATCGGCATGCTGATCGTGCTCCTCGGGGGCGCGCTTGTGACGAATACCGACTCCGGCGACGGCTGCGGCACGGACTGGCCGCTCTGCAACGGCAAGTTCATCCCGGCGTGGACGCTGGAGTCGGCGATCGAGTATTCCCATCGCTTTTTTACCGGTATTGTCGGCATTCTGGTCGCGCTGACCTGCATCGCCACGTACCGGCTCGTGCGGAACATGGACAAGCCCGATCCGGAACCGCTGTGGTACGCCGGCAGCATCTTCGTGTTCACGGTCGTTCAGGCGCTGATGGGCGCGGCGGCGGTGAAGTGGCCGCAGTCTTCACAGGTGATGGCGCTGCATTTCGGCATTTCGCTGTTCGCGTTCGCCAGCACGCTGCTGCTGGTCATCTGGGTGATGCGCCAGCGGCACGCGGCGAACCGGAAGCCGCCGTCCATCCCGCGGGGCATCGCCCCGCTCGCCCTGGCGACATCCGTGTACAGCCTCGTCGTCATTTACCTGGGCGCCTACATCCGGCACACCGACTCCGCCGGCGGCTGCGGCACGGACTGGCCGCTCTGCAACGGCGCGTTCTTGCCGGAGCTGGAAGGGGCGACGCTGGTCGCCTTCGTGCACCGGCTGGCGGCGGCGCTGTTCCTCTTCGCGGTCATCTTGCTCCATGCTTATGTCTGGCGCCGGCGTCATGCGGACAGCGAGACGGCGAGAACATCCTCATGGGTGCTCGGGCTGGCTTTCGGGCAAGTGCTGAGCGGCGCGCTGGTGGCGTGGACGGTGGGGAACGAAGATCTGTTCATTTTCACCAGCCTGCTGCATAATCTCGTCATATGCGGCCTGTTCAGTCTGTTGGTTGATCTGAGCATTCGTTCATGGCGCTATCGCGACGTCGGCAGGGATACGCAGGTTGTCGATTCGCACGCATAGGGAGGTGCCGCGTTGCTGCGCACGTTGTTCGGCGAGCAGCCAAGACGGTTGACCGGGCGGATGGCCGAGGTTTACAAGGAAATCAACCAGTTCGCGAATCTGATGCACGAGCGGATCTCGGCCGGCAAGGACCGGGAGTACCGTCTGCGCGTGTACGAGATCGGCGCTCTCGGGCTGATGGCGTCGCTGGATGAGCTGGAGCAGAGCCTGTACGCGGCGCGCGGTTATGCGCACCGCATCCGGAAGCCGTCGCTCGCGCATATGTCGCATGAAGAGCAGCTGGATTATTTCCGGTATGTCTATTTCGACAAAAACGGGTTCATCCGCGTGTTCGCCATCCTCGACAAACTCGGTGCTTTCCTGAACGACGCCCTCGAACTGCAAACCGAGAAAATGAAGCCGCAGTTCTCCTACTTCACCGTGCTGCGCAACATGCGGCAGAAGCGGCTTCACCCGAAGCTGTCCGCCGCGCTCGACGAGCTGAAGGAGAAGTATCAGGCGCCGCTCTCCGAGCTGCGCAAGCGGCGCAACATCGAAGTGCATTTCATGAACACCGAGATGATGGACGATCTGATGCAGAGCCGCAAGTCGTACGGCAAACCGACGAAGCTGGAAAACATCGAAGACCAGGTCAGACAGCTGGAAGAGGCGTTCGAGATGATTACGTCATCCCTGTGCATCGCGTTTCGCTATGTCCGGCGCTGGATGAAGTGACCGTCCGGAAGCGGCCGCGGGCAGGGAACGATGCGCGGAGGAGGAATCGATGGAGCTGAAGGGGAGAAGGGCGCTGATCACCGGGAGTGCGAAAGGTCTCGGCAAGCGGACCGCGCTGCTCCTCGCCGAAGCGGGATGCGACGTCATCGTGAACTACGTCTCCAGTCGGGCCGAGGCGGAAGCGCTGGCCGGCGAGCTGCGGGGGCTCGGGGTCCGGTCCGCCGCCTTGCAGGCCGACGTCTCGGATCCGAAGCAGGTCGAGCGGCTGGCCGAAGAGGCGGAGCGGCTGCTCGGCGGCATCGACATCCTGATCAACAACGCGGGTCCGTTCATTCGCGAGCGGCGGCTGTTCGCCGAATATACGCCGGATGAGATCATCGGGCTGGTGAACGGCAATCTGCTCGGCGTCATGCTGCTCGACCGTCTGCTGCTGCCGGGGATGCGGCAGCGGGGATGGGGACGGATCATCCATTTCGGCTTCGGCCATGCCGGCGAGTCGCGCGCCTGGCCGCACCGCGCCGTGTACGCCGCGGCGAAGACGGCGCTCGTCTCCTTCACGAAGACGCTGGCCGTCGAGGAAGCGGCCCGCGGCATTACGGTGAACATGATCTGTCCCGGCGACATTCGCGGCGCGAACAAGGAGAAGTCGATCGACGACGTACAGGGCGAGATCGATCCGGAATCGCAGCGCCGGCCCGGAACGGGCGAGGACGTGGCGCGCGCCATCCGGTTCCTGTGCGACCCGCGGTCGGACTTCATCACCGGCAACCTGCTGGATGTGACCGGCGGTTTCGATCCGATCCGGAACACGATCTGAAACGCACAAGAAAAAGCGTCTTGTGCCGCAGCCGTTCGGGCGAACGGCCGCGGAGGCAAGACGCTTGTTTCTTGTCCAAATGACGGATATCAGAATACTTGAATAACCTCTTGGATGCCCTCGACTTCTTCCAGCAGCGCGCGTTCGATGCCTGCCTTCAGCGTGATCGTCGAGCTCGGGCAGCTGCCGCATGCGCCCATCAGACGCAGCTTCACGACGCCGTCTTCAACGTCGACGAGTTCGACGTCGCCGCCGTCGCGCTGCAGGAACGGACGCAGCTTGTCAAGGACGTCGAGCACTTCGTCGTACATCGTTTGGTCCGACGTTTTGCTCATTTGCCATCAGCTCCTTTCTTGCTTACTATTTATTATAGTACAAAACGGGCAGAATGAAAACGGATCGGATAAGGGCAGGTGAACCGCGTGGATCGGCCGATCATCGAATTTTGCGCGAACAACATGCATCACGGCACGGACGCGGTGATGCGCCGGCTCGAAGCGGAACCGGACAAATACGAGGTCATCGAATACGGCTGCCTGGGCAACTGCGGCGAATGTTTCCTGTTCCCCTACGCGTACGTAAACGGCGAGATCGTGGCTGCCGAGACGGCGGAAGAGCTGTACGAAGCGATACTGAAGGCCGTCAAGGAGCAGCAGGCCGAGCGGGAGATGCTCGACAAGCTGCTGGACGATCTGTAACAAATTATGTACATGCGCCGGCCGTTCAATCCAACCATGTGCTGGTGATGAATGTGGTCGCAAGCATAGGCAAGGGCTCCCCGACGGGTTCGGGGAGCCCGATGCATATTGGGCGCATTAATCGTACACCTTGATCTCGTTGTAGAACGTGTCGCGTTCGACCGGAATCCGGCCGGCGCCTTTCACAAGCCAGATCAGATCTTCGCGCGTAATGCCTTCCGGCGTCAGCGCGCCGGCGGAGTGGCTGATCCGCTCCTTCACGATCGTGCCGTGGACGTCGGAAGCGCCCATCGCCAGCGACACCTGGGTGAGCTGCGTTCCGATGTTGATGAAGTAAGCCTTGATGTGCTGGAAGTTGTCCAGCATGAGCCGGCTGATCGCAATCGTCTTCAGATCTTCGAACGCCGAGTTCCGTCGGCGGATGCTTGCCTTCGGGCTGGAGGGCTGCATCGACAACGGGATGAATACCATGAAGCCGTTCGTTTCGTCCTGAAGTTCGCGCAGTTTGATCAGGTGCTCGATCCGGTCGCGATGCGTCTCGATGGCGCCGTACAGCATCGTCGTGTGCGTCCGGATGCCGAGCTGATGCGCGGTGCGGTGCACTTCGAGATATTGGTTCACGTCCGCTTTCTCGACGCGCATTTTCTTGCGGTATTCATCGGACAGAATTTCGGCGCCGCCGCCCGTCAGCGTGCCGAGCCCGGCCTTGACCAGCTCCTCCAGCACTTCCTTGTACGAGAGGCCGGAGAGACGCGAGAAGAACTCGATCTCCGCGGCGGTGTACGCCTTCAGCGTCACGTCCGGATAGTGCTGCTTCAGCACGCGGAGCGATTCGACGTAGTAGTCGAACGGCACATGCGGATTGTGGCCGCCGACGATATGGAATTCCCGGACGCCGGGATGGTAATGCTTCTCGATATAGGCGAGCATCTCTTCGCCGGTGAGCGTGTACGCGCCCTCTTCGCCCTGGTCCCGGCGGAAGCTGCAGAACGCGCAGTGCGATTCGCACACGTTCGTAAAGTACAGGCTCATGTTCTCGATGAAATAGACTTTCTTGCCGTTCTTCCGCAGGTTCACTTCGTTCGCCATCTGGCCGATGGCGAGCAGATCATCGGACTCGTACAGGAAGACGCCGTCTTCGAGGGTCAGCCGCTGACCATAGTGTACCTTCTCTCGGATTTCCTGCATGCGTGAATGTTCGGTCGGGATTACGACGTTCATGGCCATTCCTCCTGTCGATGGGCTTAAGCGGCACCCGTCCAGAGACTGTAATTATTATAATCTTCCGGGACAGAATCGGGCAACAGGATAATCCGGGAGATGAGGCGCAGCCGGAGGGCCGGAGAAAGTGTTGCAGCGGTTGAAAGTCGCGCCAGGACAACAATTGAAGCGCTAACGAAACAAGGAGCCGTTATTTGTGACAATTTGGTCTGCTTCCGGACGCGAACGAAACGCAGCATTCTTATTTGGCTGCGGAGAGCCGTTTTTTGCCCCTTCAAATCCGAACAGGACGTCTCGGTTTCGTTACGAATCCGAAAACCCGCGATTTCCGGCAAATAAGACGTCCTGGTTTCGTTAATCAAACAGAGCATCCCGGAGATTGACCGGACCGCCCGGTGCGCCGGCCGGCTCCTATTGTGGCATCCTGGAATGTCGGGTATACTTATAAATTAATATTGATGCTTATCAAGGCGCATCAAGCTAGCGGGAGGGATCCAGATGATTGCGATCAGCGAAGCGGCTTCGAATAAAATCAAGGAAATGCTCGCCGAAGAAGAGACGCCCGGTCTGTTCCTTCGCATCGGCGTGCGGGAGGGCGGCTGCAGCGGTTTCTCCTACGGCATGGGCTTCGACGACGAGAAACACGAGAACGACCAGGAGATGGACATCCGCGGTCTGCGCGTTGTCGTCGACTCGGACAGCATGAAATATCTGTACGGTCTCGAGATTGACTACAAGGAGACGGCGATGGGCGGGGGATTTACGATCCACAACCCGAACGCGGTGGCCACCTGCGGCTGCGGCCAGTCGTTCCGCACGGCAGCGGACGCGGGCAAGCCGGAGGAGTGCTGAGGCGGACGAAGTCCGTGAGCATTGCGGCATGATGGATGAACCATAAGGCCTTCTTCGTTGGATTCCGGTACACGGAGTTTGACGAAGGAGGCCTTTTCTGTTTGACGGGAAACGCGTAAAAAGAGGAGTCAGGCGACCGAACATCAAATACCAGAACAGGAAGTTTTAAACATGAAGCCATGGAGGGATCTCGATGTCCACAAACTTGATATCCATATTCGAGCAGTATGTTTCGGGCTGGAAGCGCGCGGAAATCGAAACCGTGCTTGAAACGCTTGATGAAGATTGCATCATAACGGAATGCTGCGGCCCGGTCTATCGCGGCCGGGATAACGTACGGTTGTGGATGGAAAAATGGCTGGGAGAGGGCAATCGTGTTTTGGAGTGGGATGTGCGCACTTGTGGCGAGCTGGACTGGATTCGGGAGGTAAAGGCATTCCTCGCCGCGCTGCCGGATGAGGATGACTCCGCATGAAGCCCGGGCGCGGGAAACCATCAAGAGGCGGGATTGAAAATGAATCATCAAGTCAAAGCATACCAGGGGAGAAGGTACTTGCATATTACCGGCGGCGATTCGCCGATTCAGCGGGAGCAGGACGCGATCGACATCATTGCGCTGTGCATGGAACATGACACGAACGCGGTGCTGCTGGACGGCGGCGTGCTGTCGGATGATTTTGTCAGGCTGCGGACCGGTCTGGCCGGTGCCGTGTTGCAGAAATTCGTCAACTACAACATCAAGGCGGCGGCGGTCATCCGGGAAGGCCTGCAGTTTCCCGAACGGTTTCGTGAAATGGTCGCCGAATACCGCAACGGGAATACGTTCCGCGTCTTCACCGACCAGGATGAGGCCGTGGGCTGGCTCCTGGCGCCGCAGCCCGGATAAGTTCCGATTTTTACAATTCCGCTCAGCTCAACCTGAAGTATAATGGAAGGAAATTAATGCGCTTTATGCCAATTCGGGAGGGGTTGAGCTTGACGCATTACGCGGTCTCCGTGGAACGCCGGTTCCAGATGTCCCCGCAGCGGGTGTACAACCTGATCATCGACATGGATGAACATCGCCGCATCCTGCCCAGGCAGTTCGAATCGCTGGAAGTACTGGAAGGCGGCAGAGGCGACGGAACGGTGTTCCGGTTGACGATGAACGTGATGGGCAACCGCACCGCGCTGGTCATGACGCTCAAGGAACTTGAGCCCGGACGCATCGTGCAGGAGCAGGACGGCAATGCGGGGATTACGACAACATGGGAATTGATTCCGGAATCCGATGATTGCTGCATACTCAGGCTCACCTCGCGGTTTCCCGACAAACCCGGATTTTCCGGCTGGGTGGAGCGGCTGGCCACTTCTTCCATGATCCGCTCGATTTACAAACGCGAATTGGAAAATATGGAGCGCTATTTATCGACAGGCTCGGCTGCGAAATGACGGCTGAACATCCGCCGAACGTCCCCTTGACGGGGATTTTTTTGTGACTTGCTGGAATCTTCTATCATCCGCTTTCGCGATGCAGGGAAATGGAGTACGCTGTCGAATGGAGTAGAGATCATTTTTGAAAGCGCTTGCTTCCTTGCGAATCCACATCATCCCAAGTAAGGAGACATCTTGCGATGAGCGTCAATCGGTCGATGTTCCATTCGGTCGGCATGAAGCTGTTCATCCTCATCTTCTGCGCCATTCTGCTCTGTGTACTGGCCCTCGGCTGGTTCTCGTATTCCCGGTCGAAACGGGCGATCGAGACGGAAGTCGCGGAAGCGAACCGGATCACCGCGCGGCAGACGGCCGAGAAGCTGGACGTCGTCCTGACGGGCTATGCGCAGAAGCTGAAGCAGGTCATCGCGGATGCCGACTTCATCCGGATGCTCAATGCGTACAATCAATCCGGCGACGCCGCGGAAATCGCAAGCCTCGCACAGACGCTCGGCACCCGGCTCAGCGCCGCGGCGATGACCGATCTTTCAATCAAACAGATCGCGCTCATCACCGAGCGGGAGGAACGTCCCGTCCTCGCGTCGGATGCATCGGCCGATGCCGAAGGATTCCGCGATCCGGCCGTCTCGCAGCGCGTCCGGGACGGGCAGGGCAAGCCGGTCTGGTTCGCCGACGCGGGCGGGCCGGGCGGCAGCATCCGGCTGTACGTCGGCATGGCATACGAGATGAACGTGATGCATGAGCTCTATATGGAGATCGATCCGTATGTCATCGAGAAGCGGGTCCAATCGACGGATTTCGGCGACGGACGCATCTATGTCGTCGCGCCCGACCGGACGATCGTCTACGCGACGGAGTCCGGATTGGCCGGCAAGCCCTATCCCTACGACTTGCCTGAATACGATTCGGCCATAACCAGGATCGACGGCCAGGCCATGTTGTCCGTGCAGGGGGTGGTGGAATCGAACGGCTGGCAGATTGTCAGCCATATCCCGCTCGCCAGCCTGATGGAAAATGTGCGCGCCATCCGGGACATCACGCTGCTCATGTCGGTTGCGGCGGTCGCGGCGGCGGGCCTCATCGGATTCATCGTCATGCGGATGATCGGACGGCCGCTCGGAGAACTGAAGGCGCTCATGACGGAGGGCAAGAAAGGAAACCTCACCGTCAGATCCACGATCCGGCGGAAGGACGAGATCGGCCAGGTCGCCGACAGCTTCAACTGGATGATGGAAGAGATCACGGCGCTCGTGCAGAGTGCGAACCAGTCCGCGCAGGCGGTGCTCGAGACGTCAGCGGCCCTGGCGCAGGCCGCCCGCCAGACGGCGGATGCCGCCGGGACGATCGCGGCGGCGACCGGTGAGATCGCGTCCGGCGCCGCCAGCCTCGCCTCCGCGTCCGAGCAGGGAGCGGACATCGCGGACGAGATCGGCGCACAGGTGCAGACCGTCGTCGCATCGAATGAGGAGATGAAACGGGCCGCGTCCGAGGCGGAGGAAGCCGGAGCCGCAGGGACCGGCCACATGACGGCCTTGACCGGCAACACGAACCGGATGGAAGCGATGACCCGCTCGATGGCGGAGAAGGTCGGCCGTCTGGCCGACAGCGCGGGCTCGATCCGGAACATCCTCGAGATGCTCATCCGGATGAACGCGCAGACGAACATTCTGTCGCTGAACGCCGGCATCGAGGCCGCGCGCGCCGGCAGCGCGGGCAAAGGCTTCATGGTCGTGGCGGACGAAATCCGCGGGCTGGCGGAGCAGTCCCGGCAGTCGATCGCCGTGGCCGGCGAGATCATCGGCACGATCCAGCATGAAATCCGCGAGACGGTCGAGGCGCTGTCCGAGGCGCATCCGGTCTTCCGGGAACAGATCGAAGCCGTCAAGGAAGCGCACCGGCTGTTCCATGCGGTGCAGACGAACATGAACGCTTTTCTCGGCCGGCTGGAAGCCGCGACGGCGTCGATCCGGCGGCTTGAGCAGGTGCAGTCCGCCATGGCCGGCACGATGAGCGAGGTCAGCTCCGTCGCGCAGCAGGCCGCGGCGGTGTCCGGGGATGTGGCTTCCTTGAGCCGTGAACAGCTCGGCGTCAGCGCCGGTCTGGTGGAGCTGTCGAACCGGCTGGAGTCGGTGTCCGACCAGCTCAAGGCGTCGCTCTCCCGGTTCACGGTATCATGAGTCCAATCTCTGCGAATTTTACGGGGGAAACGGAGAAACAACGCCATGCGAAAAACGATCGTCGTCCTGCTCGCCGCCATCTGTGCGGTGCTGCTCTACTTCACGTCGGCATCGGCGTACAAGGTGTTCCGCGCCGACTGGCGGCTCCCCCAGACGCCCTTGCAGGAATCCGCGGAGTACCGGCTGGTCCTTATCACCCAGGAGCTGGAGACGCCGTTCTGGGACAAGGTCGGCGCCGGCGCGCGGGAAGAAGCGGCGAAGCACGGCGCGATGCTTGAAATCTGGGGAAGCTACAACAATGATGCGGACGAATTTCTGAAGAAACTGGAAATTGCGATTCACTCCCGCATGGACGGCATCATCGTCCAGGGGCTGGATACGGACGCGTTCAAGGAACTGGTGAAATACAAGGCGGCCTCGTACGGCATCCCCGTCATCACCGTCGCGAACGACGTGCCCGACAGCCTGCGCAGGACTTATGTCGGTTCCGATCAATTCGAAGCGGGCCGGACGATCGCCCGGCAGCTGGCGGCGGACATGGGGCAGGAGGGAACGGTCATCCTGCTCAGGGACAACGGCAACGCCTATTACCAGGAACAGCGGCTGGACGGGATTCGCAGCATCCTGGAAGCTTATCCCGGCATCGAGCTGCAATACGCGGAGACGCAGGGCTCGCGGGAGCAGGTCATCGCCGCCATGCAGGATCTGATGAATCATTCGCCCGACGTGCAGGCGTTCATCGCGGCGAACGCGAACCTGACCGCCGCGATGGTGCAGGAGATCGGCCGCAGGTCGCGGGTGAAGCCGTATCATATTTACTCGTTCGACGACAGCCCGGATACGCTGACGCTGCTCCGGGAAGGGCTCATCGACGGCATCATTGAACAGTCGCCCGAAGAAATGGGACGGATCAGCACGGCCCTCATGATCGACTGGCTGGAAGGCAGGCAGATCCCGCTCAAGACGAGCGGCTATCATACCGAAATTCGGCTGCGGAAAGCGGAAGATGCGCCATGAATCGCATACAGAACAAAATTTTGGTCCTCACCGGCATCGTGCTGTTCATCATGGCGGCCATCTGGTTGACGCTGACCTACTACAGCCGCCAGACCCAGGAGCAATACAACGACATTCTGCAGCGCTATCTGCGGATGAACGAGGTGACGGGCGCCAGTCAGCAGACGATCACGGACCTGAACAACTACCTCATCCGGCCGACGCCTGAACATTACGAACAGCTCGAGCAGAGCAAGGAACGGCTGCGCCGGGCGAAATACGACGTGTTCGCCTTGCGCAACGGAGACAACGACTTTGACCTTACCAGCTACACGAATCTGATCGACAGTCTGCTCGAAACGGCGAACCGGTCGATGATGTTCCAGGCGCAGATGGACACCGAAGATTCGAATCAGGCATTCAATGAAGCGACGCGCATCTCCCGCTCCATCTCCGACATGACACTGACGCTGCTCGACACCGAGCTCAAAACGTACGACCGGTTCTACCGGGGCATCATCGAGCGGTCGACGGAGCTGAACAAGCTCGGCATCTGGCTGCTGCTTACCATCACGTTCCTGCTGCTGATCTTCGCGTACTGGTTCGCCCTCAGCATCACGAGGCCGGTGCAGAAGCTGACACAGGCGGCGAAGGAACTGTCGCGGGGACGGTTCGACCAGGAGATCGAAGTGTCGTCGAACGACGAGATCGCTTTTCTGGCGAAAATGTTCGAGCGGATGCGGGTGAATATCAACAACCTCATTACGGAAATCCAGCAGAAAGCCCAACTGGAGCACGAACTGCAGCAGAACAAGCTGCTCTTGCAGGAGAGCCGGTACCGCAGCCTGCAGAGCCAGATTCATCCGCATTTTCTGTTCAACACGCTGGATACGCTCTCGAAGAAAGCTTATCTGGAAGGCGCCGAAGAGACGAGCGACCTGCTGGCGAGCGTCGCGGGTCTGCTCCGCTACAATCTGCGGCGTCTGGACCGCTCCGTCACGCTCTACGAGGAAGTCCGGGTGCTGCGCCAATACATGGACATCCAGTCGGCCCGGTTCGCCGACCGGCTGCGGTTTGTCGAGGACATTGACGAGTCGTGCCTGTACGTGCAGATTCCCGGGCTGACGCTCCAGCCGATCGTGGAGAACGCCGTCATCCACGCCGTGGAGCCGATGGAGGACGGCGGCACCATCGTGTTCCGCATCGCGGAAGACGGCGATCGGATCCGGGTCGAGATTGCGGACGACGGGCCGGGCATGCCGGAGGACAAGATCGAACGGGTACTCAAAGGCAGCGTTCAAGAGACGGAAGGGCATACGACCGGCATCGGGATCGGCAATGTCGTGCAGCGGCTCCGGCTGTTCTACGGGCAGGACGACATCATCGACATCGAGAGCAAACCGCGATCCGGCACGAAGGTCGTGCTGCGTTTGCCCAAAGTGAGGAGGTACGAAGCGGATGACCAGCGTACTGATCGTGGATGACGAGCAGATTGAGCGTGAAGGGCTTGCGGCGATATTGCGGAAAGGGTTTCCCGATCTTGCCATCGAACAGGCGCGGAACGGACGGGTCGCGCTGCAGATGGTCGAGGAAGGCTTCCGTCCGGATCTGGTGCTGATGGACATCAAGATGCCGGGCATGGACGGCCTCGAGACGATCGAGCGGATAAGCGCCATCGAACCGGACATCCGGTTCATCATGGTGACGGCTTACGATGCGTTCGACTACGCCCGCACGGCCATCAAGCTCGGCGTGAAGGACTACCTGCTCAAGCCGAGCAAGGCGGATGAGATCATCGCGACCGTCGGCAGGGTGCTGCGGCGGATCGAGGAGGAGCGCCGGGAGCGGGAAGCGAACAGGCAGCAGATCACCGCCCTCAAAAAAGTGCTTCCCGTCGTCGAGACGGACATCGTGACCCAGCTGCTGTACGACCATGTCCACGATGTGCATCTGGACGAGCTGGTCGACCTGCTCGGCGTCAGCACGGCAAGCGAGATGTTCGCCATCGTCGTCATGATGCCGGCAGGCGAAGAACAGAAGTATGCCGAAGTGAAAGCGAGAATCCGGAAGACGGGCGTCGGCCTGGTCGGGGCGCTGTCCGGCGGGCAGATCCCGGTCATCGTGTTCCGTGATCCGGTTCGATCGTACCGTTCCCAGGCGACGACGCTGGCCAGGGAATTGCTCGCCCTGGCCGCTTCGGGCGGCGGCGCCGGATGGTTTATCGGCATCGGCGGCGTCTGCGGCTCGCTGGACGACATCCGGCAATCCTATCACGAAGCCCAGATCGCCGCGATGGATCCGACGCTGCCGGTCAAATACCGGTTCTACGAGGATACGCCCGCGCTCGGCGCGGTGGGCGGCCGGTCCGACCGGGAATGGGAGAAGCGGTTCATCGAGCAGATCCGGACGGGCGACTGGGAGCGCGTGCAGGAAGGCATCATGTCGTTCATCCGCCGCTGCGAGCAGGAAGGCGTCGACCTGCTGCTGGCGCAGCAGCGCGCGCTCGAGCTGATCTGGCTCGTCTCGCGGATGCTGCAGGAGCTCGGCGTCGAAGTCCAGGCTCCGGTATTTCCGTTTCAGGCGCAGGATTACCGGCGGCTGCAGGCGGAGGCGCACATTCTGATCGGCCGGCTCCGGCAGGCGTATGCGGAGCATCAGGCGCGCCATGAGCCGGACGCCGTGCACCAGGTCAAGAAATATATCATTGAACATTCGCACGAGGACATTTCGCTCGAGGCGATCGGACGGATGATCGGCCTCAGCCCGTTCTATATCAGCAAACTGTTCAAGGAGCAGTTCGGCATCAACTACATCGATTTTCTGACCGAATGCCGGATCGAGAAGGCGAAGAAGCTCATGGCCGATCCCGAGCTCAGCATGAAAGTGATCGCGCTGGAGGTCGGCTACCGCGATCCGAACTATTTCAGCAAGGTGTTCAAGAAGATGTGCAACATCTCGCCGACGGAATACCGGAAGGCGCTGCTCGGGACAAGAGGGCGGGAGGCTTGCGATGCTTGAACGGAAAGCGATAAGGAGAATGGCGGCACTCCGGCTGCTCCAGGTTGCGGCCATCGCGCTGGCGGTGCTGCTCCTGTGGGCGATCTTCATGCGAGTAGACGCCGGGAACGACGCGGGCCTGCCCCCCGGGGAGGAGCTTCCGGACGGGCAAGCACCGGGCGTCCGGCGGCAGGACGACGGGATCATCAAGGTCGGGCTCACGATGGATACGCTGCAGGAAGAGCGTTGGATCAAGGACCAGGAGATGTTCGGCGAAGCGGTGAAAGCGCTGGGAGCGGAATTCATCGTCATGACGGCGGACAGCGACGACGCGAAGCAGATCGAGCAGGCCGAGACGCTGATCGGCATGGGGGTCGACATCCTCGTCGTCGTGCCCCATGATGCGGAAGCGGCGGCGACGATTGTGAACAAGGCCCATGCCGCCGGCATCAAGGTGCTGTCCTACGACCGCCTGGTGCGCAACGCGGACGTCGACCTGTACGTCTCATTCGACAACGAGCGGGTGGGCGAGCTGCAAGCGGAAGCGATCACGAAGCGGATTCCCGCGGGGAAATATGTCTACATCGGCGGTCCCGAGACGGATTACAACGCCCACCTGGTCAAAAAAGGGGTGTTCAATGTGCTCCAGCCGTACATCGACAGGGGAGAGATCACCATCGTGTTCGACCAGTGGACCCGGGATTGGCAGCCCGCCAACGCGCGGGACAACATGCGCATCGCGCTGGAAGCGAACGAGGGCAGAATCGATGCCGTCATCGCCGGCAACGACGGCACGGCGGGCGGCGCCATCGAAGCGCTGGCGGAGTGGGGACTCGCCGGCCAGGTTCCCGTTGCGGGACAGGACGCCGAACTCGCAGCCGCCCAGCGGATCGTCGCGGGCACCCAGACGATGACCGTCTACAAACCGATCCGGCAGCTTGCCGAAGTGGCGGCGGAATTGGCCGTCAAGATGGCGAAAGGCGAGACGCCGCGTGCCGACCGTCTCGTAAACAACGGCAAGCTTGACGTGCCCTCCGTGCTGCTGACGCCGATCGCCGTGAACGCCGACAATATCGACGAGACGATCATCGCGGACGGATTTCACGCCCGGGAGGAAGTTTACAAACACATCGAACGGTAAACGGTCGGATTCGGCTCAAGAAATTACAGAACATCATAAAAGAGTCCTGTCATTACAGCGCTTACAGTCGGATGCGGGATGATACATTGGTTGTGCCACCACATTTACCGAAAGGGGTTCAATCAATGCGCAAGGGATTCAAGATCACCGCCATCCTGCTCGTCGCCGCGCTGTTCGGCGTACTCCTGGCCGCCTGCGGCAAAAACGGCGGCGGCAAGGTCGACGTGGGCGTCGTCCTCCCGACGAAGGACGAGCAGCGCTGGGTGCAGGACGAGCAGCGCTTCAGGGAAGCCCTGGACGACACGAAGTACAATGTCGAAATTCTGTTCAGCCAGGGTTCCTCCGCGAAAGAGAAGGAAAACGTCGAAACCCTCATCAACAAAGGCATCAAAGTCCTCATCATCTGTCCGCCGGACGGCGACGCTGCAGCCGCTGCAGTCGAGGCCGCGAAGAAGGAAGGCATCACGGTCATCGCGTACGACCGTCTGATCACGAACACCGACGCCGTTGATTATTACGTCACGTTCGACAGCGTGGCGGTCGGCGCGGCGCAAGCCCAATACCTGGTTGACCACATGAAGGGAGGCGGCCAGCCGCTGTATCTGTACGCCGGCGCGGCTTCCGACAACAACGCGTTCCTGTTCTTCGAAGGCGCATGGAAAGTGCTGCAGCCGAAGATTGCGGACGGCTCGCTGAAGATCGCCAACTCCAGCGAAGCGGAAGCGCTGAAAGACAAGGCGGAGCTCACCCGTGAAGAGATGAGCCGGATCATCGGCCAAATCACGACGAACTGGGATCCGAACGAAGCGAAGAACAAGGCGCAAACGCACCTCACGGCCGCTTCGGACGATCTGAAGGGCGACGTGCTCATCCTCGGACCGAACGACCATACGGCGCGCGCCATCGCGGACGTGTTCGCGGCCGATTCGGCGGTCACGAGCTACGTCGTGACGGGTCAGGACGCGGACAAAGCTTCCGTCGAATACATCCTGGACGGCAAGCAGTCGATGACGGTGTTCAAGGATGTCCGTACGCTGGTCAAAGACGCGATGAACCTCGCCGTCGACATTCTCGAGGGCAAGACGCCGACCACGACCGGCTCCTACCACAACGGCAAAATTGACGTCAAGGCGAAGCAGACGGATGTCATCGTCGTCGATCAGTCGAATGTCAAGAAAGAGCTGTTCGATTCCGGCTATTACGACGAGAGCGAATTCAACTGATCGCAATCGGCAGTTCATACAAGGGCGGAATAGTGATAGATGCGTCTATCACTATTCCGCTGTTATCACCGTCATCCGGAAGAAGGAGAACAGGCCATGGACGATTACATTCTGGAGATGCGGAACATCTCCAAAACGTTCCCGGGCGTGAAGGCGCTCACGGACGTCAGCTTCAAGGTGAGGCGGGGAGAGATTCATTGCCTTGTCGGTGAGAACGGGGCGGGCAAATCGACGCTGATGAAGGTGCTGAGCGGCGTCTATCCGTACGGCACGTACACGGGTGACATCATTTTCGACGGCAGTGAGCAGCGGTTTACGTCGATCAGCGACAGCGTGAAGGCCGGCATCGTCATCATCTACCAGGAGCTGGCGCTGTTCCCGGACCTGTCCGTCTACGAGAACATCTATGCCGGCAACGAGGTGCAGCGCAGCGGGCTGGTCAACTGGAACGAGACGATCGTCCGGGCCACGCAGATGCTGAAGAAAGTGAAGCTGGACGTCAATCCGGAAACGCTGATCAAGGATCTCGGGGTCGGCAAGCAGCAGCTCGTGGAAATCGCCAAGGCGCTCAGCAAGGACGTCAAGCTGCTTATCCTCGACGAGCCGACCGCCGCGCTCAACGAGAACGACAGCGAGAACCTGCTTCAATTGCTGCGTGAACTGAAGCAGCAAGGCATCACCTGCATCATGATCTCCCACAAGCTGAAAGAAGTGATGGCGATCGCGGACAAGGCGACCGTGCTCCGCGACGGACGAACGATCTGCACACTGGATGCGGCCAAGGGCGAGATTACGGAGAACGTCATCATCAAGCATATGGTCGGCCGCGAGATTGAAGACATCTATCCGAAACGGACGAACAAAAATTTCGGCGAGAAAGTGTTCGAGCTTCGCAACTGGACGGCGTACGACCCGCAGGCGGGACGGAACGTCGCAACGGATGTGAACCTGCATGTCCGGAAGGGCGAAATCGTCGGCATCGCGGGACTGATGGGTTCGGGGCGGACGGAGCTGGCGCTGAGCATTTTCGGCAACCCCAAAGGTTATCGGCTGCAGGGGGAAATGCTCGTCGAAGGCAAGCCGAAGACGTTCCGCCATCCGAGTGAAGCCATCCGCGAAGGGATCGCCTACGTCACCGAGGATCGGAAGGGCAACGGGCTGTTCCTGATCCAGGACATCAAGTGGAACATTACCGCAGCGAATCTCCGGAAGGTGGCGGGGGGCGGATGGATCAACGAGAACGAAGAAATCCGGGTCTCCGATTACTATAAAAAAGCGCTCAACATCAAGGCGCCGTCGGTGGAGCAGCTCGTCGGGAACTTGAGCGGCGGCAACCAGCAGAAGGTGTCCCTCGGCAAGTGGATGTTCGTCGGCCCCAAACTGCTCATTCTCGACGAACCGACGCGCGGCATCGACGTGGGCGCGAAATATGAAATTTATACGATCATGAACGAACTGATCAGCCAGGGGATGAGCATCATCATGATCTCGTCCGAACTCGGCGAAGTGCTCGGGATGAGCGATCGCGTGTATGTCATGGCGGAGGGCAGAATCACCGGCGAGCTCGCGATTGAAGAGGCCGATCAGGAGAAAATCATGCAATTCGCAACATTATAGGAGGAGCCTGTATGAACCTTCAAGTGAACGACAGCCGGACCGTCGCGCGGGGCGGCGGGTTTTTCCAGGAGATGCTGTCGCTGCTCAAAGTGAACGTCCGGGAATACGGCATGTACATCGCCCTCTTCGTGATCATGCTCATCTTCTCGATCTTGACGGACGGACTGTTCATGTCGTCCCGGAACATCAGCAACCTGCTGGACGCCACGGGATATATCGCGGTGCTCGCCGTCGGCATGACGCTCGTCATCGTCATCCGGCACATTGACCTGTCGGTCGGCTACGCGGCCGGCTTCATGGGGGCGATCGCGGCGATTCTGCTGTCCCAGTTCGGGCTTCCGGTATATCTGACGATCCCGATCATTCTGCTGATCGGCATCATCGCCGGCCTGATCAACGGCTTTCTCATCGCATCGGTCGGCATTCCGGCATTCGTGGCGACGCTGGCGGGGATGCTCATTTTCCGCGGCGCACTGCTGCGCGTGACGGAGAAGACCGGCACGATCAACGTGCGGGATGACTGGTTCAACGCGATCGGCAACGGCTATGTCCCGGCGATCGCCCAGGTGGGCGGCCTCAGCCTGTCGGCGCTCGTGATCGGCGCCGTCGCGATCTTCCTGTACATTCTGTCCGAGATCCGCAACCGGCGCAACAAGATCAAGTACAACTTCGAAGTCGTATCCGGGAGCATTTTCGTCCTGAAGCTTGTGTTCGTGTCGGCGATCATCGCCTACATCACGTGGATTCTCGCCGGGTACAACGGCATTTCCTGGACGGTCGTCATCATGCTGCTGGTCGTCATCGCCTATCACTTCCTGACGACCAAGACGGTGCTCGGACGGCATATCTACGCCGTGGGCAGCAATCCGGAAGCCGCGCACCTGAGCGGGATCAACGTGAAGAAGATCACCTATGTCGTGTTCGGTTCGATGGGGATGCTCTCCGCCCTGTCGGGCATCCTGTTCACGTCCCGTCTCCAGTCGGCTTCGCCGACGGCCGGCACGCTGTTCGAGCTCGACGCCATCGCGGCGGCTTATGTCGGCGGCGTATCGGCGGCCGGCGGCGTCGGCAAGGTGACCGGGTCCATCATCGGCGCGATCGTCATGGCCTCGCTGTCGAGCGGCATGAACCTGCTGGGTGTCGGCATCTCCTACCAGTACATGATCCGCGGCGGCGTGCTCGCGCTGGCGGTCATCTTCGACGTCATGACGCGCAAGAAGCGGGGCTGATTGGGACTTCAGGCATCGGCGTTTCCGGGCCGGCCGGATATTCCGGCCGGCCTTTTCGGCTTTTGCCTCGGGTATGCCGGAACGGACCGGTGGCGTATAACGTCAAGTCGTTGTGAACGCGAACCTATGTCAGGAAACGGCGCGTTTTGTGTGCAGCGGGCGGTTTGTGCGGTGAGGGTGGACGAGCTATATGGGGCGATAAGCCGGTTCGGCAGGGCCGGATTTCTGCTTCTGTAAGATTCGTAGCGGTGTATGTTATACTAGTGATAAAAGAGCGGAAAAGCTTATGAAAAGGGGTGACATCGAATGGAAAAGGTCAATTCACCGGAAGAGTTGATGGAGAACATATCGAATATGAGCCGCGAAAACTCTGTGTTTCAATTTCATATTCCAGGAAAAGGAAAATTCACTCTCGTCTTGCAAGAGGAAGAGCAGCGGTCCATTCAAGCTGACGTCGAGGCGAATCCGGAATTGAAGGCCATGATTGAACAAAGCAGGAGAGAATTCAAGCTTGGTAAAGCTATGAGCACATCGGAATTACTGAAATCCTTATCTCCAGAGGATTTTCGATCATGAACCGAGTAATTTTATGGCCTCCGGCAGTCAGATCTAAGCTCTCCCAGTTTCGCAGTGAGCGATTTTCCCCCGAGGAAACTTTTGATTTCATTTCTCAATTGATTCTTGAAACAGAAGCTGTACTCACCAATCCCATTATAGGCAAAGCTTATACAGAGGAAAACGGCACTTATGTTGGATTGTCGCGTATTGTTGTGAAGAGGTTTAGGATTTATTTCGAACAGCGGGAGAATGAAGTTTGGATTGTTGCGGTTTTGTTTCCCGGTGAGAAATGAAAATGATAGTTCAGATTGTACAATTGGGAGGAGAACAGTTGACTATGCCCGTGCCAAATAAGCCGGACCGGCATTTGTCCGAGGACGATTGCGGCATTGACGATATCCTTGAATCGGCTGGAGTTTTAACTCCGGAACAAGCTGCGCATTTGATCGATGAAATCAAAAGGATGCGCGAAGAAGAATGGGAATGAATCCAAGTTGCCTACCCATTGTAGTTCCAATCAGGACACAGTGGGTTTATTTATATACTAGGAATACTTAAAAGGAGAACAGACGATCATGGTTTATAGATGCAGAATCGAACTGAATGAGATTGCCCCGAAGATTTGGCGGGAGTTTCAATTTCATCCGGACGTGACGTTTCATCAGCTTCACAAAATCATCCAATCGGTCATGGGTTGGGAAAATTACCATTTGTACGAGTTTCATGTGAACGAGAAGGTGATCGGGCTGCCTGATCCGACATTCGCGGATTTGGAGAACCGTGAGATACTAAATGCACGAAGAGAAACCGTTCAGAAGCACGTTCAAGAGGAAAACGCCGTTTTTACATACGTCTATGATTTTGGCGACGATTGGCGGCACACGGTTACGTTGATCAACATTGACGCATCGATTTCCGATCCGGCGCCCTTGTGTCTGGATGGAGCTCGCAGTTGCCCGCTTGAAGATGTGGGAGGTGTCTGGGGGCATCAGCATCTGATGGAAGTAATGGTTACTCCCAATCATCCGGAGCGGGATCATTTCATGGGCTGGATTCGCGAAGGATATGATCCCGAACATTTCTCCTGCGAAGAAGTAAATCAGGAGCTTGAGCGGCAGAAGGACAAGCTGATCCCCAAGTCGCTGGTTAAGCGTCCGGCAGGGAAAAAGCCTGTGAAGCTGACGAAGTCCGTTCTAAATAAGCATCTGAAACAGTTAAATAATGACCAACTCATCAATTTGGTGAAGGCTTGTTACGGCGCCAGCAAAGATATGGAGAAGTTTCTCGCCGTAAGATTACTGGGCGATGAAGCGGTAGAGTCTCTCTTTCAAGAGTATCGCAAGAAGATTGAGAAAGAGTTTTTCCCTGAGCGGGGATTTGGCAAGCTGAGACTCCAGGAAGCGAAACATGCGATTTCGGAATTCGAGAGATTGACTGGAAATGCCAGGTACGCCCTGGAATTGAAGCTGGTCTACGTTGAAAATGGAGTTGATTTCACCCTAAGCTACGGGGATATTGATGAACGCTTCTACTACAGCATGGTGTCCATGTATGCCGATATCATTGATCAAGTAAATGAAGATGAAACAGCCGAGTTGTTCGACGAATTCGAGGAGCGCCTCGAAGCCGTGGTTTCGAAAACAGAAGGGATCGGCTGGGGTTTTCATGACCATTTGGCTAATCTGCACGCTCAAATAAGATGGATTTAGGTGGGGAACTTAATGCGCGGCAGGAAGAAAAATAAGCGGACCGGTCAGAAAGCGGAATTCACGGGGCTGTTGGAACAAGACGAGAATTTCTATTTTATCGCCGGATATACGGATGGCGGCTTCCCGTATGGAATCACGTGGGAGGAATATGAGGCGGAACAACGCGGCGAGTTGATCAAAGCGACAGTAGCTGAGGGAGAACCTATGAAAGAATTGAAATTGACCAAGCAGCAGTTTCAGGAGATTGTGGATGCATACGACATGTACGTAGAAGGAATAGAGTCCTTCCTGAATATCGAAACTGGAGATGTTGTCACGTTGCGAACGTTTGACCGGGATGAAGAGGACGAAGAATTAAGCGAGATCATTGAAGAAGGCTTTAATGAAATTTACTTTCGGATACCGAAACGGGAGTCGGATGAAGGATATACCGACATGGTTGATTTTGCGGAAACGGTTGAAGATAAAAAGCTGCAATCCACTTTGATGCACATATTAAGCGGCGGCAAGAGAATATTCCGAAGATTCAAGGATGCGTTATCTTCCGACAGCGAGCAGTTAGAGCGGTATTACCAGTTTGTTGAAGAGCAGAATCGCAAACGTGTTTCGGATTGGTTGGAATCCATTGAAGTGAAGTTGATTCTCGAGTAATAAAGAAATGTTTGGGCAGGGGATACCGGTGAAACGTTCTTCAAGACAGACGATGATTAAGCTGTATGCTCAAGCGGTCATTTCGGAACTTCATCAATTAGGTTATCCCAATGATCAAGCTAACGCAGTCTTTTTTCGACACTATCGAGACATGAAACGCTTATTTGGTCTTGAGCAGAATGTATGCGATTTTGCAAAGATGATTGATGAATTTGAACGTGCCATGCAGAAGAAGCATGACCCGAGTGATCCCAATTCAATTGCTGTTGGCCATCTAAACCACTTGGCTAAAACATACATCCTTAAGCATAAAAGCAACAAATGAGCAGGATTATTTTCCAAATGGCAACCGATATACGACCTGTGTCGCTGTCACCATTTCTAAAAGATGAATATGTAGACGCTGCGGCAGACCAACATATTCCCTTCTTTACCACGGTGCGATCTTATCAGGTGTTCATCGACTATTGGAATTCCAAGATGGAAAGAAGCATCCAAAGGGAGTGGTCCTCTTGAATTTATCCGATTTTTCCAGATACATAGATCCTGCAGTTGTACACAGAGGGAAGGAATACGCGTCCGAAGGACGGGTAATTTCCTTGAAGTCCATTGCCGATGAAAAGTACACTGCGGTTGTGCGCGGGTACGAGGATTATGAGGTTTATGTAAGGCTAGACAACGAGAACAACATAATGGAATCGGAATGCGATTGTCCGTACGATTTTGGACCGGTATGCAAGCATCAAGTCGCCGTATTCCTCGAGCTTAAGAATAGAGAAGCAGACGGGGTATCTTCACCGGAACCGTCTCTCCGGCAACTGTTGGAAGCAGAGAGCAAGGAGAAATTAATCGAATTGCTGCTCTCGATTGCATCGGATTCATATACCGCGGAAGAGCGCATCAGACTCCACTTGTCGAAAAGGGGCGCGGATCAGGAGTTGGACGCCTGCCGACGGTTGATTCGATCCTACATTGACACATATTCGGATGATCATGGTTTTGTGTCTTGGCGGAACGTAAGCCGCGCGGTGGAAGGTGCGGAGATCGTCGCTGAAAAGGCTCTCTCCGCCTTCGATGAAGAGGAATGGTTGCACGGGCTGGCGATTCTGTTTTGCATCATCGAAGAGATGATTGAATTATTGCAGTCCGCCGACGATTCGGACGGTGGAGTCGGGATCGTGATCGAAAGCTGTCTGGAATCGATCTTCAAGCTGGTTCAGGATCACCATCATATTCCGGCGGAAGAACGCTTGAAGATTTTCCACCGGTTGTTGGAGGAGACACACCAGCCTTATTACGACGGGTGGTCGGATTGGCAGCTCGCGCTCCTCGAGGCGGCGGGCGCGCTGATCGAGTCGGAACAGATGCAACATCAATGGGATGATGCGGCGGATTCGCTCCTGGGTCATACGTCCGGAAGCAATTGGTCGCGGGAGTACACAGACGAGCGGGTAACTGTGCTCCGATATGGTCAAATTTTGGAACGTTCAGGTGAAGAACAGGCGAAAGCTTATTTGTATAAACATCTGCATTTCCCGGAAATTCGGGAGATTGCGATTCGAGCGGCGCTTGAGCAAGGCGATGCCGGGGAAGCGATCCGATTGGCGGAGGCCGGGGAAGCTCAAGATCAGGGGCTGCCGGGGCTCGTCTATCGCTGGAAGAAATATCGGTATGAGGCATACCGTCGTACAGGACAAGTCGAACAGCAGCGGAAACTCGGGATGGAGCTGATTGTGAACGGAGAGTATGCGTATTATCGCTCTGTGAAGGATACATTTTCCGATGAGGGAGAATGGACTTTGTATTTGCAAGATATGTTAGATCAATTAGAGCAGAGCCCGAGGGGAGAGCATACGTATACCCAAATCCTGGTGGAAGAGGAGATGTTCGCACGGCTTTTGGAACATGTCCGCAAGGCACCTTACCGAATTGAATCGTTCTATGAGCAATTGCTTCCGCATTACCCGGAGGAGGTGAAGGCGCTTTTCGTGGCCTATATCGAATTCCGGGCGGATCAATCCAGGGACAGGCGAGATTACGTCGATGTTTGCCGGATCATTCGAATGCTTCAACAGGTTGGCGGGCAGAAAGAAGCGTTCACCGTCACACAAAAATTGTTAACCAAATTTCCGCGAAGACCGGCTTTCCGGGAGGAGCTGGGGAAGATTCGTTTTTGAACTTTATGGGAATAAGAAGTAACGCGGTTTGAGCACAGCGGATTTTTGTGATGTGGGGGGACAAACCGGAATATGAAGCCTGTAATGTTGATCTGAATCGAGTATGTTATAATAGTGTCTAAATGGAGACGGATTCGGTGGTGATCGATGATGGAGCGTGTTCAAGATTTGCAAAAACTGATCAAACTTACGGGCGATCGCGCGAAACTGGATGCAAAAGCGAACGGAACTTACATTGTTTATCAAACGGAAAAAGGCCAGATTGTCAAAGAATATGCAAACGGCCTGATCGAGCCGATCGACAATCCAGGGGTTCCTCATGAATGAGTTCTCCGCCGTGATGATTGTATTCGCCGGCAATAACGGCAGCGGTAAAAGCACCATTCGCAATCTGATAGTGGACAGGCTTGGTATCAGTGTCAATATTGATCCCGACGCTTTAGCTCGCGGTATTGATCCTGACCATCCGGATCGCCGCAAAGTATCCGCGGGCAAAGAAGCGATTAAGCTTGCGAGAGAATGTATTCAGCATAAACGAGATTTTTCGTTAGAAACGACTTTGGCTGGCGGCAATGCTATTCGACTGATACGGGATGCCAAGGCGAACGGCTTTGAAGTGACGATGTTTTATGTGGGTCTAAATGATGTTCGGCTCAATATCGAACGTGTTGCCGCCAGAGTTCAAACCGGTGGACATCATATACCGACTAAAGACATCGTTCGGAGACAAACCACATCCATGCAAAATCTGCTAACCAACCTCCGTCTAATTGATCACTTGATCGTGATTGACAATAGCAAAGCATCCGGAGAAATCGTTTTAGAAATAGAACATAATGTCTTGAAACATCAGGCAGGATCGCACCCCATGTGGGTGCAAAAGATTAAGGAGCAAATTATTGATTGCGAAAAACATTTCGTCGTGGACGAAGTCATTTGAAGGTTAGCAATAAAAACACTGCAATCTCATTGTGATTCGCGGTGTTTTTTATTTTTCATAGAAATTGCGGCAAAATAGCGGCAATGTTATAATGTTGTTAAGGATGGTGATTTGATGTTCAAACCCAAATATTCAATAACGGATCACATAGCCTGTAAACTCATGGACATACAACGAGCTTGTACAGTTGTTGACTTGCTCCCGTTACCTGCATCAATCTTGGATTTATTAAAGAAAGAATCGATGGAAAAGACCGTTATTCTTTCAACGAAGATCGAAGGGAATACACTTGATGAAGCGGAAAAACGGAAGTTCCTTTATAAAGACAGCAATCATGACGAGGAACAGGAAGTTTACAATTTAATGAAGGCATTGGAATACCTTGACGAAGCTGAAAAACGACAACTTCCAGTCACAGAAGAGTTCATTAAAAAACTGCATGCCATCATTCGCATTTCGCACGGCCGGAGACCCCGCATTAGTGAATATCGAGAAGTGCAGAATCAGGTTGGCAGCCGGAATGCTTCCGGATTCTATCTGCCCCCAGAGTGGAAGGATGTTCCTTCTTTGATGGAGGATCTGGTGGCATGGGTCAACTCGCCGGAAACCTATGCAATCCCCGTCCCGATCAAAGCAGGCATCTTTATGTGGCAATTTCTGACGATCCATCCTTATATGGATGGGAATGGCCGTACCGCCCGCATGTTAGCCACTTATCTTCTTCGCCGCGGCGGGTTTGGATTAAAGGGGTTGTTTGTGCTTGAAAACTTCTACGATCGAAATTTAGCGGAGTACTATCGCAGGCTCCAATTAGGGCTTCATCACAATTATTACTTCGGCCGAAATGAGGCGGATTTGACTCCATGGCTTGAGTTTTTTATTGAAGGTTTGGCAGAAGTATTTCAGGAAGCTGCCGCGATTGTAGGGGAAAAATCTGCCCAAATAATGAAGGTTGAACCGGAGCTGATTCGTAAGCTAGACCCGCAGCAGAGGATGGTATTTGCCCAACTCACTTTTAAACAAAATACCATAACGACAAGCGAGTTGCGGGATCTGTTGCGATTATCCGACCGATCCATTAGGGAGAAAGTTAACAGATGGCGCGAAGAAGGTTTTATCGAACCTCGAGACCAAGAAGCGAAAAGAGTTCGATCTGTAAAACTGACAGGAGATTATGAGCAATTAGCGCAGGAAATTCGCAAGGCACCGGAACAATTTCCGCATTTTATCAAATGATTACCATTGGAGCATATATTCGCGGACAATATGTCACCACTCACACGATTATAATAAATAAACAGATGTAGTGGATGATTCCTTTCCGAGAGAATATTTTTTTGAGTCGGGAAGAGATACGTTCGAAATGTGCTATGATGCCGTTATCACTTTGCTTTTTTTCTCATCCGATTCCGGAACATAAACGGCTGTAGGACTTGATTATTAGCTGTTAATGAAGCATTCGCGTTGTTTCTTAAAAACTCAACTTTCGCAGCTTGAAAATCTGTGCTAAGCCTTGATGGAGCTAGGATTTCTTATCGAAAAATCTCGTTCTTGACAGAAAAACACCTTTCTTGTTTGGTAAAATGGAAGTTGCTAAAGCTTA
>Ga0207865_100591_pt1 | contig 37835 bp, 47 predicted proteins | sample HigsolmetaAR204D_FD_184836 | JGI IMG/M metagenome (GOLD analysis project Ga0207865, IMG submission 184836) | Ionic liquid and high solid enriched microbial communities from the Joint BioEnergy Institute, USA - AR20-4-D (SPAdes) (version 2) ...
GAGTCCCGATGTTGCCGGACGCGGTCTCGTGAACCACCCATCCCAGCCCCGCAGTCGGGAAATGCGCGACCCAGCGCACCTCGTTGATCCCGTGTCCCGCTGCCTGCAGTCCCGGTGCCCACATGTAGAACCGTGCCCACCAGGGACCGGACGAGGGCAGCGGTACGATCAGCCGCGGAGTGATACCGCGGTGGTGGCCCGAGTCGATGCGTATCGTGTTCAGGTCGTGGACAGTGCGGGCGTCGTCATATACCGCTCGGCCGCCCACCGGTGGGTTCGCACTCTCAATGGTGACCTGAAGGCGGGTAGAAGAGGTGGCAGCCAGGGATGCGTTGGTGGGGACCTCCTCAAGCGGCCCATACAAGCGGTTCTGGACCAACACCATAGGTCCCCCTTCCCACTACGGATTATCGGCGTAAATGTGCAGCGTCGTCACCTCGAGCGTTCCCGGACTGGAGAACGTCTCCGGACTCTCCAAGGTAAGATAGCCAAGAAACGTGGTCCCATCCCACAGTCCCACGTAGTGCACCGTGGTGTCCCCGGGAACATTGAACGTGACCGGGCTGGATGTCTCTACGATGCCACCACTCGCGGAGCCCCACGTGATGCTCTGCCTCGTGTACCCACCACCGCTCACCTCGTTGGTGCCAGTCGACCCCGGGTTACCGGTGTGCAGGCTCGCAGTGCCAGCGTGCGTTACTGCGCCGTCAAGCGCGTAGTCGAAAAACTCGTCGGTAAACATCAGTCCTCCTCTTCCAACAGTGCCCCACGGTTGTAGCGGGAACGCAGTGTGCGGTAGACGAGCTGCGCGGACTCGCGATCCTCATAGAGCACACCACCATCCACCGCGGCCGCCTGCTGGATCAGCTCAAGCGGAACAGTGGGCTCCTGTGGGCCCACGGGCTGGGTGTCATCCAGGTCACCGATGCCGCGGAACGGGATTCCCGCTTCTGCGCATACCCGTTCGATGCGGCGACCTGCAGCCTCCCCTGCATGGCCGCGAAACGCGGACATCAGTTCCCCCAAATCAGGGCCGTTACCGTTCCACACGGCAATGTGACCTAGTCCAGCGTGTGTGGCGATCTGGTCATCGGGAACCCACCAGTTGTAAGTCACAGCGGTGATAGGTCGTAGCGGCACGTTATCCTGTACACTCCGCAACAGCTGCCCATCGCGGTAGACCCGCACTACTACGTTGCTCCCCGACTGGGATACCGCAAGACGGTACATGTGGGGAGTCTCCGTGAACGATTCAGGGTCCGAGAAGCCACCGATGATGCTCACCACGGAGCTCGTGGTGGCTCCCAGCGTGTAGTATGTCACGAACAGTTCTTGGTACGCGTGGTCAAACCCCAGGTGCCACGAAATGTAGGGATCCGCGTTGGTCCCCGCGCCACCGGTTTCTATCTCCAGCGAGTCGAATCCACCGGGACCTACGCGGATAAAGTCGACTGCCCACGATGTCGAGCCCTGGTCGTAGATTTGACCACGCCACACACCGCGCTCGGCATCGGTCACCTTTGCCACCGGTGCCAGCCACTCGGCGAGCTCCTGTTCCTGATACTGGGGGCGACGGGCCGAGTCCCCCACATACACGACGGGGATGAACCGTCCGCCGCGGCCACTCACGCACGGTGCCCACCATGTCTCGGGCCCGTCCGTGAGCGGCCAGTAGGCGCGCGGAGACTGAGCCAGCAGGTACCGATACAGCGCGTCCCTCAGCGGCTCAGCTCCCGCACCTAGACGACGGAGCACACCGGACGCCTCGACAGGTACGTACACGTCCCGACCGGACAGGTCCCACCGCGGTGGCCACGCAGAGATTTCCCCGAAAAACCGGGGGATCCGCCTTCCGCCCCACTCCACTGATACGCGGATCGGGGTGTTGCGGCCGATTTTCCGGTAGTACGGGGAGCGCGGATTTCGCGGAGAGTACTTCCCGTCCCGGTTGTTGAGGACAAACGAGCAGCTCCCGGGGTCCGTGTCCGTACCCTCGTCACGTCGCCCCCGGGAGATCACGATGTCCTCACGGGTGTACACGTCTGAGGTGATGTCTACCCATTGCCCGTCTACGTAGATTTCCACGTGGACTGGTAGTGGTGTTGCCGGAAACGTCATGTCAACCCCCAAACGCGCGCTGAACGTCGCCGCGGCCACGCACGCGCACCATCTTCCGGATGAGACGTGCCATTTCCTCGTCCGCACCGGTCACGTTGATTTCCAGCGTGTGTGTCGTGGCACCAGCGTGCGAGACACTAGCCCGAACGTTGTGCGGGATTTCGTTGGTGACATCCCTCAGCGTGGAGCGTAGTCCGGGCAGCCCTGCAGTAATACCGTGTTCGAGACCGCCCATAATGGTGCGGCCGGTGTCAAACAGGAGCTGTCGGTCTACACGTTCCGGACCCTTCCAGTCCGGGATCATGTTGGTGACTTTATTGAACGTGGATTTGAGCGAGCCGATCATATTGTTGATGCCGTTAATTAGACCCCGGATAATGTTTTTACCTGCGGAGACGAGGAGGTTTTTCAGATTACCCACCGCGGACTTGATCTGACTGGGCAGTCTGCGCACACGTGCGATCAGCTGCTGAATCTGGTTAGCCGCGGCGGTCACCATGTTGCGGAAGAACGTTCCGACGCGACCTGGGATGGTTTTGAGGTTGTTGATGAAGCCCAAGACCTTTTGGATCCCGGAATTCACGATGTTCTTCGCCCAGTCCATCGCGGACCGGAATGCAGCCACAATCGTGTCCCAGTGCTTGATAACCAGCCCGATCAGAGTCCAGTTCAGGAAGAGCTGTACAATCCAGTCCAACACGGACTTCAGGAAATTGACCAGCCAATCCCATGCGGCTTTCGCAGAATCCACGATCCAGTCCCACGCTGCGGACGCCGCGGCTTTGATTTCGTCCCAGTACATGATGCACAGCACGATCACCGCGATGAGCGCGATAATCGCCAGCACGATCCACGTAATGGGACTCGCCCACAGTGCAGCGTTAAACAGCATTTTCGCGGCCGCAGCGGCACGAAATATCGGTGCCAGGACTTTCAACACGGTCGCGATCTGCGAAATGGAGGAAATCAGCACTCCAGCCACCACGAGGAGGGGACCGATCGCGGCCACAACCGCGGCGATGAGCGTCCCCCATTTGAGCAGCTCAGGGTTGGTTTCCCCCAGTTCCTGAACCCACTCTGCCACCTTCTGGACCGCGGCGGTGACCCATTCAAGAAGCCCGGAGTTCGCCACCGCCAGTGCGAGACCTTCCATGGCGGACTCAAGGGTTTTGAGTGCACCGTTGAGACCCTCCATCTGAACGGATGCGATCTCTTCCGCGGTACCACCAGCGTTTTCCAACTCTGTGGTCAGTCCGGTGAGAGCCTCATGACCCTGATCAAGCAGTGCCTGCATACCGGGACCAGCCTCGACACCGAAAATGGTGATCATGTCGGCCGTGTCCGCACCTGCCTCTTCCAGTTGGCGAAGGATATCCGCCAACGGAAGCATCTTTCCTGCAGAGTCCTGGACTTCAACCCCGAGACGCTCCAGAGTTTCCTGTACTTCACCGGTAGGCTTGATAAGGCGAGAAATCGCGCCACGCAAGACCGTACCTGCCTGCTCACCCTGAATACCAGCGTTACCCAACAAACCGATCGCCGCTGAGACTTCCTCGAACTGCAGGCCAGCGCTGGCAGCGACCGGGCCCACATATTTGAAGGAGTATCCCAGCATGTTCAGGTCTGTGTTGGTGCTGGTAAACGTCTTGGCCAGTACGTCGTTAACGCGGGCGAGATCCTCGACTTCCATCCCGTACCCGGACATGATGTTGGTGACAATGTCCGCGGCATCCCCCAGCTCAAGTGCGCCTGCTGCAGCCAGGTTCAGAGTGTGGGGCAGGGCACCCATGATCTCGTCAGTTTCCATACCCGCCATGGCCAGGAAACCCATGGCATCGGCGGCTTCTGATGCACTGAATTGGGTAGTACGCCCCAACTCCATGGCTAGGGCTTCCAGCTGCTCGAATTCCGCGCCTGTAGCACCGGACACCGCGCGGACACGGTTCATCCCAGCCTCGAAATCCCCAGCGGTTTTCAATACCGCGGCACCCATGCCTACGACGGGAGTCGTCACTCCCATCGTCAACGATTTACCGACACTGGTGAGCTGTTCTCCGGTGCGGGCAAGGCGTTGCATCGAAGAATTCGTTTTCTCCGCAACGCCCTCCAACCCCTTGTCTAGTGATTTCGTGTCGACACCGATGCTGACTAGCAGTTCTGCCAGTGTGGCCATGCAGCATCCCCCTTTCTGCTAGTCAGCGCTTTTCCCGCGCGAAGAACCTCCTAGGGACGTATTAATCGCACGCACCACAGCCAATTGTTCTTCCCACGTCTGGGATTTTCGAGCATCCCACTGTGGCAAATAGTCTTTGGGAGTTACGCGCTTGCCCTTCTTTGTCTGCGCAGCATTGTGCACTGTGGAGGCAATCATCGCGGCCAGAACATCATCACGAGGTCCGCCGAGTGGGCCCTCTACCTGTTCGTAAGCAGCCCACTCCGCCAACTCGCGAGAGTCGATCCGCTCCAGCAGTTCGCGCACAGTCATTCCCAAGTGCGCTGCCAAGCGGAAATAGAATCTCCGTTCTGGCCTTACTCGGAATTTTTTACGTATGTCTCCACGTCTTGCCGAGTCAAACCGGAAAGCCGCTGCGCAACCTCAAACAAGCGGGCTAGCACATCCCCGGATTTTTCGCCGAGTGCCTTAATGTCCGCGTCGGAAAACAGACGCTCACCCTGCTCGTTCACGAGCGTTTGCGCAAGCAGTCGAGCGCGGAAATTCCGGAACCGTTGCGGGGAAGGTTTTCCATCCGGGCCAATCATGGAGGCCTCAAACGCGTCCCGTTCCGCGCCAGACAGGCCGCGGATGCGAACGCGGCCGCCCCATTCGGGGACTTCCACATCCTCATACGGCCGGTCCTGTGCGGCAAGAATTTGGTCTTTAGTGAGCAGCATACTGCCTCCTTATTCGAAATTCTCCCTATCAGCCAATCACGGCGGGCGGCTCTTCGAACTCCGATGCAGGCCCAAACACCGGCTTACCGGTGAGTCGGAACGTGAGAGATGCCTCAGCCTTGTCATCAAATGGGGCTTCCACCTCAAATCCCGACAGGAACGCTTCGAACTCCCACGTGGTGTTGTCGGGGTCCGGGAACACGATGCGGTATCGCCGCACCGAGTCGTTGAAATCGTCAAACAGGGGATTGTGAACCCCAGGCACATAGTTCACGTCAATAGAGACTTCACCGGGGTCTTTCAGACCGCCGATGAATTCTCGCCAACCATCCGCAGAGTCGTGGCTTGTTACCTCGATCTCTTCACGTTCCGCACTCGGACCGGAAATCGACGTAACATTTGCCACGTGCTCAAACTCATCGGTGAGGTCGTTGAACCGCAGAAACTTGGTCCCGTGCGCATCCATACCACTAGCCATGGCTTGTCCTCCTTTAGCGAGCCACGATCACGGAAAACTGAATAGGGACATGTCGCAGACTAGGATCCGGATCATGCAACATCTCCACGAGCTCCAGGCGTGTTGCGATATGCTCCCATCCGTCAACCACTAGCGGTTGATGATCCAGCAGCTGACACACGCGGTCGGCAATCTCCAGTGCTTCCGCGAAACCGCGGTACCGGGACCACACGTGAAGCGTTACACGGACCTCGCGGCCGAAGCCGGTCAGGTAGTTGTCAGGGAGCAGCGTGCCTTCCCCGATCACCACATACGGAAACTCGGTACCCTCAGGAACGTCGTCAAACACCCCGGAAACGAGCGCTTGTAATTCGGCATCCTCAACCAGCGTGCGGTATATCGCACGCTGAACAGCCAGTGCAGGAAGCATGGCCACTCCCTCACTTAGGCAACGCCTTCTTTATCGCCTTACGCAGTCGCTGAGGGAATTTCTCCCTCTCCTTGTCCGCAGCGGGACGTGCGAAAGGCTGGGCTCTCATTTTCGAGGTCCCGAATTCCTGCCAATAACCGTAGTGGGCCTTATTGCCGGAACGGGGACCAACGTCCGCGATAATGTTGTGCTTGTCGGAACGCGAAGTGATCACCGATTTCAAGTGCCCAGTATTCACGGGGACCCGCTTCAACATTTCCGATTTCACAGCGCGCGCTGATGCGCGCACCGCATTCAACGCCTCCTCACGAGCGTCACCCTTCAATTTGCGGCACGCGGCATACAGGTCGTCAATGCCTTCGACCACCACGTGAAAACCCTTCTTCTTGGCCACTACATACCCCCTTCAGCCTCCACCTGGTGACAGTCCGCGCGCAGATACACCGCCACTGAAGGGCGTACCGTGGCCACTACGCGGAGACGCTGCCCTGTATCCGGATCCCGCAACTCATCCCCACGCCGCACGTCCGCATCGGGAGCGCAGTACACCGGGGTCGGTGCTTCTGCTCCCATCTGCATGGCGATCGCACGTTCCGTAGGCCGTGGCTGAGAAACGCGGCAAGGGACTGTGGCCACGTATTCCCACGTGGTCACACGTCCCCCTGCACCATCGTCCACCAGGCGTTTGCGGTACACCTCCCGCCGAGACACCAACAGCTGCCCTACCGCCACCATGGGACCTCATCCCCTCGTCGACGTTCTGGGGGAGGGCCGTACGCAGACAGCCTGCTCCGGTCACGCGCTGTCCAGTGTTGGCGTATCGGCACCGTCATCACCCCACCGTGTCCCATCACACGCGCGATCTCCGCGCGCTCGTCCGGGGACAACACGGTGCCGACCGGGCGACCATCCGCACGCCACGTGTAGTCCCCGATGGTTTCCGATGAAACCCCCAGCGGGTTAGCGAACGTGCGTATGGCGACACGAAGCACGATAGGCTCCAACGCGGCGGGAAGCGGGGCATCGACTGACAGCCCCGCTTCCACACGCACCGCGGTCTCGGCGTCTTCCAACGCCGCTTGGACACGCTCGTGCTCCGTGTCAGGCACCGGTTGGGGATACCGCGCGAGAAACTGCTGTACAGTTGGCACGGTATCTCACCACCTATCAGTCGTTGCTTCCGCCGTTACCGTTACCGTTACCAGGGTCACCAGGGTCACCAGGGTCTTCATCTTCCTGGATCACGGCCGCGACCGCGCGCAGCATGGTCGGGTTCTCCATGTCCACAGTTTTGGCACCGTCAGCGTCATACGTGATCTCGGGGTCGAGAGTCTCTCCCACGCCGACAAACGTGGACAAAACCGACCGGTCGCGAGCTGTTGCGCTGTTGTAGTCGCGCAGAGCACGCATGGCCACGCCAGCGTAGGAAATACTGGAGCCAGAAACTGCGCCCTCAGGAACACGCGGTGCCCGAGTCACCAGCGTGTACGCGCTGGGATGCAGTGCCACCATGCGGTCGGGGTCGATCGCTGGGGACACCACCACGCGGAAGCCGTACAGGTTCCCCAGTTCCGCGGCCCGCAGCGCACTCGCATCGCCCGCATAGCTGGCGCGAGTCAGGTTCGGATCTTGGAGAAGGTAGCCCTCGACATCCACACCAACAACAAGCACGCGGCCAGTCATCGGCACGCTACGCGCGTTCAGGATCTTGCGCAGTTCGGTGATAGCCCTACGGACCTTGCCACCGCCCAGATCGTCCGGGGTACCGCTCACCGTAAACGCCGGTGTCAGTCCGTTGAATTTCGCGGCGATCAGCGATTCAACACGGTCAGCAATCGCGCGAGTCTGCGGAGCCAGCACCTGAGCACCAAAATCCACGATGTCAAGAGTCAGCTCCGCATCAGTCAGGTCCACCGCCGAGTAAATGTGGTGCTGCAGCGAGACCGAAATACTACCTTCCTCCAGATCCTCAGTCTGGAGCTGGTAGCTCGAGCCCTGCATGTCCCGCAGAGCTTCGATGGTACCCGACAGCAACGACGGTCGCTTGATGTTGACAGTATCGCCGCGGGCACCGGTGAACTCTGCCCCAGCGTCGCGGCCAACCAGCGCGGTCAGAACCAGCTCACGTTCAAGCAGGCCAACTGCGGCCGACGCCCACTTCTCAGCTTTCACAATATTATGAGCCATGTGTTAGCTCCCCCTTCCTAGTACGGAAGCCGCTTACGAATGGCTTCCGCCAACTCGGCGGGACTCGGGTTGGAGCCCACACCGCCACGTCCCGGCGCATCTCCCTGTGCCGGTTTCGGACGAGTCACCAGTGCGGGTTTCTGCCTTTCGGCCAGTGCCTCAGCGACCGCGGCAGCAGCGTCCCGCAACTCTTCCTCACTGTCACCGCTCAGCCGCTCCACTACGGCAAGCGGAACCCCGGTTTGTTCGGCCACTCGGGCACGCACAGCCGTCATGCGCTCCTGATGCCACCGTTCTTCCAACTCGGCGATCCGTTGCAACGCCTGCTGCAACGGATCCTTGGCATCCTGTTCCTCAGGATTCTTCCGGTCCTCATCGGAGCGAGACTCCGGTGACGTGTTCGCGCTCGTCTTTTGCTGCAGCTCAGCCAGCCGCCGTTTCAGCGTGGCAATCTCCACATCACGGGGATCCGGACGACGCGGAGCGGCCTCCTTCTGAGGGACCTCCTCAGCAGGCGCGTCACCGCTAGCATCCCGAGTAGGTTCCCTGGTAGTGGTGGTGTCCTCAGACATCATGCATCACCTTCTCCTGCCTCGTCTTCCTTACGCCGCTGCTGTTCCAACTCACGGCGAAACGCGTTCAGGTTGGCATATTCAAGGTTGTCCCACATTGTCGCGTACTGCTGGGACGTTGGATGCAACCGGTAGCGACCCCTGCCAAAATACGGCTCAACAGTGCACTTGCAACCACGGTGCCAATGCCGCCCTGCCCCTGCAGCCCACGCGGACGAGTACACGGGACCGCGGGATGCCAACATTGCGCAGAACGCACAACAGCGCGCACGCGCGATCCTTGCCCACCTCACTCGGCGTGGCTCCGCCTGCATGAGCGCGGCCAACGCGGTACGGCCACCCGCCATGGACGTGCGCGTAGCATCCAGACTCAGCGCTACAAGTGAACGCCGAGCAGCAGCCTCTTCAGCAAGCCCATCCTCCACGAGCGCGGTGACATACGCCGGACCCCAACGCGTCACCGACTCGCTCCATGCCCACGGATCCAGCTGATCCAGGATCACGGACGTGAACGGGTCTTGCACACCCTCGGCCGCACGAAACCGCTCATAGTACCTTTGCGCTGTTTCCGCGGACAACCGATACGCGGACGCTACCTCAGGAGCCTGCTCCGCCACCCATGAAGCGAACGCTGCAGGATCAAACGCAACCTCGTCAGTCCACTCCGCCTCAAATGAACGGAGCAGGCTCTCCAGAATACCTAACTGAGCGGTGCGATGCGCTTCAGTGAGCACCGCACCAGCCTCAGTCACCGCCACCAGGATCCCCCTCCTCGACAGACAGAGAACCCCCGGAGGCCTCTACAGGAAGCGAAGTTTCGTCACCGCGGAGCAGCGTCGCGGCAACCTCCGCAACATCCGTAGCCATATCCCGCTGTTTCAGCCGTTTCCACCTGCGAATCTGGAACGGCGTAACACCCGGGATCAGTTCCCACAACGCCTCTGCAGGGATGCCCAACATGGTGGCCAGTTTGCCGAGAGCATCCGCGGAAGCAGCGAGAGATCGTGCTTCTGTGTCGCGCCACACAACACGAGCACGGGTGTTCTCCGCATCCTCGAATTGTCCTGCAGCAAACGCCAAAAGACGGAATACACGCGACCATGCTTCTCCGAAAACCGCCTTTCTTTCCGAGACTTTTCTTGACAGCCCCGCTTCCGCGGCTGCCAGCGCTTCCGCGCTAATGTTGACCAGCCCACCGAGAAGATAGTGTGGCGGCACTTGCGCAATAGTCGCCATGTGTTTAATGGCAGATTCTTGCGACGCAAGATACCCCGTCAAATCCGTTTCCGTGAACTCACCGAATCTTGCGTCTTTAGACGCGGTAGTCCACAGTCGGTTCACCGCGGCCTCGAACGGCTCAATCGGCCGCCCGGTTTCCGGATCGCGGGGAATCTCCACACCGGTAGCCCATTTCTGCTTAAACGCCGCATACTGCTGAGCGATCAGCAAGCCCAACGTTGTATCGTTCAGGCGATCCTGCAGCGGGATAAGCGGCCACACCTCGCCGAGCTCCGCGATCCGCACATCCGGATCATCAGTCCACTGATTGCGGAAAACCACCACGGGACACACACCGAACGGGTGAGTCCAAGAATCCAACAGCCTGTATTCCTGGACGTTCCCGTAATCTCCGGACGGAACCCAGAATGACCACACACCCTCAGCGTCCACGAGGTCCCACACATCGCCCACAAGTCCGAGTTCGTTTTTCACTCGGGATCGCGAGCGACGGATCGCATAGTCCGGATATTCCGCATCCGGATCCTCCTGAACCACATACATGGCCAGCGGGGAATACACGCGCGCCACGGGACCTGGATCGCCAGGCCACACCATCACGTACCCGTGTCCATACGTCAACGCGGACCGGTACACATGCATTTGGCGTGACAGCATCCCGTTAGCCACCCAATATTCCCACACGTTGAGGTTATCGGGATGCTCATCATCACGGTAACCCTCGACATAGAGGTTTTGCGCCACCGTGGTGACGATCAAAGGAAGCCAATTCCCGATTGCTTCTTGGCGGAATCCCGAGAATTCACCCTCGTGGGAGCGCGGCATGTACGAGGGATCGTGGAGACCCCGCATATACCTACGCACGCGGTCCAGCGCTTGTTCCTCGTCCACACGAGATCGCAGCGCGTGCGCCAACCGCTCCTCCGCAGTCACTGGACCGCCTCCTTTCACTATCCAAACCCGAACAGAATTCCAGGCTGCTCATCATCGCCACGGTTCCGCTCAGACAAACGGCCACGCTCAATCGCCATACGACGTGCCTCACGAGCCAACACCATGGCTACCGCGGCATCGACTTTTCGTTCCGACTCCCTCGACTCTTTCCCAAGGCCTACCCCGAACGCGTTCGGACGTCGCCGAGCGTTCTTGATGTGGCGGATTAGTCGCACGTCGTTGGCAATAGTGAACGTACGTTCCTCGATCGCGGCCCTCGTCGACTCAGCAGCGCGCGTGAAATCGCGGAGTCGACCACGCATATCGAACGCGACAGAATGTCTCGCGGAAGCGCGAACAGCAAGCCGATCCCGGTACTGTTCTGCCCACGTGTCCACGTACGATTGCCAATACGCCACGTCGGCGAAAAAGGCGACCACGTCCCAACGTTCGAACGCGGCACGCACCGCCTCAGTGACCTCATCCGTGGGCACCGACCATCCCTGAGCGTCCGGAGAGTCCGGGCGTTCCCAAATACCCAGTGGCCACACGTGACCGGTCTCAATGTCACACGCGATAAGCGCGGTAGCGTCCACCGTTTTAGAACCGTCAAACCCGAGTGCGATCATCGCACCGTCCGGGATTTCCCGGTCCTCAACGATGGCATCCACCTGGTCCGGACGGACCCATGCATCCGACGCGGCCACGATTTGGTTGAAGAAGAAGCGACGCGCCTCCTCGACAGGCTGCCGCGGATCGTAAACTTCGGCCACAATCCGGTCAAAATCAACCCACGTCGAATCCCCGTACGCAACGCGGAGTGCGCGGCGCAAATCCTGCTCGTCCGCAATGTCCACGTCCGCTGGGGCTTCTCGGCAGTCATACAGATAGGGAACGCGATACCCCGGGTCTTCAGCGGCACGCTGCTGCATGGCTAGGTACATCTCGTATGTGCTCTGCGCCACCGAGTGGCGGCTAGGATCGTGAGCGTTGGTGATCTCCACCGCCCTGGCACCGCCACCAGCGATTTTGCCTAGGTTTCTCCGCACCGTACGGGCAACATGGTGACCACCAGACGATTCAGTCCAGTGGTGCGTTTCCTCAAAAATCGCGAAAGTCGGACGACCACCTTCCAGCGACTGGCTGGAAGACGTCACGGGCTCAATCTTCCCAGGTCGGCCCGATGCGAACTGGACCATGGTTTTTCCCACGTCCAACCCGTAGTCAGCCACCGCGGGACTCGCCACCACCATGCCGCGGATCATCTGAAACGTGTTCGCGGTCTGCGCATAGCTGGTTGCCGCAATCTGAACCCACGGAGAATGGACGCGTTTCCCAATGGGATGTAGCGCATCCCCCGAATGCGGACCCACGCACGTGGCGCAGAATTCACCCTGACGAGCCCAGTGAGAAAACCTCACCGGACCCAAAAACTCCGCCAAACACAAAAGTGCGGCAAGCGGGGATTTTCCCCAGCCTTTCGCACGGCGAAGTGTTGCGCCGTTAAACACAAATCTGCCGCGGTCGTCTACGGCGTAGAGCCACAGCACAAACCTGACCTGCTCTGGCGTAAACCGCCACTGTGTCCCTGCACGCTCCCCATCAGGCTGCACAATGTAGCGCGTAGCCCACAGCAAAACCCCCCAGCCCAGCGTACAATCCGGAAGATCATGAGGCAGGTTGCCGGTCTGTCCCCCAGACGAGCCCATCAACGCTCCCAATCGTCCACGCGCGTCCGGGAACGCTGACCGGTGGGCACTTAGCCAGCGACTAAACCCGCTCGGCGACCATCTCAGCCCTCCTGAGCCAGCATTTCCCGGTACTCGGCCAACACCGCAACATTGTCCGGAGATGCTTCCGGACCAGAGTTCGCGGCAGCGGCAGCAGCGCTCGCACCACCATCCGACACACTCCCAACGCGACCCCGAAGGCGCTCCATGTGGGTACCGCCCAATGCACGCTCCGCGCGGAACACGATCTCAAAAATCCGAGCTTTCCGCATCGCGTCCTTTTCCCGATGCATGGCATCCACCAGCGGCAGCAGGCTCTTCAGCACCTCCCAGTCAGAAGGTTCGAAGTGCGCCACCTGAGCGGAGTGGCACCACGCGGTCCACCACTCCCGGGTCGCGGACAGCCAGCGCTTGGGATTGGGCAGTTCGGGAATTTCTCTCGCGGAAGTCCCCAGCGGAGCGCCACGAACAGAGTCCGCGGTAGGCTGGGAACTGTCCGGAGCACCGCACGAGGGGCACGCACGGCCGTCCGCATCCCGCAGAGAACCACAACTCACACACTGTCTACGCCGGACCCCAGTGAAGGGATCCGGGTTGCGTCGTCTACGATTAGGGTTAGGAGGTGGTCCCATACCAGCCATGCGATATCCCTCCCTGCCACACCTGACCGAACCCGTGTTCGCGGCCCCGCGCGCACGCGCACGCGCGCGTAGAGGGCGCGTTTGCGCAGGTCAGAGCGCTAAAGCGTTTTACCAGACCCGTACACGGAGAAAAAAGTGCTATCCGCACGCGCTCTCCGCTCCTCCCGGGTCCGGGGGTACCCCCTAGGTCACTTTTTTGTAACACCAAAATGGGTGTTGCTCTGCCTCACGAACGCGGCGACGACGTGTCCTCGCTGCTGCTGCAGCACCTTCACGTGAGCTCTTCTTCGCGTGGTGGTAGCGACACAGTGCCTGCAGGTTGTTCAGCGAGTGGTCATCGCCTGCAATGATGTGGTCTACTTCTGTCGCTACCTCAGTACACCGCGTACCAGTATCGACCCTGATCCACTCGCAGCGATACCCAGCGCGCTCAAGAACGGTAACGCGAATGCGTCTCCAGTTTCGCGGCAGACGGTCGCCGCGGTTGCTTGTACTCCACATACACCCCTCCACATGAATGGAGGGCTGGGGGATCTTATATGGGGGATCCCTTTCCTACGCGGGGATCCCTATAGGGGGATCCATATCGGGGATGGCGTTTCCCTACGCGGCCCTCCTTAGACGGTCACCGCAAAACGCGGAGTACAGCTCCCGGTCTGCCCCAGGGCACTGTACTCCGCTACATAGTGTTACAGGTCCCGGTGCGCGCTCTCCTAGAGGGTGACGAGTGACGAGTTTTTTCGTAGTTTTAGATTGTTCTATATGTATGTATATAGAGCAATATAAAACTAATGTTTAAATCGTCATTCGTCATCACTCACCCCATCTCCTCTACTCCGCGTAGACCGCTCCCTCACTCTCCGCGCTCTCCCCAGCGTCTGCCCATTCGATCCGCAGTCGGTGCGGACCAACGGTGCGTGGCTGTCCGAGTCTTACCGGGTAGATGATGACCCTGTTGATCGCGAGGTGGAGTAGGTCCCGCACCAGCGCTCGCTGTCCGCGTTCCACTGCGTCCCGCATCGCATCTGCCAGCGTTTCCGGATCGTCCACGAACCCCAAGTCCAACGTTGCTTGTGACCGCGCGATAGCGGCCTGCAGCTCTCGGAGTTCCGCGGACAGTGACCGCATCTCCGAGACGAACAGCTCCGGAGCGTCCTCGTAGGCTCCTGCCCTGAACGCGTCGTGGAGTCTTTGACGTACGGTCTCGATTTCTTGGATCCGTGCGCGCTTCGCCGCGATTTCTTCGGACTCGCTTGGTTGTTGTCGAGCTGTCCACCGCTCAGCGATGATCAGTGCGAGCATGTCCGTGGGTTCAAGCGCGGTTATTCGGTTGAGCCACTCGGCGATCACGAGCTGCTCTGCGCGTTCTCTGGTGATCCGCGCTGGTGCGGGACATGTGGCTATCGCGGACGTGACGGATGCGCACACCTGTTGCACACCGGATGCTGGTGCGGAGCGTCCGCATGTGCCACACACCGCGATCCCGGTCAGGATGTGTTTTCTGTGTCTCGCAGTGGGGCGTACGATGCGGCGACGTGTAGAAAACGTGGTGATGTTCTTTGTGAGCCTTTCGAGGAGCTGCTCTCGCTCGTCCGGCGTGAGCACACCTTCCCCGATGCTGACGAGTCGACCTTCCTCGTCACGGTAAGGTTCTACCAGGTGGGATTTGCCGTTGTTTGCGCGGCCCGCTACCTGCAGCCCTGCGATTGCGGGGTTGGTGATCAGGCTGATGTAGGTCGTGACGTACCAGATGCCTCCACTGGGGCCGCGGATGCCGAGTTCGTTCTGTTCAGCAACCACGCTACGCGCTGAGCGTCCGCCGAGAATCTGTTCCGCTCCCCAACGCAGGACCTGGGCACGCGTTCGACCGTCTTCGGTCGGTGTGGTGTAGTCGGGACGTACCTTCCGTGTTTTCGGATCTAAGAGGAGTCCCCACGGCACGCTTCCCCCGATCCATTCTCCGTCTCGGCGTTGCCGGGCCTTGCTGATGTGGATTCTGTGGGATAGGTCAACGCTGTACTGTCGAGCACGCTCCGCCTCATCGATGATGTGGCGACGGTCATGCTCGTCCAGCGTGTCGTAGCGGTCCCAGTAGAAGATGACCCGGTGCTTGCCCAGCATGGGGAGTACGTCTTCTGCGCCTCGACGAGTAAGGCGGTCCAGCCTGAAAACCCACAGTGCCTCGACTTCTCCGCGTTGTAGTGCGGCAAGTGCCTTTCGGAACACCGGCCGTTCCCGGTCCGCGTATGCGGAGCCTAATTCTCGCCACACGTGCCGTACTTGGCTGCCTACCTGTGCTGCCCAGTGCCGGCCGATTTCCTCCTGTTCCCGGATGGAGACTTCGCGTAGGCGGTCGCCTTCGGAGAGAACCCGGGATTTCCTCACGTACAGGTCCACCGTTTTTGGTGGTGGGAGTAGTTGGGAGTGGGGGAACACGAACGCCTCCAAGTGTGTGCTGATGTGCGTAGGAGTATAGCGACCTTGTGGAGTGTTCGTGTTTGGGCATGAAAAAAGACCCGTTCGCCGTTGGTTGGTGAACGGGTCTTGGTCCGCTGATTGGTGCGGGACCATCCCCACATGCGTGGGGAGCAGGTTTTGAGGTCCGTCTAGAGTAAATCCAGGCCGGGACCATCCCCACATGCGTGGGGAGCAGGATGTTTGGATCCTGATACCCGCAGTTGCGGGAGCACGTGCCCTACTGTACTGGAGTGTGGGGGCGTTGTCTACTCGGAGTCGTCTTCCTGGAGCTCTTCCCGGAGCTCATCCCGGTAGCTCGTCAGGCGTTCCAGGATGTCTTCGTAGGCCTCGTCTGGCAGCACACCGCTGGGAACGCCCTTCTCGAGGTCTACCACGGTCCTACGTGCCAGCTCTTCCAGCTGTTCATCGGTGGTGTCGGTGTCCACCTCGTCCCGAACGTAGGGGAACCAGTCGTCCTCGTCGAGGGGGAAGACTTCGTCTTCCGGGAACCACCGGCCGGGGTCTTCCACCAGCTCCGAGATCTTTTCCTGAGCGCGGAAACCTTCAGGCAGGAGGTAAGCGCGCCAGTCGTTACCATCCCATTCCTCGTCCCAGTGGTCCAGCATGGTTTCCACCAGCGGCTTGATCTTCTCCATGGTGGCGTTGGCCACGTCCGCGGTGAGCGGGGGGATCCGGAAACGGCGGACGTATCCGGCCCAAACCGACTTGGGGATAGCTCCCCCGATTTCCGGGTCGTAGGTGGCGGAGATGGTGCCCCTCTCAAGGTCTACCTCGATGTAGCAGGGCTGTGGCTGGTGGCCCTGGATGTGGCAGTAGAGCTCACCGGGGGTTTCCACCTTGATGATGGTTGCCTTCGCCATGGTGGTGCTCCTTTCTAGTTGGTACCGCAGTAGTGGTTGATGCGGTTTCTGTCGACCTGATGCCTACAGCATACCCGGTTGTCGCTTTGTTGTCTACACTGGTGCCATGATTTCTCGATCCGATGACGAGTACGTGGACATGCAGGAGCTGGCACAGATGCTGGGGGTTCAGTACGCCACCATCCGCCAGCAGCGGTATCGAGGTCGTCTCCCAAAGCCGGACCGGGTGTTCGGGCGTTCCCCGGTGTGGCGGATGGGGACGCTCAGGCAGTGGGCACGTGAGGCTGGGAAAACCTTGGACGAGTAGGAGGGATCAAGGGCCCCGGGTGTAGTGTCCGGGGCCTTCTTTTTTGTGGGCATGTGCGGTGTATGCGCTGTTCAGCGTCGGTGTGCGCATGTGTATGTAGTATGAGCATGCTGTGAACACATGCGTGTGCCGGTGGGGCCGTGTTTGTCGTGGAGGAAATGCGTCGCGGACGTGGTAGAGTGGATGCGGTCATTGTCTCCTGAGTGTGTGCGTGGATGAGTGGACTATGACCAGCCCCGGGGTTGGTGCCCCGGGGTTCTTTTATGTCCAGACACACAGAGAGCCCCGGTACTGGGTAGCACCGGGGCTCGTGCGGTATGTGGTTATGGTGCTAGACGGTGGTCGGTGTCGACACGGTCACTCGGCCTCGGTGACCGGGTAGCCGACATGCCCGAGTCTCCGTTCTGAGTTGTGGTTGTGGTTGGGTGGTGCGGCCGCTGGGGCCGCACCGGTTCTACTCGACTAGCGGAAACCGCTGGCTAGGCGACCTGTTCCCGGCCGGTGCCACCGCACTCACCGCACGCGATCGGCGGGGTGGCATCGTCCACCGGGAGTTCCCCATATCCGCCGCACGGGCGGCAGGACGGGGGGTTGGCCTGCACGTCCGCCTTGTAGGCGGACTCCAGCCCCTTCAGGGCCGAGAGCGCGGCCCGGGTCTCCGCCCGGAGCCGAGCGGAGATGAACTGCATCTGTTCCAGGACGGTGAGCTTCCGCACCCCATCCCGGAACGCGTTCACGCTGCCTCGGCGAACCTCGGCGGCGGCCTCCAACAGCTCCGAGGCTCCCCGACGATCCCGGTCTTCGGTGATCGCCGTTTCTGCGACTCGGATGAACATATCAGCGGCCGTGGTGCGCGGGGAGGCTGCCATTACCCGCGCGAGGGCGCGGGCCCGCACAGGCTTCCCGTTGACCCGCTCCACGTTAGTGGGGACGACCAGGTCAGTCCGGTGACTGGCGCGCTCCGCCACGGGGCGAGCGACCACATAAACCACACCGGGCTGAGGGGAGGGGAGAACGTCGTCCGCGTCTCCCAACGCCTCCCGGACCACGGGGATTCCGTTGATCTCCCCGTCCGGGTAGGTCTCGGCGGGGAGCCGAACCGGGGTCGCCTCCGGCTGGATTACCACCTCGTCCCCGTTCGCGGTGACGAGCGTGACGGGGTGCGGGGTGAGGTTGACGATTCTGGTCATTGGAACCTCCAGGGGTTTCGTTGTGGTTTCCACATTAGCATGATTGAGCAGTGCTGAGCAAGTGTTGTGAGGGAAGTGCCGGAGAATTTGTTCCCCGGCACTTCCTCAAGTGCCGCTAGAACAGCTTGGCGGCTTTCTCCATCTCCGCCCACATCTGAGCGGCGTAGTCTTCGTCGCGCATGGCGTCCGCGCAGATGTTGATGACGTGGCTACGCCACACTTCCGCACGCTCCTTAGCGGTAGCGTCCCCGGACTCCTCAGCAGCCAGCATGTCCTGAGTGAGGGTGGTAATCAGCTGCTGCAGCAGGGTACGGGTGGCAGCAGCGGGGTTCTCCGGGGCTGCGGTCAGTCCCAGCGCGGCAGTGGGAGAAACGCGGAGCAGGGCGATGATGACACCAGCGGCGAAGGCGGGGAGGAAGACGGGCATTTGTTTATCTCCTTTCTGTCTGACTGACACTTCTACTATACCCCATTGCTCAGTACTGCGCAAGCCATTGGAGAAAAATCCCCGGGGCTCTCCCCGGGGCAGTGTCAGTCAAGACATGGCTTCTCTGTGTCCATGCGGTCGTTCAGCCAGTGCAGCAGGCTGTTGATGTGGGGTCGTGGGTCTACGTGCGTTAGGGGGCCGAGTGCAGCCTCTACCCGTTCACGCTCGATAGCGACGCTGGTAGTGCCTCGTTGGTAACGCCGCAGATAACCCGGTGGATCCTCAACCCACAGTTCCCCGTCATCGTCCCGCCACAGTGTGGGCTCGTCTGACATGTGTTCTCCCTACCGTGTAGACATAGCCAGTTGGAGCAAAGAGGAGGGACTCTCCGGTGGAGTACCAGAGAGTCCCGGGATCAGGTTTATGCGCGGTGTGCAGAGCCGCTGGGCGTTAGCGGCCCGTAGTGGTTACGGAACGACCTCCCAAGAACGGCCCTTCCAAACGACGTTGTAGCCTTCCCCAAGGTGCTTTTCCACCAGTCGCGCCGCCACGTCCGGTTCAATGAGGCGCGCAGTCCGCATCGGTTCACACATCGTGGTGTACCGCGCGTAGGTGGTCACGGAGTCTACGGGCTCTTCACCGCGGTACAGGGTGAGGATGGTGCGGTCCGGGTGTTCTTCGCGGCGAACCTCCCACAACTTCCATTCCCATTTGTACATGTCTTCTCCTTCGTCCACAGTTCCGTGAGTCATTCACGCTACTGCGTGGCGACTCGCTTCGCGGTACACCTCCACAGTACACCACTCGCGCTCATCGAGCAACCGGTAACGCGCGCTCCAATTCGTAGACCTACAGCGGGATGCGCAACCGCCCACGTGCCACGGTGGTGCGGTGGCGTGTTTCCATTGCGTCCCGCAGTTCCCGGAACGCTACGCGAGTGTGGTGGGTCGTTGATACAACGTCGTTTTCTTCGTTGTAGAGAACGACCTCGTATCCGTCGCGGTGTGAGTACACCACTGCCTTGTAGCCACGTGGGAGTGCGTACGCCTCCATAGAAGTCTCCCTTCGTGTGTGCGTACCTATTGGGGTTACAGGTCCTGGTCTCCGGTAGCGCGCGGGAGAACCGGGAATTTGTGGGTGTTTACGCGGCTGCCAGCTCGACTACTACCCGCCTCAGCTTTCTCAGCGCAGCGGCCTTGAGGGAACGTACACGTCCGGGATCGATTCCCATGATGTGCGCGGTCTCGGCGACACTGAGTTCCGGACCGCCCAGTCCGGTCAGGTGTACCAGTGCCTCACGCTCCCGGGGGGACACGTGATCGAGCAGACGATGCACGAGGTCCCGAGTTTCCACACTGGCTAGTGCAGCGGCCGAGCGGTGGCACTCCGCCGTGTCCCCGATGGTCTGCGTGGCGCTCTCGTCACACAGTTCCGACACCGGGGTATCCACGGACACATAATGTAGGGCTTCGTGGATGGCATCGAACTGTGCGTAGGACAGACCACGTGCGGTTTTGTCGTCTAGCTGCTGTGCCACATCTAGCCCTTCCCGCTCCCAGCGTTCAATACGGCGGTCCAGGATGGCGGCAGCCATGTCATCTCCGGAGTCCGCCATGTCCTGCAGTTCTCGGCCGGTCAACCCCTCACGGTGGGCCCATTCGCGTGCGAGTACCGGGTCGTGTCCACACGCTTCCATGGCTCTCCAGTAGCGGTGCTGTGCGGACGAGGAGATGCGGAACGGGGAGCTGGCTACAGCGGCCTCCCTCACAGCGTTCTGGATGTGGCGATACGCCACGGTCATAGGTTCTGCAGAACCATCCGGGTCGTAGTCTCGCAGAACCTCCACCAGCGCCATTAGCGCGGCCTGGTAGAGGTCCGCGTACTCCGCACTACGCTGGTAGTTTCTGACCAGGTGGTGGATCTGGTCTTCGTAACGTGCGGCAAGGATGACAAGCCCTTCGTCTCCGTACGCGGGGAGCTGACGGTTGGGGACGTGATCAAGGCCCAGACGTTCTTCGTAGGCACGTGCGGCGGTGCGGACTGTGGCACGGACGATGTGTGCGGGGGATCTGGTGGCGATCAGTTCATCCAACATGGCGACTCCGTGAGTTGATTCACGGGCCCTGGACTACGCCACGTCCAGGGCCCACATTGTGGCGGTGGGGGTAGCGGTTAGGCAGTGGGGTCATCCCAAGAGTGGATGACCTGAGTTAGGCGGTTGGTGGCCTGCTGCAAGACGGTGATCGCGTGGCGCACGTCCGGATCCCGGGTGATGCGACGCAGCTCGTCTGCCACACGTTGTCTACGTGGGCAGAGAACCGCCTCCTCTACCGGACGAGGGACTCCATCAGTGGCCATAGTGCCGCTCCTTGGGGATAGCGGGCTACGCAACACAGACAGTTCGTCTGCCAGTGCCACCGCGCGGGAGAACGCGAGTGGTGTGGCGACCATGTGCGGGAGTGATTGACGTGGTTTCATAGTACACACTCCGTTTCCGTTTTACCAGCTAGTCCGTTTGTGGTCCGTCCGTTACTGTGGGGGATGGTGTGTTTGTGTCCGCAGAGAGCTGACGTAGGTATTGCGCGGCTCTCTCGAGACGTTCGGGATGGTCCCCCATGAGGCCGAGTGCGGCGTTGCAGGTGTGGCAGAGCAGCCCACGCACCCGGTGAGTCCGGTGGCAGTGGTCGACCACTAGCCTGCTCCCCGGGGGGTACGGGGGACGTGCACAGATCGCGCACCGCCACCGTTGTGCCCTAGCCATAGCGGTGTAGTCGGCACTCGTGATCCCGTATCTACGCCGCAGTTTGCGGTCACGTTCGACAGTGCGCTGTTTCCGGGTTCTGCGCTTGCGGTACGCAGACTCGCAGTCGCGGCAGCGCGTGCCACGGCGGTTCCCTCGAGTGCGGGGGAACCTTCCCAGTGGGAGCGTCTGTCCGCACGTGCGACAGTCCCGCACATAGGGGTTCACGCCGTGTATTTCCGGTCGTCCGGACATCCGTACCCATCTCCCCAGCTAGTGCCGTAGATTTCGGGTTCGGATTCGATCTGAACCCCGAAAAACGGCATCCGCATCCTCTCCCCCACTGCGTTGATCACGTCCTGAGCCTCGTGGCGTGGGGCTTCAACCAGGATTTCGTCATGGACCACACCGATGACATAGGGCAGTAGTCCATCAGCGTCCAGATCCACTAGCGCTTGCCCTAGGACATCGCGCGCGGTGGATTGGCACAGGTAGGCGATCGCCGTGTACGTTTTGTCGCGGTCCAGGCGCAGCAGCCGACCGGACGGGGTACGCACGGTCATCCCTTGCTGCTGTGCCATACGGGTGAGGTAGCGGGAGAACCGTGCGATTTCCGGCAACGCGCGGTCGTACTTGGTCACCGCTGCCTGAACCTGCCGCAGTGGGAGTCCAGTTTGCCGCGCCAACGTACGCGCTCCACCGGCGTAGGCCTTCCCCAACGAGATCGTCTTGCACAATGACCGCTGATCTTTGGGGACTGGCTCGTTCTCAGGGATGTTGAACACCAGCCTTGTGGTGTAGGAGTGCAGGTCCTGTCCTTGGTTGATCGCCTCGATGAGGCGTTCGGCTCCTGCCAGCGCTACGAGCACTCGCAGTTCTACCTGAGCTAGGTCACTTGCGGCGATGAGGTGTCCGGGCTCTGCCACGACACAGCGACGCACTCGCCAGTCCGATGACGGTAGCTGCTGCAGTGGCGGGTTGGACATCGACCACCGGCCGGTGCGAGCACCTAGCGTGTTGATGTCGGGGTGAATCCTGCCACTGGGGTCTACAAGCTGCAGCATGGCGTGACCGTAGCTGGCAGCCCATTTCTGCGCACGCTTCGCGCGGAGAACAGCATCGGCAAGCGGGTTGGGTTCACGGGCTCCCACTCTCCGCCACTGTGTGTCCAGGTCCGCCATAGGCAGAAGCACTTCTTTACCCACCGCCAACTGTCCCGTGGCGGTTGTCTCAGTCAGCGTTTCCCCCATGGCCTGCAGTGCAGCAGCCACTTGGGCAGTAGCGTGCACAGACGTCACCCCGTACCGCCTAGCCACCGCAGTGTAATGGGCAGCCTCGTTTTCCAGCTCATCCACCAGCGACTTTGTGTAGTTGAGGTCCAGCCGCATCCCCTTACGGCGGATAATGGTCCCAATACGGGCAATGCGGTGTTCGTACTCCGCCAATGTTGCCGGGATGGCAGCGTCCTCACACGCGCGAAGCAGGTGAGGCAGCAGCCGAGTTACCAACACCACGTCCGCACCTGCATACGTGAGGAACGCCGGAGTATCCAGCGGGAGTTGAGCCCAACCACTCTCCCGGGTGAGCCCATGCTCACGAAACACTGCAGCCAGTTCCCGCTGACCATCAGTAGCATGCGGATCCACATAGTGCGCTGCCAGGTTTTTGAGGGCATGCCCAGTGCCGCCCTCATACTCCCGACGAGGGTCATACAAGTGCGCGTAAATGCGGGTATCCCGGATACGCGGCCACAGTTCCTCTACCGGAATGCCCAGGTGGCGGTCTATGACCAGCGTGTCATAGGACGCATTGTGGATGACCAGCTTCGGCAGCGTGCGGAGCGCGTATCGAGCAGCGTGAGCGAACACCTCCCCGTACTCAACTGGCAACAGCCACGCCTCTTCCGGAGTGCCGAACTGGATCAGACGTAGCCGGTGCGAGTGTAGGAACACGTTCAAGCCGGTGGTCTCGGTGTCGACTCCCACCGGTGTACCACGTTGGGTCATGCGGTCAACCCAGTCGCGAAACACGTGGATGTCATCAGGATGGTCGACCACATACTGTGTCCACCTGATGTTCCCCATACGTTCGTGTGTGATGCGCATGCCTCTCCTAACGGACAAAGCGGCCCCCACGCAGTGAGCGCAGGGGCCGTACCCAGTGTACCTAGCGTACCTGACCGAACACGTCACGGTTCCCACTCTGCGGGGATGGGTGATCCGCCGCAGTGGGGGAGTTCGCGACCAGCCGCACTCCGATGAGTGTCTGACCACGCTTGGTTTTGACGCGGTCAATACCGCGTTCCTCTAGGGCCCTGTAGAACGTTTGTCGTTTCCACCGTTCCCGCGGAGGCAGGTTTTCCGCCTCACACCAGTCCATGTAGGCGTTGAACGCGGCGTTACCCAAAACGCGGTCCTCAGGGTTGCCGGTCTTCTCGAGAACGCCGGGTAGAAAACCCGACAGGGCATCCGAGATCTCTCGGTACTCCCTGGTCGCTTTACGCACCACTCCCGGATCCTGCAGACCATTCCGGTACCACTCCACAGCCCCGCGGACTGCCCAAGCCAGAATACCTTCGGCTTCCGCACGGAGCTTATCGGTCAGCTCATAGTCGCGTTCGTGTGGCTCAAACTTCCTCCTAAACGGGATCATCTTCACCCGACGCCACAAACCATCGTCCTGACCACGGAACAGGGGCTTGTGGTTAGTGTCCATCAACAGCAGGAACGTGGGCACGAACTCGAAGAACTCCTGCCGCAGGAAGCGGGCCACCAGCACGTTTCCACCGGTGGCTTGCTTGAGCACTCCTTCCGCCATGGGCTTGTCACGGTCGCCTTCAGAAGCCCGGACAATTCGAGCGCCGCGTAGGGCAGCCAAGTCGTTGGGGATACCCCCCGAGCGCTCCTCGAAAGTACTGAACGGTGTAGTGCGGGAAATAGCAGAAAACACAGACGTGATCGTGTCCATGAACACGCTTTTCCCGTTCGCACCTTTACCCCACAGCACAGCGAAGCATTGTTCGGCGGTGCTCCCTGTGATCCCGTACCCGATGAGCCGCTGCATGTACGCGGGCAATTCCGGGTTGTACGGGAAAATCTCCTCCAAGAATTTTTCCCAGCGCGGGCACTTGGCGTCCGGCCGGTAGTCCACGTCCACGTAGCGGGTGATCATGTCCTCACGGCGGTGGGGACGCAGCATTCCCGTACGCAGATCGATGGTGCCGTTTCGGACAGCCAACAGGTCCGCACGTGCGTCGAAATCGCTAGCGCGGACGCGCACACCAGGGACGCTTTGCAACTCGCGAATGATGTGGTCAATACTCCTGGTCATGAGGAAGCTTCGAGCTTCCTTGGCCTTCCCTACAAGAGCGAGTGCCGCACCAATGCGGTAAACCTCCTGTCGCACATGGGACTCGGACGGTACCCAGCAGCGTCCATCCCACACGAAAAAGCCCAGCCCAGGCGCGTAGCGGATACGGTTGTCCGCGAACGCCACCAGTACGTGAGCCCGCATAACGTCCGTATCCGACTCTGAGAACCGGTCGTGGTACGCACGGTACAACTCGGCGGCGCGTTCCCCATCCTCACGAGTGACCGCATCCAGCCCGGTGCGGCTCAGCGCTTCCTTAGCGTCGATGCGCCGTTCCTCGTCCGGAGTGCGGACAGGGCGGGCGGCGCGTACCGCTTCGTGGAGTTTCCCCGCGAACCCTGCAGGGTCGCGTTCCCGCCAGTCGGTGAGGTCGTCTCCGGCGTTGGGGATGACCAGGTGCCGAACCTCAACCCCGTGGTTACGGAGCGCGGTGGAGATAGTCTGAGTGAACCGCTGCCCCGCCTCGTCCGCGTCCCCCGCTACCACGACGAGGGAGTCCTTCAGCGCTTCCGCCAGTTCACGTGCGAGTGCCTCACTCGACATCGCTGCACCGCGGACCGCCACAGCGTCATAACCTGCAGCGACCGCGGTGAGCGCGTCCCCAGGCCCTTCCGTGATGACCACTACGCCGTAGGATCCGCCGCCGCGCAAAAATCCGTATCGTTGCCACACCTTCCCCTGGGGGTTGCTCAGGCTCACCCACCGGGCTTGACACTTCCCAGTCAGGTCCCTGCCCTGCAGGCCGCGCACAGTACCGTGGCGGTCGTAGAGAGGGACCACCAGTCGCGGAAACGCGCGGTACGTGCGGGACAGATACGGCAACGTGAACACGTCACCGCCCGGGTCAACGCCCACACCGAGATCCGCGGCCTGGTCAACGGTCAACCCGAACCGCCGCTCCACATACTCGGCGGCTAGACGGGCATCGTCGGTGTACTGTTCCCGAAGCCGCTTGGACGTAGCGTCCACGTATGCGGCGACCGCGGCGATCTCTGCAGGGCCCACCTGGTCAGGCTGGGTGGTGATGAGCTGTTCCGGTGCGGTCCACTGAAACAGGTCGCGTTCCTGCATGCCGAGTCGTTTCAGAACGTCCTTGGTCTCGCATCCAGCGCGGCAAGTCATCAGCAGCCTTCCTTCGTTAGTCACCGCCAGCGCGAGTGACGGCCGCTGGTCATCATGTGCAGGACAGTGCACCACCATGTTGCGGCCCTCGTTGACAACGTGCGGAAAACGCTCCAGGAACTTGTTGAAGTCGCGCATACTTCCCCTCGCAGTGTGCTTACCTGAGAAACCGGTTCCGCGCTTGCGGTGTAACGGGCTTATTGCCGGAGCTCTTTGACCACGCGCACGAACGTCGCACCGGACATGACCACCAAGCACTCGTGGGGACCGCGACCACGAACTTTCACCGCGGCCACACCGAAAGGCAGTCCAGCGTTCCGCGCTTCCTGTTCGGCTTGGCGAACGTACGCGGGCAGCTCGTGACGTGCCGTGTTTTTACACTCCACGACAAACGGGACTACCCACAGATCCCCTACGTCGTGTATCCCCTGCTGTGCTTGGCGACGTGCGTTCAGTGGGGATGTGGGATCTAGGAACTCGTCTCCATCAGGGGTCACGAGCCCCAGTTCTCGGTTGAGGTAGCGTGCGAACTCGGTTTCCCACCGAGTCCCACGTCTTTTATTCGGGTTAGCCACGCGCCCCGCCCTCCTCTTGCAACAGCCTCACATCAGCACCGCGCGCGTACGCGGTCATAACCGCCTGAGAGAGATCAGCCCAGTCGACTCTGCGGAGCGCGGACCGGTACACGTCCACACGATCGTCCGGACCCAAAAACCGCAAAACCCCACCGGTGGGAGCGCGGTTCTCCGACACCACGAAATGCAAGGTGACCTCCACATAGAAAAGGGGAACCCCGGGATAGTTCCCGGGGCCGATCGGCGTTTAGTTGCTAGCGGCCACCGCTTCCACCACGTGAGCAGCAGGAGCGGTGACGGTCCACAGGACGTACTCGTCCGTGCTGCCCACAACCTCCGCCGTGCGGTTGCCGGTCAGTCCCGGTTCCCCGTGCGGAACGTGGACCAAGAACCGGATGCGGTCCCGAGAGATGTGACCCACGACCTGACACCGAAGGCCGTGGTACGTGAACCACGTGCCCGGAGTCACGGCCTGACGGTCGTACGCCACGGCCGGGCGGCCGAGACGCGTCTTCGTGGGACGGATAGGAGGCTTCGTGCGGTGACGCGCGCGGTTCTCCTGGAAGTGCTTCGGATGCGCTTCCTTCACGTGTCGTTCGAACTCCGCCCACGAGGCGAACGGGAGGTCACACCGCGGCCGGAGTCCCCACGGGATGTCCAACGCCTCTGGAGTTTCCAACTGCAGCCTGCAGTGGGCGCGAAACGTCTCGATGCTCACGTGTCCTCCACCTAGAAAAGGGGGACCCCGGGAGTTGACTCCCGGAGTCCCATGGTGAGCGGGGCTAGTCGACGTGTCGCCACGTAGTTCGCTGGACCACATGGCGTGCCGCGCGCTCACTGATACCGAACGCCCTAGCGAGAGAAGAGAGTTGCGCACCAGCGGCATGAGCAGCGCGCAGCGCGCGGACCTTATCCGCAGTGAGCAGCGCTGCCGGGTTACGCTCCCCGACACTCGGCGGTAGTTCGCGTTGAGTCATCGTCGGTGTGCTCATCAGCTGTCTCCCCATAGTTCCCTCAGCGCACGTTCGGTGCGCGCGCGGATCTCTTCACGCTTCTTGTCGGTCTTACGCCGCACTCGGCTCAGCGCGTTCTGGGTACGACGCACCACGGACTTAACGCGGCTACGGCTAAGTGTCAGCGACTCGCCTTGCGTACGCTCCACAGCGTCCCGCAACGCGCCGAGGAGCCCGGTCAGGTGCGCGCGCATATCCCGCTCCTGATCCAACTCCGCCTCTAGGAGCTCAGCGCGCTCACGCAAATAGACGATCTCGCGACCATGCTCAGCACAGTCGGCGGAACGTGCGTGCGCTTCCGCGATACTGCGCTGAGCGTGGTTGGTCACGGCAGCCCATTGGGCTTGCCAGCGCCCCACTTCCTCGAGCGCGCGAGCGTACCGCTCCTCGAGCCGATCCAAATGCTGGAGAATGTGACGTGGTACATCCGGGACATTGTGGAGCGCTTCCCGGATAGGTGCGAACTCTCTGGCAGACCGCTTTGCGCTCATCTGTACGTCCTTACGTGAGTGTTTACGGGGAAAACGGGCCCGGGACAGTCAGTGACCATCCCGGGCACGCTCGTTACTGCGACGCTGCTCCCAGAACACGGAGTACCGGGCGACGGTAGCTCACTGTACGCCCCGCCATCTCTCCGCTTTTAGGCACAAAAGACACGTTCTCCAACACGAGGTCGCACCTTGCGGGACCACCCACCGCCGCAAGATCTTCCTGGTAGAGGTGGAGATAGCTCAGGAAATCCCAGCTCGCGGAGTGGAACCGGAACTCGCCGAGCTCCGGATCATCCGCCAGCCGGAACCGGATCTGCACATCCGGCTTGGGACCTCGACCTGCTTTTGCCGCGGCCTTCCGCTCAGCCAGCAGCTCCGGACACCCACACGGTTGACCGCGGCGATCCTCGTCCAGGAACGTGACCCCATCGCACTCGTGAATACGAACACCGCCCAGTCCCCACAGAACGAGGCGAGCAGAGATAACGTCCGGGCTGGAGATGATCACCGGCAGCGTGTCGGTCTCAGTGATCACCTCCAGATTGTCTTCTTTAGCGGTGTCCCACTCGGCGACCTCTCCCCCGTACGCGCTCGCCACGGCGTTAGCGACTTCCGGGTCACCGGTGGTGATACGCCACGTGGACAGACTCACCGGACGACCGTTGACGGACTTCCCCGAACGAACGCGGCCCACCACGTCGTCCGGGAACGTCATGCGCTTCTTAGGAGCCGCGTCGGGGTCAGTCTCGAAAATCCTAACTTTCACCATTAGTAACTCCTACTACTCGGTGCCTTCCTCGTCTTCGTCTTCCCGGATGCCCAACAGTTCAGCGATCAGCTCGTCCATGGGCGCGGTACCGTGAAAGACCACTTCACGCGCCAGCTCTACCGCCTCGTCACGTCCGATAAGCGGGACCGCGGCGGACAGCACCTGCAGGCGTGCCACAGCCACTGCAGCACGCTCCAGGTCGTATCTAGCAGCATGTGACATGTGTTCAAATGACATCTCGTTCTCCTAGGTTCGCCGCTGTGTGCCAGTCAACAACTGTCCGCCAGTCGCCAACGGGGATCCCAACACTGCCCGTGCCTCCTCACGCTGCCACGTGAGTGCCTCACGGAGCGCCAGAAACACCTGATGCATTTCTGCATCCACTCGGACCGGTACCAGTGACCACCGCTCCGGGGTCACGTGGAGCACTGCGCCGCCATCCACACGCGGCATGTCCCGGGAAGTACCGTCTACGCCGATCAGGCGATCTGCGTACGCGTACGCGGACAACTGCAACGCAACAGTGGGATACACGTCACGGGACGTTTTCCAGTCCACGATGATCAGATGCGGAGTCCCTGATCTGTCCGGGGTGGGGGTACGGTCCGGAGCCAGCCAGACACGCAGCAGAGCATCAAAGCTGCCTGCGTACCGAAACCTGTCCGACCACACCACCTCCTCAGCTGCCACGAGCTCAGGACGTACCGTGTCCAGAAACTCCGCAAAATGATTGCGGTACGGGACGAGGTCGTGCTCCACGTAACGCGGAGACTCCCCCCTGAGCATGCGCTCAAACAGATCGTGAGCTTTGCTGCCCAGCTCAGCTCGTGCTTGCGTATACCGCCGTGGCGCGGCCTTGAGCAGGTCTATCGCGGCGGTGGGGTCTGTCTGGACCAGGCCTTGTACCGTATTCCAGTTCTCCACCGCGTACGTTGCCACAGTTTTCGCGGCCCACGGTGGTAAGAAAGGCTTGTCCAGGACGCTGATGATAGAGGTTACCCCAGGCACTTTGGTGCCAGTGTCGGGGTCCACATACCAGCGCGCTCCCCCACGGGTGAGGGTTCGGATGGTCATATGTCGCTCCTTTCGCTGTATTCCTAGTTACAGGTCCGCAGCGTGGGGAGCGCGCGTACCGTGGCAGAAAAATTTTTGGTCGACGTGCTCCGCACCTGGTGAGGGTTCGGATCGCCACGTCGCCCCTTCCGGATCTGTCTCTAGTTACAGGTCCGCGGCGGTGGGAGCGCGCGGGTCGCGGCAGAAAATTTTCTGACCGACGTAGCTGCAGCGGGATGGGCACGGAGAGTGAGGGCATGCCCTACGCGGAGTAGAGGAGATGGGGGAGTGGTGACGAGTGACGATTTAGACCTTGTTTTTGTAGTGCTATAGGAGAACCCATAGAACAATGCAAAAACAGGGTCTACATCGTCACTCGTCACCCCTGGACGAAGAAACCCCGCCATCCGTGTCCGGACAGCGGGGCTTCTACGTCGTGTTACTACACCGCGTCGCTACCCCAGCGCGGAGCGCAGTACGGCCACGCTTTCTTCAAGCGACACTATCGCGGCCTGGATCGTTTCCCGCGGCTTACCGGTCAGCGCCACGGTGGCAGACACCGCATCCCTTGCCGCGGTCACGTTCCGTACGTCCTCAGCCAGCTGGCTCACCGCGCGCACCACATCCTCCGGTGGGCTGTCGGGGTGTACTGTGATGGCCTCTAGTCGACGTAGCGCAGTTTCCGCGCGCTGCCGCTGGCGCTCTCGGCGTTCCGCCTGCCGTTCTTTCGGCGGTGTCGGGGTGATGCCGTAGTGCGCCAGCGCTTCCGGCGTGTACAGTCCGTTAGCGCGCATGTAGTCGATCCGCAGCGCTGCCACGTGGTATCTGATCAGCGACTGTAGAGACGCTTCGGAGTCGCTGGGGATGCCGGCTTTCTCATACAGCTGCTGGACTGCTTCCCGGTATCCCGGGGACGTGCCGCACAGATCTGGCCAACCATCCTTATCCCGGTAGCGTGCCCGCAGATGCAGCACTACCAGCGCTAGGTTGCGTGCTGTTTGTGTCGCACGGCCCTGCAGTCTCACATAGTCGCGCACCAGTTTTGCGCCACGGTCGATGAGCTCGTGTACAGGTGCGTCATCCTGGAACACCGTGGCCTCGTCATCTCGCGGTGGAGTTACCAGCTGTAGTTGTGTCATACGTCTAGCATACCGGGTGGATACACAAGAAAGACCCCGTGACGAGATTCACGGGGTCTTTCGTCCGTGTTGTCATAGGTCGTCTGCGGAACGGTACAGCTCCCCACACTGCGTACATGCCACGGTCTGCGCGTTCAGCACAGTGCGGGACAGCCATAGTGGTCGTTCCGGAACACAGCGGCACACCGCCTTCGGGCGACGGTTGCTGCTGTGCGGGGTACGTTTCGTTCCGGTGTTCCGTTCCGCGTTCCGTTCCGGATCGGCGTTCTCCCACTCGCTGCGGCCCACTGCGGCTTCCGCCACGCACGCGGCCCACTCCCCGATCTCGGTGGGGAGCCTCATGTCCGCGTACCCCACATCTTGAGGGGGGTTGCCACCGCGCCACTCCAGTCCCATGTGTTCCGCTAGTGCGCGGAACCGCGAGTTATGATATCGGCCGCGCTTGGAGGTGTCCGCAACCCCGAGAGCGTGTGCAAGGGCATGTGCCGCTTCATGGGCAACTTGGCACACCACCTCACGAGGGGGGCGAGCTAGCGCATCGGGGAGTGTCTGCAGCACGTGTGTGTCGCCAAGAGAAGGCGTGAACCGCAACCACGCGTTCGTGCGTCCGATGGTGGGGACTACGTTCACGGTGACTGCGGGTAGTTGTGGTTCTCGTTCTCGCAGCAGGTCCCAGATGCGGCGTAGGGTGCGCGCGGTGACTTGCTCTGGGCTCATCTGTGTGGTTGACATGCTGACATCCCCCATTCCTATGTGTGGAGTACAGTCTATCGGTTGCGCAGTATGGGGCAACGGCCCCGGGAAGCGTTACCCGGGGCCGCTGTCGACGTTACGCCGGAACTGTCGTGGCCAGTTTCCGTCGCGCGTCGCGTAGCACGTTCCTTCCCCAGCGGTCCGTGCGTCCGTAGCGGGTCCCGATTTCCGCTCCGGTGAGCGTGGTTCCGTTCCGGAGCTGTTCCGCGACCCATTCGACAGCGGAACGGCGTTCCGCGCTGTGCGGGGGTACCACGGACACCGGAACGGTCGTAGGGGCTCCCTCCTCCACTACCGGAACGCGGACATTCCGTTCCTCGTCCCGCTGTTGTTCCTCGTTCCGCTCTTCGTTCCGCGCTGTTCCGCTCTTCGTTCCGCTGCTGTTCCGTTCCTCGTTCCGTTCCTCGTCCCCCGGTTGTTCCGTGTTCCGTTCCTCGTCCCGTTCCCCATTCCGCTGTTGTTCCTCGTCCCGTTCCTCGTTCCGCTCTTCGTTCCGTTCCTCGTTCCGCTGCTGTTCCGCCCTGTTCCGTCTACCTGCAGCAAGGGCCACCGACGCAACGACCACTAGTCCATCTACAGACAGTGGCAGCAGGATGGCCACAAGCTCCGACTCCCCGTACTGGAGCAGGAGCCCGCGCATGTGACCGTAGGAGACCACGGCCGCGGCCAGCGCTACGAGGAAAGCTCCCACCCACTCAACTGCGGACAGCAGTCCACGCGGACGCTGTCCACGAACCATCATCTCTGCGACCAACAGCAGCGCTACCGGTGCCCATGCCGCAAACAGCATGGCACCGATGTCTGTTCCGTCCGCGTTCCGTTCCGCGGCGTGTGCCACGTTCGCGGCGATGCTGGCTCCTGCGCCGAGTAGGAACGCTGTCCAGGGGATGGCGTTTGATCTCGGTTTTCCGCTCACTCGTGGGTTCTCCGTTCCGTTCCGCTGTTTCCGTTCCGGGGCTTCCGTTCCGCCAGCGGTCCGGGAATTCCGTTCCGCTGGCGTTCCTCTACTTCCGTTCCGCTGGTGTTCCTCTACTCCCGCTCCGCCACTCGGTGACCGTGTTCCGTGGCCTCCACGTAAACCGCTCCAGCCTTCCGAAACGCCCTCAGCATCCCCCGCTCCAAGAGCGCAGTGATATGGCGTGCGGTTACTCCTGCAGCGCGGCACGCACTCGGCGACATGTGCAGCGCTCCGTTCTTGATGATGGTGCGCAGTGCGTTCCGCTGCTTCGCCGAGAGTGTGCGCGCGTTGAGCCGTCGTCCGCGACGCACTGCTTCCGCGGCCTGTTCGGGGGTTGTATACCGGAACGATAGATAACCCACCCCCAACAGGTAGGCCCTCCACGGCCGAGCGGGGTTGTCGCCACGCCAAGAGACCAGGCCGATGATCTCGGGGCCGTTCTCACTGAGAACCACGCGCTCTGGGCGGGACGGGCGGTTGTTCTGTGTGGTCATAATGTCCTCCTGTACGTCTGGTGGTGTGTATGAAAAAGCCCCGGGATTTCCCCGGGGCCGATCGGCCGGTCAGGGCCGACGACGGCGGTTGATCACCACCATGTCGGTCTCGTCCTCACCCAGGAACAGGGCGAAGATCTGCCATTCGGCAATGGAGTCGTTGAAGCCCTCCATCTCATCGTTTTCATCGAACGCGATGAAGTGGCGGCCGTTGCCCAGCGGGCGGATGTAGCGCGCGAAGCGCTCCTCTCCGGAGATGGATTCGCGGAAGCCGATCAGGGTTCCAGCAGCCACGTCGTGGCCGTGAATGGTGTGGATGGGGAAGGAGCGGGCGGCGGCGTTGGCGGCGGCGAAGCTGGTCATTGGATCCTCCTTGTGTGTGCGTTGGTGGGGTGTTTCCCCCTTCGTGTGATTCCAATATAGCAGACTTGCTCAGTACTGCGCAACCAATAGGGCAGAAAAAGTGTGGCCAACGGAAACCCGCTGGCCATCCACTACCTATCCACCACGCAACAGCGCATCCACCGCCTCGTAGAGTTCCGGGATGTCTCCGGAGTTGGGCAGTACGGCGTCCGCGAGATCCGCGGGAATAGCGGTCTCGGACGGATGCGTGTTCGCAGGGCCCACACCAGGACGCTGTACCCACACGAGGGAGAACCCTCGACTTCGCAGCGCAAGTGCTTCGTTGCGGTACCGCACATCGGTCACCACCACGGGACCGGACAGTGCATCCAGTCGGCGTAGCGCGTGCTCCACCCACACCGATTCGCCGAGTGAGTCCCGGACTCCCGCACCTAGGCCTTGGAGAAGTTCGCGCACTTCCGGGATCGTCCTCTTCACACGGTCCCAGCCGTACGCCTCGACTGCGTCTCGCAGGCGTAGCCCATCCCTCGTGATGAGTGGGTTCGTACTCAGCAGCACACTTCGGACGGGATCCGCGAACGCTACACGCGTGTATCCGCGGCACGCTAGGTACTCGGCGATGGTGTCCTTGCCGCTGCCTGCATATCCGATGAGGCCGATTTTTGACCGGTTCACGTCACCTCCCCGGTGTAGGACCTATAGGTGTTACAGGTCCCAGCACCGGGGAGTGCGCGTAGCTATTCGCTCTCGTTATCGTCGTGGTTCCGCGAAGTGTCCTTGGTCTGGTCCCAGCCCAGAACGATCGCCATCAGCGCCATGATGCCGCCGATCAGTGCATCGTTGGTCTCGATCCCCGCCAGTCCCGGAACGGCCACTCCCAGCAGCGTCAGCACTGCCAGAATGACCGCCCGTGCGCGGACCGGGTTGCGTAGCTGAGACACAATGTGCCGCATCGATCATCCCCCTTCACTCACGGGTTGTTAGCGCATGCTCTGTGGCATGCACTATCTGCCACTCCCGCACGGCAGCCACCTCACCGCGCAGGAGATGGACATCGTCCGCCACCGCATCCACTCGCGCGCGGAGCGCGGCGATGGCCTCACGGGTCGCTGTCCCTTCTCGGGTTGCAGTGCGGCCCGATTTGCGCGCAGTCATATACGCGGGACCTGCGGTGATCGCTGCCGCCAAGATGGCAGCGGTCCCGGCAATCAGCTCCGGTCCCATGCGGATCACGTCCCCCACACCTGGCACGTGGTCTTAGCGCTGCGCAGCGGTACCGGAGCTGGGCCGTAGTGCACCACGCGGACCCGTGCCACATGGCTCTTGGACAGCCGCTCGGCGATGGCGTAGGTCATGTGGTGGTCGCCCCCGCCGTGCCGAGTGGTGTGGATGGGACCAGCCATTGTTTGGGTCACGGACGTTGGCAGTCGAGCACTCAGCGCGGCACGAGTCTGTGGCCCATACACCCCGTCCGCGTCGATCCCCAGAGCGTGCTGACAGGCCACCAGACCGGCCGTGGTGTTCGCACCCCACACACCGTCCGCACCATCAGGACCGACCGAAAACCCGAGTGCGATCAGCGCTTCCTGAATTTGGCGCACCGCTGGTCCCGTCGCGCCTTGGCGGTACACACCGGTAGGGAGCACGTAGCTGTCTCTGCGGTAATGACTGACCCGCATTTGCACCTCACAGCCCTCGGGCAGCGCTTTACCGTCCAGAACCACGCCGGCCGAGAGCATGTAATGTGCCGGGCCCTTTACCACGTCGCGGAAGGTGCCAGTTTTGCCGGACGTTCGGGTAAACGGAATGGTCGTCCATTTCCCGGGCTCAAGGATCAGTTCCTCATTCCGCGTAAACCATACAAACTCGGGCATGTCATCCCCCACATTGCTGTACACCGGCCGAACATATCCATACGCCGCGGACGCGGAACGGGTCTTTTTATATACCCCGTCGCCATTCCAATAATTGCCACCCCACGAGCCGGACGTGTTGCCGCCAATCGTGGTCACCGTGTCCCCGTTGACGGCCACTACGATTTCGACGTGCGTCCCGCCATTAGGGCCGTACATAGCCAAATCGCCCACCTGGGGAGTGGAGTGGAAACGTCCACGGCTACGCCCCCATGCCACTTGTTGCAGGCATGATGCAGTAAGGGGGAAGTCCTTGTCCGGCCTCCCGCCTGCCTGCAGAAACACCCAACAGGTGAATGTCGCGCACCATGGTTGACCCTGGGACCATTCGAGCCCGGGAACCGCAGGGGAGTACTTCTGGATGTTGTTCCCGGTTTCGCGGTACCCCAACTCGCCGTGCGCGATTTCGATCACACGCTTAACGTCCATACAAAACCCCTCACATGCCGGGTACCTGAATCGCCATCCAGTCGATCCACGTCGCGGTAGTGGTATACCGTGCCGCGTAGATAGAAAAGCCGTTCACCGACTTGGCGGAATACGCCACCGTGATGAACGTACCTGGGACCGTGGTACGCGGAGTCAACATCACCATGGGGGTTTCTGTGAAGAACCCCTGTGGAAATGTGATTGTGGCCTCACCACGGTAATAGTCAGAAACCGGTTGATTGAACTGAATGAGCACCTCACCAGCGAGAATTTTGGGAGACAGTTTCTCCGCGGTGATCAACTCGCCAGCTTTCCACATGTACATGTGGTTCCTACCTCCTATAGTCCGACAATCGCTCCGCGGAACAGTCGAATCTCCGTTCCCGCCGTATGGGGTTTGTGGATCCCGTTGGTAGCGCGCTGCACAGTGAACGTCTGCGTGGTGCCTGTTCCGGAGATCGAGGCCACGCGTACAAGCTCCCCACCAACGAACATGTCCACAGGAAACGCCTGCGGCTCTTCTTCCGTGGTCACCCAGCGCGGTCCCCGAGTGGTGCGCACCGTGAACGTGGTTTGGACGCTGTCAACGTCCTCGTCCAGCTCCGCACCGGCAGTGTCAGCGCGGCACTGATCCTGCGGACCCACGTCCCCATCCGGATCCGCGATCACCCCAATGAGCAGCGGTCCACCGGACGAGGCATTGAACGTCACCTCCCACGTGTGCGGGCCTAGACGCTCCTCATAGCCCTCGATCTGCAGTTCGATGGGCTCTGGTGGTAGCCACGGCGGTGGGTTGATGATCTGCAGGGCATCCCCCGAGTCGCGCACAGCCACGATGTCGACGAGGCCAGGGTTGCGTGCCAGGTTGATCGTGACCGTGGGGTACCGGGCATCGTCCCACGTGCCCAGGTGCAGCCGCCAATGCGCTAGGTCCCACAATTGACGTTCGTGGGCTGCATGTAACGTCTCGGACTGCTCGTAGCGTCCCACGCCCAGTGGAGGCGGCTGCACTGATAGTGCGCCTTCCTCCAGCACCGCGCGGTACTCCGTACCCCGTGGCATGCTCACGGTCACATCATTAGCTAGCCGCTGGTCATCCTCGATAGGCTCCCACGGCTCGCTGATGTGTCCCGCACTGTAGTCCAGCACCACGGACACCGCGGTATCGGTACGCGCTCGGCCACGGAACACCAGTCCCCCACGTGCCGCACACGTGCCGTGTTTGCGTGCTGTGGCGAACTCCCCCACGGTCATGCCGCCGAGAGCACTCCCACGGCCGTGGTGGAGCACATCAACGTGGTGGGATCCCACATGCATCCCGCCGAGCGCATCCGTGACCGCGGTGCGAGAACCCGCAACTGCAGCACCGTCCACCGTGAAACGGCTCACGGCCGCACCCTGCGGTACCGCGTACCCTGATGCATGACCACCAAAGCTCAGGCCACCGGACGCTGTCGCGCCAGCTCGACGAGCCTCAGCGTGACCGCCCATGGTCAGCCAGTGCATCGCCCACGTCCAGCGTGGCGGTGGTGCGGGGCCGAGTGGACCGTCATCGGCGACAGCTACGTGGGACACCCACAGTGAGGGTGGGTAGCCCTGGCCGCGGTGAAGACGTAGCGCAAGGTCGATTGCCGCCAACGTTTCAGGACCGACAACACCATCGACTGGTAGCCCGTAGTCAGCCTGAAACGCTTGGACCGCTGTGACCGTTTCCCCACCATAGTCGCCATCCGCACCGTACAGCGGCAGCGGATACCCCAGCTCGAGCAGGGCTTCCTGCATGGCGGTGATTTCCGTATCCCCACGCGAAGCATCCGACTGGCCAGGGAGCAAGATGATACCGCGGCGGTAGCGGTACCCGGTCAGCACCAGCTGGCCATGGAACGTGTACCCATTCCAACGGTGGATCCGTGTACGGTCACCAGCGGGGTTTGTCACCCGAGACTCGAAGAAGGCACTTCCATCAGTATGGAATTCGACCAACCACCACTGGCCGATGGGGACCGCGTTACCTGTCTCTTCTGTCCAGTTGATAGCTGTTGCGGCCAGATCGTCAGGCTGGAGCCGAGTCCCGATGTTGCCGGACGCGGTCTCGTGAACCACCCATCCCAGCCCCGCAGTCGGGAAATGCGCGACCCAGCGCACCTCGTTGATCCCGTGTCCCGCTGCCTGCAGTCCCGGTGCCCACATGTA
>Ga0207865_100592_pt1 | contig 37826 bp, 27 predicted proteins | sample HigsolmetaAR204D_FD_184836 | JGI IMG/M metagenome (GOLD analysis project Ga0207865, IMG submission 184836) | Ionic liquid and high solid enriched microbial communities from the Joint BioEnergy Institute, USA - AR20-4-D (SPAdes) (version 2) ...
CCGCTTCAGCGCGTCCGGGACGAAGCTGCCCACGCGCTCCGCCTGGGGGTGATACACGATCTGCCCTTTGGCATCCATGATAAAAAAATAGCCGTCCTCCCCGAGCTCGATCCCTTTCCACAAAGCGGCCAAATCGGCCGAGCGAATCTCGATGGCCAGCACACCGGCCGGCTCCGGTGAAGTCAAGCCGCGAAACTGCCTGACAAGCGTCAGCATTTGCTGCTTCTGGTCGCTCAGGATGCTGTTGTTCAAAATGCCGAGCTTGCCGTCGCCGTTCGTATTCGCGCGGAAATAGTCGAGCTGTCTGCGGATCTCGTCCGAACTGAACGATTGGCCGGGAATCTCGTTGAAATAATAAAGCGCGTTGCCATGGAAGCTGATCATATAGACGGCCGCGATGTCCGGGCTGCGGATAAACAGCGGATCGACGCCGATTTCCCGAATCAGCGTCCGGTATCTGTAAAATTCGTAGCCCTCCCGGTTGATCGGCAAATCGGCGAATTCCTTGACCTGCCGGTTCGACAGCAGGGATACGAGCGAGCGGTCGTACGTCTTCAAATACAGATCGGTATGGTGCACCGCGTTGCTGACGATTTGCTCCATTTGGCCGCGGACGAGCACCTCGAGCTCCTTCGACGATGACGTGTACGAGAACACGCCGACGCCGGTCAAGGAAACGACGATGACGATCAGGAAGTACAAGTACAGCCTCCGGTACAAGCTGACGCGCTTCATCGGATACCTAATCCGGCCCGGTATTCGGACGGGGTCAGGCCGACGATTTTTTTGAACGTTTTCGTAAAATGCGGATAGTCGTCGTACCCTACCATCGGCGCGATATCGGAAATCCGAAGGTGCGGGACGGAGAGCAGCTCCTTCGCCTTCTCCATCCGCCTGTTGATCCGGTACTGCACGAACGTCTCGCTCGTCATTTTCTTGAACAGCGCGCTGAAATAGGTCGGCGTCAGACCGACCATCCCGGCCACTTCCTCCAGGCTGATGTCCTGGGACAGCCGGCTGTCGATATAAGCCCTCGCTTCCTCCATCGGGTCCTTGAAATTCCCCTTGCGGGCGGCGAGCAGCTCCTGCGCCATGCGCCGCAGCCGCTCTCCGAAGGCATCGAGCGCTTCGGCCGCGCTGTCCGCCGAGTCGGCCGCCGGGATCGTCTCCGGCGTAAAGCGACGCTCCTGAAGGCGCTTCGTCAGCATGGCGATGCAGTCGGCCAGCAGCTCCTTGAGCTGGATAAGCGGCATGTCGGCGGCCAGGCACATGTGCCGCCACTCCGCGATCAGCCGGTTCAGCTCATCCGTCTGCAGCGACCAGATGCAGCCTTCCATCCGGTCGATCCATTCCACATAACGGGACACGGAGACATACCCCCGCATCGGTCTATGGATCAACCGGTCAAGCACTTCATGCACATCCGGCCTGGTAACCGGCTTGAGCAAATAATGCTTGACGCCCCATTCGATGCATTTTTGCGCATAATCGAAATCGCCGTATCCCGAAATAACGACCGTCTGGATATGCGGATAGTCGTCGTGTATCGTCCGGCACAGCTCCAGGCCGTCCATTTTCGGCATCCGGATATCGGTCAGCACGATGTCGGGCTCGGACTTGCGGATCTTCTCCAAGGCATCGAGCCCGTGCTCCGCCGTGCGGATTTCCTTGAAGGCGGGCGAATACGACTCCGTCATTTTCAGCAAGCCGTAACGGATCATCGGCTCGTCGTCCACAATCAGCAGTTGCATGCCTGCGCATCCCCTTTCGCGTGTCGCGCCGATTGTCCTTGCGCTTCTCCCGTGATCGCCTGGGCGCTTCCGGGCCGGATTACGATTTGATCGAGCCTACCAGCATGCCTTTGATGAAATGCTTTTGCAAAAACGGGTAAATCAGCATGATCGGCACCGTCGCTACGACGATCACCGCCATTTTCAGCCCCTCCGGCGACACGGTAAGCAGCATCTCGGATGTCGAGTCGGCCGCCCCGAACGTATCGGTAAATACGATTTCGCGAAGCCTGACCTGAAGCGGAATGAGCGTTCGCTTGTCGATGTAGTAAATGGCGGACGAGTAAGTGTTCCAGTTTCCGACCGCATAGATGATGCCCATCGTCGCCATGGCCGGCTTCGACAGCGGCAGCACGATATGCCAGAGCGTGCGAAATTCGCCGCAGCCGTCGATTTTCCCGGAATCGATCAGCTCGTTAGGAAGATTCAGGAAAAAGGAGCGCATGACGAACAGATTGAAGGCGCTGATCGCTCCCGGAATCATGAGCGCCCACAGCGTGTTGAGCATGCCGAGCTGCTTGATCAGCAAATAGTTGGGAATAAGCGGCGCGTGAAAAATAAGCGTAATCAGCACCATAACCAGCACCGGCTTGCGGTACAAATACTCCGTCCGCGACAGCGGGTAGGCAAGCGTCGTCGTCGCCGCCAAATTAATCAGCGTGCCGAATACCGTAATGACGACGCTGTTGCGGAAGGCGATCCACATCGACGGGTCGTTCAGGATCAGCTTGTAATTGTCCAATGTAAACCCGACCGGCCACAAGGAAACTTGGCCGCTGTTGATGGCGGCGTTGTCGCTGAACGATTGGGCGAGCACATGAAGCATCGGCAGCACCATGCTGAGCCCGACGACGGACAGGAAGACGATATTGAAGCGATTGAACCATCGTTCGGCTCGGGTGATTAGCATGTTGTTTCATCCTTTCGCAGGTTTCGTTGACGGGGCTCCTTCATCATCAATACAGCCCTTCTCCGGTCGTTTTTTTGCTCAGCGTGTTGCCGATCGCGATCAGCACGAGTCCGACGACCGATTTGAACAGGCCGATCGCGGTCGTGTAGCTGTACTGTCGGTCGATCAGGCCGGCCCGGTATACGTACGTGTCGATAATTTCCCCGTTCTCGCTGTTCAGCGAATTGAGGAAAACGAAGACCCGCTCGAAGCCGAAATCGAGAAACTTGCCGATATGAAGCAGAAACAGGATCATGATCGTCGGCAGAATGGACGGGATCGTGATCGACAGCGTCTGCCGCAGCCGGCCGGCCCCGTCGATTTGCGACGCTTCGTACAGGTCCGGGTTAATCCCTGCGATGGCGGCGAGATAGATGATCGTCCCCCAGCCGCTCTCCTTCCAGATGCCGGAACCGATCAGGATGCTGCGGATGTATTCGTTCTCGCCCAAAAAATAAATCGGCTCGATGCCAAAAAAGCCGAGGATCGTATTGATAATTCCGGTTTCCGGCGACATGATGCCGACCAGAACGCCTCCCACAATGACCCAGGACAAAAAATGAGGCATATAGACGACGGTCTGTACGAGCCGCTTGAATGCCATAACGCGGAGCTCGTTCAGCAGCAGCGCCAGCACGATCGGAATCGGAAACGCGAATACCAGATCGTACAGCCCGATCAGCAGCGTGTTTTTCAAAATGGTCAGAAACTCCGGATACGCAAACATGCGCTGAAAATGCTCCAGCCCGACCCATGGGCTGCCGGCGATGCCCTTGAAGATGTTGTAATCTTGAAAGGCAATGACCGATCCGAACAGCGGAAAGTACTTGAAGACGATAAAATAAACGATTCCCGGAAGCGAGATGACGTACAGCGCCCAATACTTCCGTATGAAAGCCCGTTTCTCGCGGCTCGTCGCAAACGGCTGAACCGCTTCGGTTGGTCCGATCTTGCTGCTCATGTTCTTCTCTCCCTTATATGGAACCTGCTCCAGGTTCGATGATTCCGGGGCCTCTGTAAGGCCGCGCCCGGCCGTCCCGATATGCCGCCTGGCAGGCGGGAAACGCCGTCGTGTTCTTTCATCAGGAGCATGCCGCTGGCCCCCCTTCCTCGGCGTAGATTTGTCCGGCGTCTTCCCGCTGACGTCTCCCCGATCATACAGCGGACAGGCCGTTTCTCTCCATGGCGTAACTTCCGGGCGCTTGTGTTATTTTGCGATGCCATGGACGCTCGAGGTCAGACGAGGCCAATCGGGAGATAGCGATGAGAGCAGAGCCATAAGGGTGCGAAAAAAGCATCCCGGCGCCGCCCATGTGGCGGACCGGGACGCAGCGTCTCACGGACTATCCTGATCATTCGGCGAAGTCCGTCGGCGAATGATCAGTACCGAAGGCGACGACCGATGACGAAGGCTTCGTTCGTCATCGGCGTCTAACGGTGAAAATTGGCCGGTGCTCCGCCGGTGTCAATGCATCAGCGTTATCGTTTCACGGCGATCCGGAACGCCCGCATGAGCTTCAGTTTATTGTGTCAACCGCCGGGACGGCCTGCCTTCGAGGGCTTGATGTTGTTGACCGCCTGCTGTCCAAGCCTCTCCTTGAGCTGCTGCTTGTACAGGCTGTGCGGATTCGCATGCTCGCCGAGGACGTCCCAGAATCCGTCGTTGCGCGGCCGGGAATCGTAGCCGTTCGGCACGAGCCCGGGCACCTTGGGCCCGACGTGGCCGATCGCGTAATTTTGCGCTGTCGGCGGCTGCTGAACGGTCAGGTTGCCTTCCGTATTCCAGGCGACATAGTTCGCTCCGGCCCAGCCGTGGCCGCTTCCGAGCCAGGCCCGGTCGCGAATCGATATCGGCGATCGGACATTGTCGAACAGCCCGCCGGTCGACCACCGGTGATGCGGCTCGCTCGTGTTGTAGTCGAGGGCGGACTCGCTGTCGAGCACGACGTTCGGCCCGGCAACGCGGCTGTCGACGACGAAGGCGTGCCGCGCCGTTTCCACGTAAATACGCTGCGCCAGATTGAGCTGACCTTTGAAAAAAATCGCGTACCGCCGTCCCCCGGTAATGATGCTGACCATGTCGTACACCCTGCAGTCCTGCACCGTAATCCATTTGGCGCCGCTGCCCATCTCCGCCAGCGAATAGGACAAATGGCAAGCTGTCACATGGCGCACCCAGCCGTTCTTCGCCTGCTTGAACACGACAAACCGCTCGGCATGGTTTTCATCCGCATAGTATGGGTCGGTCTTGCCGTTATCCCATACGGTGCTTGTCACGCTCTTGTCGAAGTCGGAATCGACCCGGATCCATTCAACGCCTACCTGCTGAATCCGGGCGGCATCGTCATATTTCAGCAGCTGTCCTCCGCCCCATTTGCGGTCGATCGCATTCGCGATCGGGGCGTCCACCGTAATCCGGTTATTCGCCTTATCGACACTCGTCACGACCCGGTCGAAATCGAGGTTAAACGGCGACCACTGCGTCGTCCCTCCGGAGCCGGGCCGCATGTAGATGTGGTCCATACCGATTTCCGAAATCCAGCGGCTGCTGCCGATTCGGCGGACAAATACCGTATCCCCCGGTTCATATCCGCTTGCGTCAATCACGTGGAACGTGCGCGAGCCGGACGGAACATACAGCTCCGCAATGTCGACGGCGGTCTGCTCGTCAGCAACCGCCCCTGCGCCCGAGCCAACCTCGATGAGATTTCTCGCCTTGTTCCCCGCTCCGTGAATCGTCGTGCCGCCCTCGCCGTCGCCTTCGCCGCGAAGCACGATGCCTCCATCGCGGATATAGATCGTGCCGTATACCGGATATACGCCTTTCTTCAGCAAAATAGCTCCGCGGAAGCCGTCCGGCGACAGCGGCAGCTTGGCCGTTTCGTCGATAGCCGCTTGAATATGGGCGGTATTGTCGCCGTCAATCGGCTCGATCACCCTCACGACCGGGACGTCCGGAATGTTCACCCCGCCGCCCATATAGCCGCTGTTGGAGAAATCGAGAATCCGGTTGCCTTTGTAGTCCGGAACATAAGTCAGCTGCCCGTCCTCGTTCATGAACGCGGCGGCCGTCTGCTTCGCCGGAACGGCATCCGGCTCGAGCGCGGCGAAATGGAAGGCGTCGTATACCGCCGGTTTGCCCGGCTCCACAATGCGCAGGCGCATTTCATACAGGCCCGCCGCATCCGCCGTTCCCGGAACGGTTATCGATTGCGCCTCCCCTTCCCGGAAAGAGACAGGAGGCAGGCTGAGCACCGGCGTACCGCCATCGCGATACACGGCCAGCTCGACCGTCGCCTCCACATTCGACCGGACCGTCACGGTAGGATAGACGTCGCCCGGGCGGATGACCGCCGGCTGCCCGATTTCCGCCGTCATCCGCGGATGGGAGAGGCTGGTGCTTGCGACATAGGACGCGTCCAGAAACTCGTTCGGATCGCTCACCCGTATCCACAAATAGCCGGTTTTCAGCACCCGGCCGTCGGGCAAGGCCGCCTGCGCAGTGAACATAGCCGCACCCGTCTGACGCGCAGTGACCATGCCGGCGAAGTCCGTTGCCGCCGCTTGGCCGGAGACGGCAAACGTTATTGGGACCGAATCCAGATCGACTTCCTCGCCCGACCGCAGCTCGCCCCGCACGCGAAGCGGCTTCGTCTCGCCGACCCTCATCTCGGCCGTGGCGTTCGCCGCATATTCGTCGCCCTGCTCGTCGGCGAAATAAATGCGCTCAAGGCCGGCCGGCGCCGGATCGGCGGCGAAATGATAGACGCGTTTCAATTGCTGATCATCGCCTTTCCTTTATAAAATACCGGCCAACCCAAAGCGCCTCGGTTAGTCCGCATATGCTTCGGGCCCGTTCCCTTTCGACTCCCCGGAGGCCGACAGCCCCGATCCGTAGACGTCTCCGCCTTCGCCGTTCCACGTCATTTCGACGAAAGAGGAAGGACTCTTCGACGTTGCCGTTCGGGAACCGGAGGCATATAAGCCCCCTGCCACATTCGTCATCGTGTAATCCGTGTACAAGGTGTTGGAGGTGAAGTTCGTATGGATCACGGCCCCTGTCAAATTGATCGCTTTTACCCCTTTCAGCTCCAGATTGCTTCCGTATGCGTTGCCGTCGGAGGCGGTCATGCGGTTCGCCCGGAACGCGTGGCCGGTGCCGGCGTTGTTTAGCACGGTCGTGCCGATGACCTGAACGTTGTTCGTGCGGATATACATGCCGTTATTGCCGACGGACGATTCCGGCACCGTATTTTGGAAGTCCACCATACCCCCGATCACCTTGATATGATGGGTTCCTTCCTTGAAGTCGAAACCGTCGTTCTTCGTGCGAATGGCGCTGCAGTTCAAAAAGGTAATATAGCCGCTCTGATCCGCATTCGGGGCCGTCTTCCAGTTTTGATCCGCATCGCCGACATAAAAACCTTCCCCGTACTTTCCGCTTTGTCCGGTATTCCGGGCGACGCAGTTTTGGAACAGCCAATATTGGCTGTTTTTGCGGATTTTGAACGCTTCGGCCAGCGTGTTCTGGACGGCGACGTTCGTTACATAGCCGTGCGACGCCTCGATGAGCAGCCCTTTGTTCGATTGAGCATTGGAATCGATCGTGATATTCTCCAGCTTGTAATAGGAATGCTTGATATAAAAGGCGGCATTGCCGGCCGAGGCGGTAAAGCGAAAGACGGCGCCTGAGCCCGTTCCTCTGATCGTGATGTAGCTGCCGGCAGCGCCGCCGGCGGAAGTCGAAATCGTCCCGTCCGATACGGAATACGTCCCCGACACCTCGATAACGTCGCCGGGCTGAGCCGAGGCCAAGGCGCTGCGAAAGGCGGCCACGTCTCCGGGAGGAACGGTCTTGGTCGCGGCGGAAGCGGTCGGGCCGTCGTAAACAAGCGGAACGAGAGAAAGGCACAGTACCAAAACAAGCGTCATTGCGAACCATTTTTTTCTCATTGCCGGTACACTCTCCTTATGGCTGCCGCATATTGAACGGACAGCGCTTATTTACGCATGGTTTCCCGGCTTCCTATCCGATGCCGTCGCTCTGTCGGGTGTCAGGGCTCACCTCCTTTCAGGCGCAGGACGAAGCGTCCTAACCTCAAACGGGGAACAAGCGAAGCTCCTTGAGATTCATCAGCATTTCCCGGGCAATGCGGTCGCCGCGGACGCACACCTCGTATTCCCCCGGTCCGGGAATCGCGATCTCGCCCAGACGGAACGGGTGGAAATCGTAATCGCCTTCTGTCGCCTGCACCTCGCCCTGCAGCGTATGGTCTGCCGCTGTCACGGAGAACCGGCTTCCGGCCTGTTCCGGGGCGCAGCCGTACACGGCGATGACGCCGAAGGTCCCCGGGGCCGCCGCGCGGAACCGCCAGCGGAGCTCGTCGCCCTGCTGCGTCCAGTTCGTGACGTTGTCGCGGCCCCGTTTGCCCGTGTCATAGCGCAAGGCGGCCCCGCGGATCTCCCCGTCAAAGGCGCCGAACACCGTATCGAAATCGCGCTCGAACAGGAGCGGCAGCGAACTGCCTTCCACGCTGTCCTCGCATTCGATGGCCACGACGTACGGGAGGCGCTTCGGCTCTTTAAGCAGAGCTGCGAGGCTAATGCGCAGATCCTGTTCGCTAATGCGCTCATGGGCGAGCGGACGGCGCTGCGGATCGGCCAGCGCGTAGACGGCGCGAACCCGGTTCGTCAGTCCGGGGATGACCAGCTCCCCGCTTGCCGGTTCGTCGAAGACATGCGCATACAGCGTGTTGCCTTTGGCGGTGCAGCGCCCCCACGGCGGCTTCGGCAGCGGACTGCGCCCGGCTCCGTAGATGCTTTCGCCGTTCTCCTTCAGCCAATCCCCGATTCGGCGCAGAATGGATGCGGACATCGCATCGATCTCCCCTTCGCCGGTCGGGCCGATGTTGATGACGAAGTTGCCGTTCAGGCTGACGACGTCGATCATTTGCCGCAGCACCTCCTCCGGGCTCTTCCAGTTGTTGTCCGTTTTTTTGTAGCCCCACGAATCGTTGAGCGTGATGATCGATTCCCAGTCTCGGCGCGTCACCCGCACATGCGGCTGGTTGTCGGACGTATTGCCGTAATCGCCCAGCGGATCCTGCCATACTCTGCGGTTCACCAGACAATCCGGCTGGAGCGAGCGGACATGGGCGACGAACCGCTCTCCCTGCTCGCGGGTCAGCTTGTGGCCGCAATCGAACCAAAGGATGCCGATGTCGCCGTACTCGGTCAGCAGCTCCGTGAGCTGCGGGAATGCCTTCTCGTTCAAATACCGCTCGAAGCGCGTCCGTTTGTCGTCGTCGCCGATCCACGCTTCCACGGGATCATAGGCTCCGATATTTTGCGGATAATCCAGCGTATTGCCCTGGGAATCCGGATGATGCCAATCCATCGCATGGGAATAATAAATGCACAGCCGGATGCCCTCCTCGCGGCACGCTTGCGCCAATTCCTTCAGCGGGTCCCGCGCGAACGGGGTCCCTTGGACGATGTTGTACGGCGAGACGCGCGAATCGTACATGGCGAATCCGTCGTGATGCTTAGCTGTAAAAATCAGATAGTTGAGCCCCGCCTCCTTGGCGGTGCGGGCCCAAGCCTTGGCGTCAAACTTGACGGGATGGAAGCGGTCCGCCAGCTTCTCGTACTCCTTGACCGGTATGCCCGCCTTCAGCTGCAGATGCTCCGCATAGGAGGCCTTCACTTCCTCCCCGTTCCAAATGCCCGCCGGACCCGAATACAGCCCCCAATGGACGAACAGGCCGAGCCTCGCCTCCCGAAACCAGGCAAGCCTCTGCTCGGCTCGCTCGTCTTCGGTCGCCGCCGGCGATGCCGCGGCAGAGTTGGCGGTTTCGTTGTCGAACAAATCTTCTTTGTAATTCATCTTTGGGTTCCTCCTGTTGCGATTTCGCTTCCGTCTTGAACCTGAGGTTGAGCGTCCGCCGAAAGGATGAGCGTGTAGCGGCCTCCCTTGCTCACGGCAAACTCGTACAGCTCCGGCTCTACCAGCCGAACGTCCAGCGCCCGTCCGTCCGCTTCCGCGGCGATCGGCTCGCGCGAGCGAATCCGGCAGACCGTGTCCCTGGTCGCCAGCAAGCGGGCGCGGCTCAGACGGCCGTCCTCCCAGGCCACGTCGAGCTCGAAGCCTCCCCTTGCGCGCACTCCGCGGAGGCGGCCGCTCGGCCAGGCCGCAGGCAGCGCAGGCAGCAGCCGCAGCTCGCCGCCGTGGGATTGCACGAGCATCTCAACGACACCCGCGGCCCCGCCGAAGTTGCCGTCGATCTGAAACGGCGGATGCTCGTCGAACAGATTGGCGGCGGTGGAATGCGCGAGCAGAGCCCGCACATTCGCGTACGCCTGCTCCCCGTCCTGGAGGCGGGCCCAGAAATTAATGATCCAGGCCCGGCTCCAGCCGGTATGGCCCCCGCCGTTCATCAGCCGCCGCTCCAGCGTGACGCGCGCGGCCTGCGCCAGTTCCGGCGTCCGTTCCACAGTGATCAGCTCGCCCGGGTGCAGCGCGAACAGATGCGAGATATGGCGGTGGCCGGGCTCCGGCTCGTCATATTCCTCAAGCCATTCCAGCAGTTGGCCGTGCCTTCCGATCCCGAAGCCGGGCAGCTTCTCCAGCGCGGCCTGCAGCCGTTCGGCGAATGCCGCGTCCTCGTTCAGCAGCGCCGATGCTTCCAGGCAGGCCTGAAACAGCGAACGGATAATTTGCGTATCCATGGCGGGCCCCATGCACAAGTACCCTTCCGATCCGTCCGGCAGCCGATAGCGATTTTCCGGCGATACGGACGGGCCCGTCACCAAGCGGCCTTTGCCGTCCTCCGCCAAATAGTCGAGGAAAAACTGCGCCGCTTCCTTCATCACGGGGTACGCCCGCTCTTTCAGGAAAACCGGCTCGCCGTCGAAGCGGTATCGCTCCCACAAGTGCAGCGCCAGCCAGCCGCCGCCCGTCGGCCACGTCGCCGCGCGGATCACGATGCCGTTCTGCAGCGTATCCGCCCACAGATTCGTGTTATGATGGACGACGAAACCGCCACAGTTGTAGATCTCCCGCGCGGTACGGCGGCCGTTCTCGCGAAGCCGGTCGATAAAATCGAACAGCGGCTCGTGACATTCGCTCAAATGGCATACTTCCGCCGGCCAGTAATTCATCTGCAGGTTGATGTTCGTCGTATAATTGCATTCCCACGGCGGCTTGAACTGGTCGTTCCATATCCCCTGAAGGTTGGCCGGCAGCGTCCCCGGACGCGAGCATCCGAGCAGCAGGTATCGCCCGTACTGCACGTACAGCGCCACGAGCCCCGGGTCCTCCGCTCCGGCGCGCACGCGCGCCAGCCGCTCGTCTGTCGGCAGCGCTTCGGCTCCGCGCTCCCTGCCGGGCCCCTGCAGCTCGATGGCCATTCTCCGGAACAGCGAGCGGTGCTCGGCGGCGTGCGTTTCTCTCAGCGCCTCGTACCCTTTATCCGCCGCTGCCCGGACATGCTCAAGGCAAACCGCGCGGGGATCGGAAAAACGGAACGTGGTCCCTGCCGCCAGCAGCAGGGTCACGCTGTCCGCCCCTTCGGCGGACACAAAGTCGCCGACCGTCCGCACAGTGCCTCCCTCGGCCGTCATCGTCAGCACGGCCGTATAGGCGACGCCGTCCTCGCCGCACCTGCCGCTCATTGCGATCGTCCGCTCTCCGCACGCCTCCGAGCCGCCGTCGAACGGCCGCCGGCTCAGATTGGCCGCCACCGTCAGCCTGCCCGGCTGCGAACAGCTGAGCCGCACCGCCATGACCGAATCCGCCGCGCTGCAGAACAGCTCCCTGAGAAATTCCGTTTGTCCCAGACGGTATCGTATTCGCACGATACCCGCATCCAGGTCCAATTCCCGGCGGTAGTCCTCCGCTTGCCCGCCATGATCGGCAAACCACAGGTTCAAATCGCCGAGCGGCTGGTAAGGCCCGGTATATTTGGGCAGCGGAGACAGCGCCATTCTCGCCAAATGCTGCGCAGCGCCGACCTTGCCCTCCAGCAGCAGCCTGCGGATTTCCGGCAGGGAGGCGGCCGCATCCGGATTCGTCCGGTCCCGGTGACCGCCGTGCCAGACGGAATCCTCGTTGAGCTGAATCGTCTCCTCGGCGATCCTGCCGAACACCATCCCTCCCAGCCGGCCGTTGCCGATCGGCAGCGCCTCCATCCATTTGCCGGCCGGCTGTCTGTACCATAATCGGGTGTTGCTGTTATCTATCATTGCATGGGTACCGTCCTTTTCTTGTAAAATCAAGCTGCCTGGCGAAGGCGCCGGGATCCGCGCAGGCGGACCCGAACGGCGCCGTTTACTTGCTCCTCGCCAACTGTTCGGCAATATGCTTGTTTAACTGCTCATCCGCTTCGCGCAAAGCCGTGTTGACATCTTTTTGCCCATTGGCCACGGATTCGAACGCTTTATTGACAAAGCCGTCGGCCTGGCCCTCGCTCAAATATTGAACGGGAGCAATGACGGCGTATTTCAGCTTCGTCATGGCGATGACATTTTTGCCTTCGAATTGCTTGAAGTTTTTGCCGTATTGGTCCTGGACGTCCCGCTTGTCGATCACCGGCGTTCGCCCGTTGCGGGCCATCTCGGTCTGCACCTCGTCGGACAGCATCGTATCCAGCACCAGGAAAGCGGCATCCTTGTGTTCGCTCTGCGCGCTGATCGCCAGCACCGGAGTGTCCACCCGCTGGCCGATTCCGGGGGCCGTCGGATGCTGCGGGTACGTCACCAAATCCCAGTTTAAATCCGGCACATCCCTCAGTTTCATCAGGGTGTTGCTGTAGCCGGCCAGCATCCCCAGCTGCCCGGAAAGAAACATCTTCTCGAACCGTCCGTAAGTGAGCGGGTTGTTCGCGTTATCAGGCAAGCCCGGCTGATCATACAAGGCAAGCCAATATTGAAAAAGCTCCTGCCACGGCGCCGTATTCAACAAAGAACGATTGCTTGCAAAATCGGCATACGGCAGGCTGATCTGACGCGCTCCCCGGTACACGTTGTCGACGAATAGCCCGCGATAATCGACGCCCCCCATGGAGCGGTTCATGGCGGCTCCGAGCGACTTCACTTCCTCCCAGGTCATGCCGTCTGTCGGATAGGGCAGGCCGAACCTGTCGAAGATATCCTTGTTGTAAAACAAGGCGAACGAATTGTTGTACGTCGGAAGGCCGACGAGATAATCCGTATCCGTCGCTGTTTTGATCGTTTCCACGATTTCCGGGATGATGCGGCCCGTATCGAACCGGTGCCTCTGAATAAGCTCCTCGATGTTGTAAATCATCCCGTTATCCTTCAAATTTTGCAGACTGCCGGGATAATAGCCTACCAGGTCGGGAATCGTTCCTGCCGCCAGCAATTCGCCAATGCTGTTTCCTTTGTCGGACGTATTGATGCGCTTGACGGTAATATGGGGGTACTTGGCCTTAACCGGCTCTGCTATGTAGCGAGTGAAATCTTCTTCCGTAAACTGGGTATTGCTGGCGGCCATCGTAACGGTCACGGGACGGTCGTCTTTCGGTAAGGACGGCTCTGCGGCATCCCCGTCGTCCGATGTCGTGCTTCCGCTGCAAGCAGACAAAAAAGTAAGCGCTGCCATTGACCCAGCTAACAAAATAACTTTCGCCTTCATTGCAACCCCTCCAACGCATATGTAATGTTTCTGAAACGTTACAAATTGATTATACTTTTGGCTCTGCCGTAAGGCAATGTATTTTTTTATCCGATTTTAATTTTTAAAGAGTGTGCAGACGGGACGACCACATTTTGCCGAACATTGACAATCCTGACATTCACCTTGTATGATTTTTGTGAAACGTTTCATTTCAAGACATCGGAGGATGCCCTGTACATGTCCAAGCTGCAGCAAGTGTCTGCATTGGCAGGCGTTTCCAAAGCGACCGTTTCCCGCGTCATCAACAACAGCGAGAACGTGTCGCAGGACGCGCGCCAAAAAGTGCTTCAAGCGATGAAGCAGTTGAATTTTCATATTCACGATTTGAAACGGACGTCTGAGAGCACGGCTATGATCGGCATCATCCTTCCGTTCGGAAGCACGATCCGAAGCCATTCGTTTAGCATCGATATTTTGGCGGGAGCGGAAGAAAAGGCGTTCGAGAACGACTACATGATTCTCGTCGGCAATTCGGACAATAAGGTGAAGGAGCACGAGCTCGTAACGCAAATGATCAACCGGGATGTGGAGGGGCTTGTTATCTGGAGCAGCAATCCCGAGCCGGATCCTCCCCATCTGCAATTCGTGGAAAAAAGCGGCGTGCCGTTCGTGATGGTTGACCGCAAGGCCGGCATGGAGGCGCACACCGTACGCGGGGATCATTTGCTCGGATCGCTCAATTTGATCAGGCATTTGATTTCTCTGGGCCACCGCCATATTGCAATCGTCTCGCCCTCGACAAATCCGACTTACGGGGAGCGCATTCGGGGATATCAGCTTGCCTTAATGGAGCATGGCATTGCCCCTGCGGAGGAGCATCAGGTGATCGCGGGCGAAACCGCCGATTTGCGCGAAGCGATTCGCCGCCTGCTGACAGGCCGACCGAAGCTGACCGCGCTGTTCGTCGCCTCGCCGGGACTGCTGATGCCGGTCGTCGGTCTGCTGGACGAGATGGGGCTGCGTGTTCCCGAAGACATCAGCATCGTTACGTTCGACGACACCTACACGCCGCTTCCCGACAAGTACAAGCAGTTTTTCACTTCGGTCATCCAGTCTGGCAAGCTGATCGGCAGCATGGCGATGGAGCTGCTGTTCCGGCAGCTCAGGAATCCTTCTCCGGACAAGCAGGAAATCGTGCTGCCCGGTTCCCTTCATATCCGGCAGTCGACCGGACCGGCGGCCGCCGAATAAGCGCTTGCGCACGAACGAAAAGGAGCTGCGGCGAGACTCCTTACGGGTCCTCGGACAGCTCCTTTTTTCGCTGCGGCTCCCGCCCCTTGCCGGGCGACGGGCTCGCGCTTCAGGACGGCCTAGCCTTTATTTATACAAGATGTCGTCTCTCAAGGTACCGATGGTCTTCTCGACCTCGCGGATATCCTCGTCGCTGACCTGAAAATGCTTCAGCGTATCCGCCAAATGCCCTACGATGGCGTCGTAATGCTCCGGCTGCAGGTTCATCCCCTCATGAGCTTTGGCCATCGACTTGCCGGTATACTGCCTGCCGCTGCCAAGTGCGTAACCAATAAAGGCGGCCTGATGCCGGCGCTGCTTGTCCATATCCGTATGTTCTTCTTCCGAGACTGCCCGTTTTGCGATAGAACTAAGGCCTGCCGCCCTTCGCTTGAAAGGGCAGCAGGCCTCCTTTGGCCGGTCAGGGTGCTGCGAATGCAGGCCAACGTCTTAGGCCGAACTGATACCCAGCACTTGGTCCAAGTACAATCTCGCTGCTTCTCTGTTGCCTGAAATGCTTAAAGTACGCTGCTCGTCTTGAATGACTTTCTTCCTAGCCTCTTCCGCCACCTGCTGCTGCTTGCCCCGCGGCACGACCACAACGCCGTCGGAATCCCCGATGATCCAATCGCCGGGCTGGATGCTCACCCCTCCTGCGGATATCGGCACATTGGTATGGCCGCCGCCATATTTGTTCCCGGACGCAATCGTCGCCCCCCTGGAAAAAACCGGATAATTAAGCGAACGAATGCCTTTAATATCACGTATAACGCCATCCGCCACGATTCCCTGCAACCCGAGTGCCTGGGCCAATCCGACGACAAAGTCGCCCGCTACCGCGCGTGTAGTATCCCCCTTGGCGTCAATGACGAGCACATCGCCGGGGCTTGCCTCTCTGATCGCCCGGAGCACCGCCAGATTGTCTCCCGAAGGGATGGCGACTGTAAATGCTTTTCCGGCAATTTTGTAATGCTTGTCGATCGGTTTGATCTCATAATGTAAATTGGTCATTCCGCCCAGAACGTCCGAAATGCTCGTCGTCGGAAGCTCCATGAACAACTCGTATAAATTTGGCATCCCGTTCTCCCCTACTTATAATCTTTCAGCGTGCCGATACGCGCGTATGGCGGTTAATCGGCCGGGGCAATCCTAAATTTTCGCGAAGTGTGCTCCCTTCATACTCCGTCCTGAATAGTCCCCGGTTTTGAAGCTCCGGAATGACCCCCTGCACGAAATCGTCGAACCCGCCCGGGACATACGGCGGCATCAGATTGAAGCCGTCAGCCGCATAACCATCGAACCACTTCTGAATGTGATCGGCCAACTGCAGCGGAGTGCCAACTACAATGCGGTGCCCGCGCGCTCCGGCTACCTCCCGGTAAAGCTGGCGGAGCGTGAGTCCCTTATCGCGGGCCAGCTTGAGCAGAAGCTGCGGCCTGCTCTTCCGTCCGCTCGATTCCGGAATATCCGGCACCGGCTCGTCCAGCGAGTACTCCCTCAGATCGTATTGAAAACGTTCTTCCAGGGCATCATAGGCTCGCGAATCGTCGATAAAGCTTTGCAGCTCTTCATATTTCTCCTTCGCTTCCTTTTCCGTTGCGCCGATGACCGGGAACAACCCCGGAAGTATATGCACATGATCCGGCAAGCGCCCGTATTTCGGAAGCCGGCCTTTCAAACCGGCATAGAACGCCCTGGCATCCTCGAACGACTGCTGCGCGGTGAACACCAGCTCGCCGATCCGCGCCGCCAGCTCCTGCCCCGGCTCCGATGATCCGGCCTGAATGACGACAGGATGCCCCTGCGGACTTTGGGTCACGCTCAGCGGACCTTTGACGGAAAAAAATTTTCCGACATGATTCAGCTCGTGCAGTTTACGCTTGTCGATATATTCGCCAGTCGCTTTGTCAATCTTGTATGGGTTCGGCTCCCAGCTGTCCCACAGCCCCTTAACGACTTCGACGAATTCGGCGGCGCGCTCGTAACGCTCGCTGTGCTCCGGATGCTCCTCCTTTTGCCTGGAGAAATTTTCGGCCGCCTCCAGCGAGGAGGTCGTCACCACGTTCCAGGCCGCCCGGCCGTTGCTCAGCTGATCGACGGACGCCAGCAGCCGGGCAAGATTGAACGGTTCATAATAAGTCGTCGATGCCGTCACGGCCAGGCCGATCCGGCTTGTGACCGCAGCCAGCGCCGCAACCAGGGTGATCGGCTCGAAACGGGTTACGACCGAAGCGGCATGGTCCGGTGATGTCGTGAGGCCGTCCGCCAAAAATACCATGTCCAGCTTGGCCCGCTCGGCGGTTTGGGCGAGCCGCTTGATCAGCTCGAAGTTTTCGCTCCCGGATTGCGCGTCCTTATAGCGCCATCCGTGAATGTGATGACCCGCTCCTTGAAGAAACAATCCGAGCTTTAGCTTTCTTCCTCCGCTCATACCGGTTGAACTCCTCTCTCTTCTCCGCGACGCGCGGCATATTGATTCGCGGGGCGGGGAAGGCCCAAATTTTCGCGCAGCGTCGCCCCCGCATATTCTGTATGAAACAAGCCTCTGCGCTGCAGCTCTGGTACGACAAGCCGGGCAAAATCGTCAATCCCGGCCGGAAGCGCCTGCGGCCGAATGACAAATCCGTCGCAGGCTTCCCCGGTAAACCACTCCTCCAGCTCGTCAGCCACCTGTACGGCCGTTCCGGCAAAAGTGCGGTGTCCGTTGCCCCCGGACACCCGCTCGATGAGCTGGCGGATTGTCAGCTTCTCGCTTTCGATCATCGTTTTCATCAGCTCAAACCGGCTTCGGTTCTCATTGATCGTAGAAGGATCCGGCAGCTCGGGCACGGGACCGTCCAGCGGATAGGAGAACAGGTCGACCTTGAGTCTTTTCGAGAGCCTGTGCAATCCGAGCTCCGGAATGATCGATTCGCGCAATTCGGCTTCCTTCTCCCTGGCTTCGGATTCCGTTGCCCCGACGATGACGCTGAAGCCCGGCACGATCTTGATATGCTCCGGATTTCTGCCATACCTTTCCGCTCTTGACTTCACATCGGCATAGAAGGCCTTCGCATCCTTCATCGTCTGCTGCGCCGTATAGATCAATTCGCCGATTTGCGCAGCGAGCTCCTTGCCGTCCTCCGACGAGCCTGCCTGAGCCAGCACCGGGTAGCCCTGCGGCGGACGGGGCAAATTCAGCGGGCCTTCCACCGAGAACGACCGGCTCTTATGCCGCACCGCGTGAATACGCTCATCATCGGCATACAGGCCGCGGGCTTTATCGAACAACAGCGCCTCGTCCTCCCAGCTGTCCCACAGCTTGCCGGCCAGCTGGACAAATTCCATGGCCCGCTGATAGCGTTCGGCATGTTCGTAATTGCGCTCCCGGCCAAAATTCAGGTGCGTATTGCCGATCCCGGTCGTGACGATATTCCACCCGGCGCGTCCGCCGCTTAAATGGTCCAGCGAGGCGAACAAACGGGCCGTATGATACGGCTCCGTATAAGAGGTGGACACAGTGGCCACCAGCCCGATCCGTTCCGTTACCGCAGCCAAAGCGGACAACAGCGTATAAGGCTCGAGGCGGCTGAGCGCCTGGTGCTTCACCTTCTCTCCGAGCTCGTAGGCGTCGGCCAGAAAGACCGTGTGAAACTTGGCCTGTTCCGCAATGAGCGTCATTTTTTTGTACAAGGATAACTGCGTCACGCCTTCCGGCTCCGCCGAAGGGAGCCTCCAAGCCGTCTCATGAAAGCCCGTGCTGTTCATAAAAAAGTTCAAAATCATTTGACGCTGACGACCCATAGCTCATCGCCTCTTTTCGTTAGTATTCAATCGGGGACGCATTGATTATTGGAGCGGAAAATGGCACGAAGCCCCGTGACTGTCCGAATATTGCCGAAATACCGGGGCCTCTCGCCGGCAAATGTCCTTCGCGATCGGGCAGCGCGTATGAAAGCCGCACCCGCCGGGCGGGTTCGCCGGACTGGGCAGCTCTCCCTGCAGCACGATCCGCTCCTTCTTCTCCCGCGGATGCGAGACCGGAATGGCCGACAGCAGCGCCTGGGTATACGGATGCTTCGGACGGGCAAACAGCTCGTCGCGGCGCGCTAACTCCACGATTTTGCCGAGATACATGACAGCGATCCGATCGCTCATGAACTTGACGGAGCCCATGCCGTGAGCAATGAAAATGAACGTCAACCCGTATTCCTTCTGCAGCTTTTTGAGCAAATTCAGGATTTGCGCCTGAATCGACACATCGAGTGCGGAGACCGCCTCGTCACAGACGATCAGCTTCGGTCTGAGAGCAAGCGCTCTGGCAATCCCGATGCGCTGCCGTTGGCCGCCGCTGAATTCGTGAGGATACCGGTTCAGATGATGCTCACCGAGTCCCACTTCGTGCAGCAGCTCCGCAACGCGGCGATGCAGCTGCCTGCCTTCCGCCGCCCGGTGAACGGACAGCGGCTCGGCAATAATGTCCTTGACGGTCATTCTTGGGTTCAAGGAAGTGTATGGATCCTGAAAAATAAGCTGCAGCTCGGAACGAACGGCTCGCAGCTGCTTGGGACTCATTCCCGTGAGCTTCCGCTGCTCGAACCAAATCTCGCCCTCCGTCGGCTCCTGGAGCTGCAGAATGAGCTGGCCGGCCGTCGATTTGCCGCTGCCCGATTCACCGACGATGCCCAGCGTCTCCCCTTTGTTTACCGTGAAGCTCAGGCCGTCTACGGCGCGGATATAGCCCGTTTTTTTGAATAAAATGCCAGAACGATAAGCGAACCACTTTTTTACATGTTTTAGTTCAAGCAATGGCTTGGCGTCCGGTGCAGCCGCATTCATACGATCTCTCCTTTGCCGGCGGGATGAAAGCAGCGAACCTTGTGGCCGTCTGCCGCCTGCGCCAGCTCCGGCTTGTCCGCGCGGCATCGGGCAGTCGCGGCGGGACATCTCGACTGGAACGCGCAGCCGGGCGGAAGCCGGAGCAAATGCGGGACCGTGCCTTGGATCGAATACAGCTCTTCCTGATGTACATGAAGCCGGGGCAGCGCGTTCATCAAACCGATCGTATACGGATGAAGCGGCCGGTCAAACAATTCCTCCGCACCAGCTTCCTCCACGATTTCGCCGGCATACATGACGATTACCCGGTCGGCCATCTCCGCCACAACGCCCAGATCGTGGGTGATCAATATGACGCTCATCCCCATCCGGCGGGCAAGCTGGCGGATCAAATCCAGAATTTGCGCCTGCACAGTCACGTCGAGGGCGGTCGTCGGTTCATCGGCAATCAGCAGCTTCGGTTGGCAGGACAAGGCCGAGGCGATCATGACCCGCTGCCTCATGCCGCCGGACAGCTGGTGCGGGAAGCGATGCGCAGCCTTGTCCGGGTCAGGGATGCCGACCAGCCTCAGCAGGTCGACGGTTTGGGAGCGGGCTTCGGCCCGTGTCAAACGTTGGTGCGCCCGCAGCGATTCGGCAATCTGGCTGCCGACGGTAAAAACGGGATTGAGCGAAGTCATCGGCTCCTGAAAAATCATCGCAATCTCGCTGCCTCGGATGCGGCGCATTTGCCTACCGCTTAGTTCGAGCAGATTACGGTTGTCCATTCTGATCTCGCCGCCCGTCACTTTACCCGGCCGGTCGACGAGTCCGATAATCGAGAGCGCCGTTACACTTTTGCCGGAGCCCGATTCGCCGACAATCGCCAGCGTTTCGCCTTTGCCCACCCGGAACGAGATCCGGTTCACTGCCGGTACAGGGCCATCCTTCGTTGGAAAAGAGGTTTGCAGCTCCTTCACCTCAAGTAACGCCTCCGGCATGATACTCACTCCTCTCCTGCATTATTTCAACTTGGGATCGAGCCAATCCCGCAGCCAATCGCCAACGAAAATAATGGCAAGCACGGTTATGGTAATGACAAGCCCCGGAAAGGTCGCTACCCACCAGCTCGTTGCCAGGTACTGCCTCCCGTCGCTCAGCATGCCGCCCCAGGAAACTTCGGGAGGCTGAATGCCCAGTCCCAGGAAGCTCAGCGCCGCTTCGGAAATTATGACCCGGCCGACACTCAGTGTAGAGAGCACGATAAAAGAAGAGAGGACATTCGGCAATATGTGCGTCCGCATCACCCTGAAATCGCCCGTTCCGATCACCTTGGCCGCCTGAACGTAATTGCGCTCCCGCACGCTCAGCACTTCGCTGCGAATCATTCTCGCGTAACTGACCCACCCTGTGATTCCTATGACAAAGATCAGCGTGCCTACCCCTTCTCCGAGCACTAACATGAACAGCATCATGAACAGGATCGTCGGGATTGCGAGGAAGGCATCCACAACCCGCATAATGGCAGCGTCGATCCAGCGGCCGTAATAGCCGGCGAGCAGGCCCAAAGCGATGCCGATGAAGCCGGAAATAACTACCGAGCAAAAGCCGACGATGAGCGAGATCCGCGATCCGTAAATGATCCGGCTCCAAATATCCCTGCCCAGACCGTCCGTCCCGAGCAGATGGTCCGCGTTTCCCCCCGCTTCCCAGGCAGGAGGGAGCAGCTTGCCGGCCATATTCGCTTTGGCCGGATCGTGCGGCGCGATAAGAGGAGCGGCAACCGACATCAAGATGATGATGACGAGCAGCAGCAGGCCTAAGGCGCCCGTTTTACTTTCCAACAGACGCTTCCATCCGTCCTTCAGCCCCCCTCTCTTCGCTCCGGCCTCCGAAATAGGCGGGGCATGGGCCGTCTCGGAATGAACTGCATTGGACAAATCCACGGCTGTACGATTCCCTCCTAACCTGTCTGCTATTGCTTCAACACAATGTCTTCGGCGTAGAACATTTCGTCCGCGCGGGGAGTGAAGCCGATCCGATTGTTCACCCCGTAATTGAACTTGTTTTGATACAGAAAAATGCGGGGCCGGTCGACCGCCAATATTTGCTGAACCTTCTGATACTGGCTTTCCCGTTCTTTATCGTCCATATTGACGGCAGCGGCCTTCAGCAGCCGATCCACTTCGGGGTTGCTGTAATCCGTCTGGCCTTTGGCGTTCTCCGTGATAAAGATTTCCAGCGGAAGCGGCGCCTCAAACATGGAGTTGCCTTTGCCCTGCAGCGCCAATTCCTTGAATGTGTTGGAATTGTCCCGCTGCTTGTAGACCGTTTGCTCCAAAATTTCCAGCTTTACCTTGAAATTAGCCTCCGTCAAATAAGCGGCAATCGCCTCCGCCACCTCCTTCGTGCTGGCCGGACTGCTGAGCGTCAGCTCGACGCCGTCCGGATAGCCCGCCTCCGCCAACAGCTGCTTGGCGCGCTCCACATTATAGATATTGGTATTGAACAGGGACGGGAGATGTCCGAGAATGCCTGGACCGATCGCCTCCTGCGTTGGCACGCCGGCCCCGCCCAGAACGCTGTCGACGATGGCCTGCTTGTCGATGGCCAGTTCGATCGCTTCCCGCACCTTCGGATTGGCCGTGACCGTTCCGGGGGTTTGCCGGACAAGCAAGCTTTGCACCCGCGCGCTCTCCAAATCCGTATAATAGGTCGTCCCGCTATCCTTGACCCGCTGAATATCCGCCGGCGGAATGATCACGGCGATATCGATCGCTCCGGTCAGCAGTTCGGAAATGCGTGTCGTCGCTTCCGGAATGGTGCGGAAGACCAAGCGGTCCCATTTCGGATCGCCTCCCCAATACTCCGTATTTTTGACCAGCTCGACGCGGTCGTCCTTCACCCACTTCACAAACTTGTAAGGTCCCGTTCCAACCGGAGCGGCATTGAAGCCTTCCACGCCCTTCTCCTTGAAATATTTCTCCGGAAGGATGCCGGAGCTGATGCGGCTCAGCCTAGCCAGCAAAATCGGATCTGGTTGCTTCGTAACAATATCGACCGTGAAGTCATCGATCACATTGACCTGCTTGATGCTGCTGTAAGAAGAATAATCGATCAGCGACGGGTCCTGAGCTACCCTCTCCAGCGTGAACTTGACGTCCGCGGAGGTGAAGGGATCGCCGTTATGAAATTTGACGCCTTCCCTCAGCTTGAACCTCCACGTCATATCGTCTAGCTGTTCCCAAGAGACGGCCAGTCCCGGAAGCTTCTTACTCGGATCGCTGCCGTCTTTTTTGACCAAATATTCGAACAGGTTAACATGGATGGATTCCACCTGCGTGTTGCCGTGATCGTGCACGTCGAAGGTCACATTATCGATCGTATTGCCGATCGTCAGCACCTTCTCCGCCCCGTCGCGCTGTACGCCGGGCGGGCCGCCCGTCTCGGCAGCGCTGCACCCCGCGATGGCGGCTATCATCAACAAGAGGATGGCCAGCGGCCATTTCGCATTTCCTCTGCGCATGAGTCTGAACGCTCCTTTTTCCCATAAATATCGGTTAATTGTATTTGATGCGAGGGTCCAGCGCCTGATAGGCAAGGTCCGTAAGCAAATTAATGGCAATCACCATCAGCGCGATGACGAATACGGCGGCCTGCACGATCGCCATGTCGTGAGTGCTTACGGCCTGCACGATTAATTGCCCCATTCCCGGCCAGGAAAACACTGTTTCCGTCACGAGCGAGCCCCCGACCAGATTCGTCAGCTGCAAGCCGGTAATCGTGACGATCGGGATCAGCGCATTCCGCAGCGCGTGCTTGCCTATGACGATCCTTTCACCCAAACCTTTGCTGCGCGCGGTCCGGATATAATCTTGACCGATGATCTCCAGCACGCTGGAGCGGACAAGACGCGTCATCTCGGCAGCGATGCCCGTGCCGAGCGTCAGCGCCGGCAAAACAAGGTGGGAGAAGCCCCCTCTTCCCGACACCGGAGTCCAGCCCAAATGTACGGCTACCAGTAAAATGAGCATGATGCCTACCCAAAAATTCGGCATCGCCTTGCCGAGCACCGACACGCCCGAAATCAGCAGATCAATGAAGGTATTCCGCTTCAGCGCCGACCAGATGCCAAACGGAACGGCAAGAAAGCATGCAACGATCATGGAAGCAGCCGCCAGCTCGAAGCTAGCCGGGAGCCTTTCCAGAACGATCGGCAGCGCCGATTGCCCGTAACGGAACGATTCCCCGAAGTCTCCTTGCAGCAGGCGGGATAAAAACAAGCCATACTGCACATGGAGCGGCTTGTCCAGTCCAAGCGCCTCCGTCAATATCCGGCGATCTTCGGGCGTTGCCGTATCCGGCAGCATCATTGTTACCGGATCGCCCGTAACATGAACCAGAATAAAGACAATCAACGTCAGGATCAAAAGAACGGGTACCACCTGAAGCACGGATTTGACAATATATTTGCTCACCGGTCCGCATCCTCCGCCGTTTTACGGCTTCGCTTCATCCGCGCCGGCAGCGCGGGTATGCACGACTTCCCCGGCAATCGTCTGAGGGTTCAGGAGCAGGTTATAGATCGGACATACTTTTTCGACCGTCTCGTGAAGCTCTTGAATACGCTCCGGCGGCTCGTTCGAGGTGATATGCAGCTTGTAATGAATATTGTGCGGATAGATCGGGACATCCTCGTATCCTTCCTGGCCGGCTAACGGATGCTCCTGTCCACGCACCTCAATCTCCAGCGATTCCAGCGAGATGCCAAGCTTAGCCGCCTGAATGAGCGTAATGTGGGTCATGCAGCTTCCCAGCACGCCGAGCTGAATTTCCGGCGAAGCCGGCCCGAGGCTGTATCCGGCGAAGTTCTCCGGGCTGTCGCTAATGATCCGGTAATCCCGGATGCGGATTTCCCTGACACCGCTCCGACCTGCAGCGCGGACTTTAGCCGTATAATTTCTCGGCTTCGGGTCAGCCCAAGCCTGCTCGTCCAGCTTCCGCTTCGCTTCCCTTTTTTCGGCGAGATATTCGTTCAATGTCGTCATGATCGATCGTCCTCTCCTTCGCAAAATCCCAAATACGAATTACCCATAGGTTTAGTTGGAATTTATTATAGGCATATTGTATAAGATCGTCGCCAATGAATAAAATCGGAATTTTCAATGCCCAGCCATAACGAAATCCGATAGCCCCGTTATAAAATGCTCTCGAAATCCAGCTGCTTCACAAACTCCACGAAAGCGCGCACGAGATTGGACTGCAGCGATTCCTCATGGTAGAACATCGAGGTTGTGCGGATAATCGGCTCGCCATTTTTGTCGGTGATCTCTTTCTTGACAAGCTGATCTCCATGAAAATACATGCTTGGCATGATGGCATATCCGAGACCGCTCATCACCATTTCGCGGCACGCATCGGCATAATCCACCTCCATGCCGACGAGAGGAGGCACCGAGTAATTCTCCGTCCACCAGTTGTCGATCGCCGATTTCAGCACAACATCCGTTCCGTAATCGATACGCGGCTTGTAAGGCAGCTCAGCCAGGTCGAAGTCATCGATGGAAACGACGCACAGCGTATCCCGAAACAGCAAATGCTTCTCTCCGTTCCACGAATAATCGCCTCTTATAAATCCGATATGCACGTCCTGATTGAAGATCAGCTGATGAATCGCCTTGCTTCTCCCGGCAATGACCTTGTATTCGACCTCCGGATACCGCTCCTTGAACATTTTGAGCACTCTGGGAAGCTTATTTTTGGTAAAAAAGAAGCCTACTCCGATTTTCAGCGTACCGGTCACCTTATCGTCCATGCTCAGCAGATCGTCCTTGATTTTCTGATATTTCTTCAGCATTTCCTCCGCCGTTCTGGCCATATATTCTCCTTGCGGCGTAAAATTGACCCCGCGCCTCCCCCTCTGCACGAGGGTGATGCCAAGCTCCTTCTCGATCTGCTGAAGCCGCCCGGTTACGGCAGGCTGCGACATATACAAGCTTTGGGCGGTCTTCGTGATGTTCTTATACTTGTACAAGGTATGAAGTATATGCCAATCCCGGTCTTCCATCGGCATCTCCTCCCGTCGAGATCTCCATACAGGTTCGAGTTATCCTCTCGTCAGGCTCACATTTGCTACACCTCGACCGGGGTATGCTCCGCATTGCCCCATTCGTCCCAGGAGCCCTCATACGGCCGAATATCCGCATAGCCGAGCAACCGCAGCACAAAGTAAGAATGAGCGCCCCGCTGGTTGGACTGGCAATAAGGAACGACTGTTTTGTCCGCATGAACGCCGCAAGCTTCGAACTGTCTCCTGAGTGCCAAAGCTTCCTTGAAACGGACGACCCCGCGCTCATCGGGCAGAGCCAAGGCCTCCTTCCATTCCAGATGCCGCGCGCCGGGCACATGCCCGCCCTTGCGGTTCGAGCGGATGTCCTTCCCCAAGTACTCTTCGGCAGAGCGGACATCGAGCAGCACGGCGTTGTCCAGCCCGGCCTCAATCGCTTCCCTCGTAACGGCCTTCTTCGGGTCGGCCCGCAGCGTCAGCGATCCCCGCCTTATGGTCGGCACTTCGGTCGATATTTCCTTGCCTGCCGCCAGCCACGCGCGATATCCGCCGTTCAGCAGCTTGACCCGGTCCATAAGTCCGAAATACTCGAGCACATAGAAGACGCGCGGGGCCAGGACGCCGCCGCCCTCGTCGTACACGACGACGGTCTGACTGTCGCTCATCCCGCAAGATTCCAGCAGGCTGCAGACCGCTTCCGCCGGCGCAAAAGTGCATCCGGAAGCGGTCTTAAGCTCCTTGACGTCGATCCGAACGGCTCCGGGAATATGACCGGCCTCATAGCCGCGCGCTCGCGCGTCCAGAATAACGACCCCTTCGGCCGTCAAGTTGTCTGTCAGCCAGTCTACATCGGCAAGCAGATGCCCGTTCGGGTAGTCAGATGAATGAAAATCGGTCATCACAGGCTCCTCCTTGGCATTCGATCATGTTACAACGGGTCCAGACCGAGATTTTCCCTCAGCGTCCGTCCGGTATACGCTGCGGGAAACAGGCCTCTTCGCCGAAGCTCGGGAACGACAAGATCCAGGAACAAATCGGTATCCCCGAAGCCCAATTGCGGCATGACATTGAAGCCGTCTGCAGCTCCGTTCTGGAACCAGTATTCCATGACGTCGGCTACCTGCTCGGGCGAGCCCGCGACGTTGAGATCTCCGCTTCCTACCCAGTATTTCTCCACAACCTCGCGGATCGTGATCGGCCGGATATCCACAATCTTTTTCACCATCTTGTGAAAAGTCTGGTAGGCGTTAGTCTTCTCCGGATCGGGCAGCTTCGGGAACGGATCGTCCAGCGAGTAAGCCGAGAAATCGATGCCCAGCATATTGGACATCGACATGACCGAACGCTCGATAGGAATGAGCTCCCGCAGCTCGGCGGCCTTCTCCTTCGCCTCCTCCTCCGTGGCTCCGACGATGACATGCAGTCCGGGCAGCACCTTGATGCCATGCGGCGGCCTGCCGGCCCTGGCTGTTCTGGCTTTGATATCGTCGTAGAACAGCTTCCCGTCCTCGAACGTCCGCTGGATCGTAAAAATCAGTTCGGCATACCGGGCGGCCAAATCTTTGCCCTCCTCGGACGATCCGGCCTGAACAAGCAGCGGCCTGCCCTGCGGCGAGCGCATGATATTCAAGGCGCCGCGGACGGAGAAATACTTCCCTTCGTGGAAAATGTCGCGCACTTTATTCACGTCGGCATAAACGCCTGAAACGGCATCCTGAACGAGCGCGTCCTTCTCCCAGCTGCTCCACAATTTGAGCACGACCTCGGCGAATTCGCGGGCCTTCTCGTACCTTTCCGCATGAGTGGGAAGATGCGCCAGGCCGAAGTTGGCCGCTGTGCGGTCCACCCCTGTCGTCACCAGGTTCCATCCCGCCCGGCCGCCGCTGAGATGGTCAAGAGAAGCGAAGCCCCGGGCCAGATTATAAGGCTCGGTGAAGCTGGTGGAGACGGTCCCGATCAGGCCGATATTCTCTGTCACAGCAGCGATGGCGGAGAGCAGCGTCAGAGGCTCGAAGCCAAAGATCGGACCGTGCCTCACTGCTTTGACTTCGACCGACAAGCCGTCCGCAATAAACAGCGAGTCCAGCCGCGCGGATTCCGCCCTTCGGGCCAAGCGCAGGAAATGCTGCAAATCTCTTCCAGCTTCGTATTCGGATGGCGCCAGGCTCCACGGTGAGAACCGGCGTTGCTCAGCACAAGATTCAGGATCATTCTGCGGTTTGCTTCACTCATCGTCATCCCCCCTCAAATCATCTTTTTTCGCGGCACGCTTTGAAAACCAGCCCCAGCTGTTTTTCCCATATTGTAATGACTGCCCCGGATTTTGTAAACTATTCTTATTGAATTAATCGGATTAATAAAAAAACAGGATTGACAGCGGCGAAATCAAAGTATAAGATCATAAAAACTGAAGTATATCCATTGGATAACAGGGATATAGATCATACCGGACCGCCGGACACGGACTTTTCTGTCGTTGATCGATTTATCGGATGCGACGGCTACAGGAGTTGGTGTCTTTTTTATTTGGACGAAGAGGAGGCGGCCGCTTGACCTTGTTATAAGGGGGGGGAGTTATGCCAAGCTCATCGGAAGAAATCGTGTTGCGAACCGGCAAAACGCGCAAAGCCTATGCCCGTTCCAAGCTGCCCAAGGCTTTGAAAATGAACGGGGACCTGTATTTACTGATGCTGCCTGTACTCGCGTACTTGCTCGTATTCGAATATGTGCCCATGTACGGCTTATTGATCGCCTTTCAAGATTTTTCGGCAATGAAAGGGATATGGGAAAGCCCTTGGGTCGGCTTCGATCATTTCGAACGCTTTTTCCAAAGCTATTACTTCGGGAGGCTGCTTGCCAATACGCTGGGCATAAGCTTGTACCAACTTGCGGTCGGTTTTCCTTTTCCGATCATCCTGGCTCTTTGCATCAACGAGGTGCGAAATAAATATTTTAAAGGCTTGGTGCAAACGGTCACCTATGCTCCGCACTTCCTGTCGACGGTTGTTCTTGTCGGCATGATCATGATTTTCCTGTCGCCTCAATATGGCGTGGCCAATATGGTGTTGAAATGGTTCGGGATCGGGACGATCTCCTTCATGACTGAGCCGGCCTGGTTCAAAACAATATACGTCTTGTCCGGGGTTTGGCAAAATATGGGTTGGAACTCCATTATTTATTTGGCCGCTCTGGCCGGAATCGATCCCCAGCTGCATGAAGCCGCCAGAATTGACGGAGCGTCGCGCCTTCAGCGCATCCTGCACGTGAATGTGCCGGGGATCATGCCGACGATCGTCGTGCTGCTGCTGCTGCAGATCGGCACGATGATGGGGCTCGGATTCGAAAAAGCATTTCTCCTGCAAAATTCCTTGAATATGGAATCGTCCGACATTATCGCCACTTATGTATATCGTACCGGCATCGTTGAAGGACAATTCAGCTTTTCGGCGGCCGTCGGATTGTTCAACTCCGTCATTAACGCCAAGCTGACGAACATCGAGGTCCGTTTCGAGATGGTGCCGTTCGAGGGCATCGCGGAGAAGCGCAATCTCGTCATCACCAGCAACGAGTGGCCGGACGCCTTTCATACGGCGCAATTTCCTGCCTCGGATCTTCTGAAATACGGAAGCCAGGGCGTATTCATCAAGCTTAACGATCTCATTGACGAGTATGCGCCGAATGTCAAAAAGCTGCTGGAGCAATATCCTGAAATCAGAAAAGCGATTACGATGACCGACGGCAACATTTATTCGCTTCCGACCGCTGTCGATCCCAATTTCAAGACGGCCAGCACCAACAACAAAATGTGGCTGAATCAGAAATGGCTGGAGCAGTTAAAGCTGGACGAACCGAAAACGATCGACAATTGGTACAATTACCTTAAAGCGGTGAAAACGACCGATCTGAACGGCAACGGCCAGCCGGACGAGATTCCCTTTGGCAGCGTCGGCATTACTCCGCTCATGCAATATTTGAGAGGCTCGTGGGGACTTGGCAACCGGGGTGCCGCCCATAACCTCGTCGATGTGGATCCGCAGACGAATGCCATCCGTTTTATTCCCACAGACCCCCGGTACAAAGAATTGCTGCAATTCATCCATAAGCTTTACCAGGAAGGCTTGATTGACGAGAGCATCTTCACGATCAAAAACAACGAGTTTTATTCCAAAGGCTCGCAGGGTCTATATGGAGCGATGATTACGACCAATCCGCAAACGTTGATGAATCAGCATTCGTATGTCGGCGGACTGGCCTATAAGGGGCCTTACGGGGATCATTTGTTTTCGTTGACCCGTCCGAGAGTATCTTATCCCGGCTCCTTCGTCATCACGAGCACCAACAAGCATCCGGAAGCAACCGTCCGCTGGATCGATCACTTCTATGGCGAAGAAGGCATCAAGATGTTCTTTATGGGGTTCAAGGATATTTCCTATAAGGAGCTGCCGGACGGCTCTGTCGATTATGTCGACGAGATCAAAAACAATCCTAAAGGACTGACGACGGAACAGGCGCTCATTCCCTATGTGACCTGGCCCGGCGGTCGATATCCGGCACTGGTCATGCAACAATATTTCAAGGGCGGAGAGAGCCTGCCGTCGGCCACGGCAGCGACCGCCAAGGTCGAAGCCGATATTTTGCAGGAAGTTTGGCCGATCTTCAACTATACCCCTGAGGAAAATACGAGAATGCAAATTTTAGATAAGGAAATAAATACCTACGTGGCCGAAATGGAAGCCAAATTCATTGTTGGCGACATCCCGTTCTCCGATTGGGATAAATTCATCGGAAATTTCCAAAAATTAGGGTCAAAAGAATATTTGCAATTATATAATGCCGCTTATCAGCGCTACTTGAAGGACTGAAGGGGAAAGAAGCCTTGCGGTGTCCTTTTAAAAGATTGATGTGCTTGGCGGTACTAATATGCCTTGGGAAGGGAAAGGGTATGGTGCTCCAGCCGCTGGCCAAGCCCGAGTTCTTTTTCCGCCCCCATACCCTTCCCTGTTAGATCTGCTCTAAAATAATTAATGAACTTGCCCCATCGTCTTAGCCAGCAGCTCGAACGAACGCAGGCGGGCCTTATGGTCATACACCTGGGCGGTAGCAATCAATTCGTCGGCCCCCGTCTCTTCGAGAATGGCCGAAAGCTTGGATCTGACCGTATCGGGGCTGCCTATGGCCGAGCATTTGAGCATGTTGCCGCGCACGACCGCCTTCTCCTGTTCGCTCCACAGCGGGTCCATATTGTCCACCGGCGGCTTCAGCTTCCCGCTTCTCCCGCGAATTACGTTCAGAAACTGCTGTTCTTGAGACGTAGCCAGCCAGATTGCCTCATCATCCGTCGGTGCCGCAATGACATTCACCGCGACCATGACGTACGGCTTCTCCAAGGATGAAGATGGCCGGAAATGGCTGCGGTACAGCTCCAACGCAGGCAGCAAATAGTCCGGGGCAAAATGGCTGGCGAACGCGAACGGCAAACCGAGCTGGCCGGCAAGCTGGGCGCTGAACCCGCTGGAGCCGAGAAGCCAGATCGGGATATCGAGGCCTTCGCCGGGTACGGCCCGGACTCCCGGCGCCGCTCCGCCGAGCGCCGGATTCAGATAAGAGCGCAGCTCCAACAGCTGCTCGGGAAATTCGCTGCCGTCGCTATATACGTTGCGGCGAATCGCCCGGGTCGCGGGCTGATCCGTGCCCGGCGCCCGTCCGAGGCCGAGATCGATCCGGCCCGGAAATAACGATTCCAGCGTGCCGAATTGCTCGGCGATGACAAGAGGCGCATGATTCGGCAGCATAATGCCCCCCGATCCGACCCGAATCGTGCGGGTGTTAGCGGCAACGTGACCGATAATGACGGAAGTGGCCGAGCTGGCAACTCCCTGCATGTTATGATGCTCAGCGAGCCAGTAACGCTGGTAGCCCCATTGCTCGGCGTGCTGCGCCAAATCTACTGTATTGCGAAACGATTCGGCAGGCGTCCCTCCCTCCAACACCGGCGCCAAATCCAATATCGATAATTTCACTTTCCGATCTGCCATTTGACATTTGCCTCCTTATGGGTCAGCCACAATTTATCGAATATTGCGGGATATGCGTTCAATAAACGCGTGCAGGACAGCGATGTCCGCATCGGAGAGATCGGCAGTCAGCTGCTCTAGAAACTGCTTTCTTTTGGCCGTCAGCTCCATAAGCTCCGCTTCCCCCTTATCGGTTAACGATACCAGCGAAATCCGTTTATCTTGATCGTGCTTCCGGCAGGCAATCAACTGCTGCTGCTTCAGCTGCTTAAGATGCCTGGTGACGGCTGCCGCATCGAGACCGAGCAGGCGTTGCAGCTCCAGCTGGCTCAGCTCGGCGCGCTGATGCAAGCAGCCCATCATTTCCAGCTTCGTGCAGCTGGTGCTGACAGCGGAAGTAAACGCTTGGTCCATTTCTTTGATCAACACATGCAGACGATAAAATAATCGTTCCCGATCCGTGCATGACTGTTCGATTCGCGTCACCCCCATTACTTGATACATCAATTGATATATCAAACATTTTATACCTAGCATATTCAACATTCAAGCCTCAATTCAAAACGGAGCGACTTTGATCTGATTGCCTGATCATGCCGCCAAAAAACGCCAGGAAAAAAGTGCGCGATCGTTACGCCAGTACAGCCCGGAATGCGTCTTGGACGGATGGAAAGCCCGCAGCTAGCACATGTTGTCATTGCGAGGCGTCGGTAGGGCTATCAGCGCTGCCGTGCGAACGCTCTTAATCATTGGCACGATCGAATGATCGTAAGCGACTTGCAATGCCAACGCCATGTCCGCCGGAATGCGACCGAAGCGCAATGAATCCGCATATCGACATGAGGATTGATAATGTCGTATCATAATCATAGCCCTGATACTAGGAAGGAGAAACCGATGAAGACCGAATCCAAGATTATCATTAGCGAAACGAGTCCAACGCCGATTGTTAAAGATTTTACCACTTTCGCAAAATATGTGGAAACCCATCAGGTTCTGCTAACGAAATCGCAGCGATGGCTGAAGCGCAAAGATTTGCTTGCGATCAATGCACTGATGACGGAACCGGAGCAAGATATCACATCCTATTCCGATCAAAATGCATACCCGATGCTGAACCTTTTTTATCATTTGGCGCTGGCAGCGAAGCTATTTCGGACAGCGCCGGGGCGAGGCGGCCAAGACGCGCTGGTTCCCACGGACCGGCTGGCTCTTTTCTATGAGCTGAATCCGACGGAAAAGTATATTTCTTTGCTTGAGGCATTGTGGGTCGATGCAGACTGGGATGAAATGACGGAAAGCATGTCGCAGCACGGCCCGACGCTTTCAGTTCGTTCCTTTTTCAATCAACTGATGCAATTTCCTCCCGGGCAGCCGATCTATAAGATCAACGGGGAGCGCATCTCCGAGTTTTTATGGCGTTGGGATTATTTTGTACATTATTTTCGTTACTTCGGTTTTTGGGAGGCGACAAAGGACGCACAAAGAACGGCCAATTATGGGAAGAGATTTTGTTTTATCGTAAAATCGATCACTCTGACTCCGCTGTTTCATCAGCTCTGTCCAGAGCTGATCCGGTCCAGAGATCCGGAATCTTGGAATATGCCTTATCAACAGAATTCAAGCCGTTGGTCGATCTTCTCCGACAAAATGTTTCTGTTTGACGAAGATGAGGATGATGAAGAGTTCGACGATGACGAAGAGTTTGACGATGATGAAGATTACTATGACGAAGTGTATGAAGACGAAGAGTACGATGACGAAGATGACGAGGTGGGAGAACTGGAACCTTTCGCTGAAGCGCTCATTCCGCTTTTCCCTGAAGGAGAGCTGACGAGATGGCTGCCGCGGGTTTTCAACACCTTCTTCAGCGGCACCTATGTGCTTAAAGTAGCAGTCAGCAGAAGCTGCTGGAGGCGCATTCGGCTTTCATCCCATTGCACATTGTATGATCTCCATCTCGCTATACAAGAGGCGTTCGAGTTTGCGGACGATCACCTGTACGCATTTTTTATGGATGGAAAGCGTTGGTCGAGAAAGCAAGCGTATTATTCACCGAACGATATAGAGACGCAGGTCGTAACCGAGGCTCAGCTCGGAGAACTGGATTTGTCGGTCGGACAAACGTTCCTGTATGTATTCGACTTTGGCGATGAATGGGAGTTCAAGGTAACCGTCGAGAGCGCCGACCCGGTCGATTCGCGCCAGTCGAAGCCTCAAGTTATCCAATCGAAAGGCAACGCTCCCGAGCAATACAGCGACTGGGATTGAGAACGGCGTTTCACGCGCGTCCCCATCCCTTGCATTTTCAGGAAAAAGGCGAGGACTAGCTCTTGGCTGATTCGGTTGCCGCCAGCTTGTCCCCGCCGAAACGTGCTCATTTCTTCGCGTTGTGCATTAAGTCGGTCAGTTTGACGAACGTATAGCCTTGGGCCAGCAAATATTCGAGCACTTCAGGGAGCGCCTCGGGAGTATGGATGTTATCGTGAAGATGGAGCAGGATGATGCTGCCGTCCTTGGTGTCCCGCTTGATGATGCCCGCAATTTCCGCCGCGCTGCGGCTAGGTTCCCAATCGAGAGCGGTGACATCGTACAAGGCGATCGTCTTGTATCCGGTCGCCGCGATCACTTTGGCCGCTTCCTCGTCGATCGCGCCGGTCGGAGGCCTGAAGATCATCAGCGGCGCCACCTGAACCGCATTCGTCAGGGCGCGATGAGCCTTAACGATATCCTCCTGAAGCTCCTCCGGCGTCAATGTGGTGACGATCCTGTGGCTGTACGAGTGATTGGCGATTTCATGGCCCGCATCGTAAATCGCTCTCGCCAGGTTCGGATTGCGCTCGACGCCTTCGCCGACAAGGAAAAAGGTGGCCTGTACATGATAATCTTCCAAAATCCCGAGCAGCTTGCTGACCGTGTCCTCGCTCCCCCAGTCATCGAAGGTGAGAGCGATTTGTTTTTTCCCCGTGGGCAAACGCTTGAACATCTCATATTGGACATTCGCGTAGTCCAGATTTACCTTCGCCGCATCATATCCGGGAATCTCTTCAAGCGGCTTGCGCAGCACCCCTTTGTCCAACAGTTCATTCAAGGTGACGAGCTTAAAGCCTTTGACTTCGGCCGCCTTGGCGATGTAGGAAATCGCTCCGGGCACTTCCGGGTTGATGTGCGTATTCAGCGTTACAATGGAGCCTCTGCGCATGTATCGAGCCACATATTGCCCGATTTCTTCGGCGCTTTGCATATCGCGATCTCTCGGATTGATACTGTAGCGCACGACCCCTTTCATCCCCAGGGCGGCAGCCGCCTTGCGCACATTTTCCGTATACTCCCCGGATTTCGTGCGAACGTATTGCGGACGCATCCCCAGCTCGCGCACGATCACCTCGTTGGCGAGGCGGATATCTTTGTAAATTTGTTCATAACTCATCGTGCTCATATCCTGCAGATTGAGCGTATTGTTCTCGATCTGATGGCCGGCCGCCAAAATCCGCTCAGCCACGTCCGGCTCCTCAGCTACCCGCATGCCCGGCAAGAAGAAGGTCGCCTTGATCCGGTATTGGTCAAGCTCGTGCAGAAGCTTGTCCATCGTTTCTCCGTCCGCCATGCCGTTGAATGTGAGCGCCAACTCCTTGCGCGAAGTAAAAACGTCGTCCATCGCATTGCTCAATTCATCGGTATAGCGAACTTCGTGAGCTGGGCTGCCCCCCTGCGCCGTATCCTCCGGCTGCACTTCTTCCCCAGGAGACTTCACCAAAACAAAATAGACGACCAGCGAAGCCACCAGCAAGAGCACCAGGACAGCCGCCGCAGCATACTTTGTTTTGCGCGGCTTGACCGCTTCATCCTGTCCCATTGTACGAACGCTCCTTCACTTGGATAGTTTGCTCTTCCTATGCATCCCCTATGTAATCTGCCCCAAACAATGTGAATGAGCCGTAGAGGGATAATATTGACTTATCTTGAAAATAGGCGGTACCCAGGGCTCACACCGAAGCTTCCGAATCTCTAACGCTTGTGACCAACGCTATTTGGCCGAATCGTGCTTTTTAAAAATGTAACGAAACGGAGTAACGCTATTTGGTCAGAAACGCTGAATCTGTCAGCCCAAAATGCGAAATAAGGCTGCTCACTTGCATTACCATTTCAAATCCATGGTTTCGAGGGAAATAAGCTCTGTGGCTAGCGTTACGGGCAAAACAGAATCGAAGCTAGCGAGCACGAAGAGAAGCTTCTATCCGAAGCGCATTCACCAGGTGAGCGGCTGGCGCTTAAGCGGCGGTTTGCCTGGTACAGAAGGCCGCACTTCGATTTAACGCATTATCGAAGTCGAACTTTTCTGGCAGCCTTTTCGGCAGCGCTGAGTAAACCTGCCTTGGGAGTAGCCCTTTATTGCGCAAATCTACACTTTACTGCCACGGAGAGACTGAGCCGACGGCTTCTGAAACCGTGTTCAGCGTGCGAACTCCGCGTTAGCATGCAGACTCCGCATTAGCATGCAGACTCCGCATTAGCATGCAGACTCCGCGTTAGCATGCGAACTCCGCGTTAGCGCTGCCCTTCTCCGGGCACATGAGGCGACAAATCCTGCAAAAAATGCAACATTTTCCGCCTCCTTTGCACAAAAGGAAGGGGAATGTTGCATTTCGTGCAACAATTTGGGGGCGATTGGCTTCAAACTCGGGAACATCGCCCAAAATGTTGCACAAAGTGCAACATTGAGCCGCCAATACGGTGTATCACCCCGTTTTTGTTGTACAAAATACAACATTTGCTGACTCTCTTGAAAATAGCGCTTGGTGCGCTGCTGCCCATTTTCATCATCTGGTGGTGCTGCACCAGCGGCATGGGGGACTCTCTTGAAAATTCGACGATATTCCACGGGCCAAAATTTCAACCCCACAGGCAACGACCGATGATGAAAGGAAATGCTCGTCATCGGCGTCTATTCAAATAATTACTTTAGCAAAGGTAAACTTTCCTGCAACGGAAAAAAAGCCTTTGTCATTAAGGCTTTTCGTTAATCTTATGAATTTGGTCGGGATGACACGATTCGAACATGCGACCCCCTGGTCCCAAACCAGGTGCTCTACCAAGCTGAGCTACATCCCGAATATGTATGGCGTGCCCTGAGAGATTCGAACTCCCGACCTTTTGATTCGTAGTCAAACGCTCTATCCGGCTGAGCTAAGGGCACATAAATTTTAGAAAAGCGGAAGACGGGATTCGAACCCGCGACCCTCGCCTTGGCAAGGCGATGCTCTACCCCTGAGCCACTTCCGCAAATCAATGCGCTCGAGAGGACTCGAACCTCCACGGTTGTTACACCACTAGAACCTGAATCTAGCGCGTCTGCCAATTCCGCCACGAACGCATATTGTTTTGGTGCGGTTGAGAGGACTCGAACCTCCACGGGCGTACGCCCACTACCCCCTCAAGATAGCGTGTCTGCCATTCCACCACAACCGCATGCATCTGAGCCATGTAGGACTCGAACCTACGACACCCTGATTAAAAGTCAGGTGCTCTACCAACTGAGCTAATGGCTCATAATAAAATATCGCTACCGAAGCTTATGCTCCGACGAACCCAACCGGGTTCTCATCCCTGCAAAGAAGTAATTCATGGCGGAGCCGACGGGATACTCTCCGTGCGGTTTACTTCGTTAACCGCTGACTGCGAGACTGCGAAGTATCGCTACCGAAGCTTATGCTCCGACGAACTCAACCGGGTTCTCATCCCTGCAAAGAAGTAATTCATGGCGGAGCCGACGGGATTCGAACCCGCGATCTCCTGCGTGACAGGCAGGCATGTTAGGCCCTACACCACGGCTCCGCAGTAAGGTTGGTTGCGGGGGCAGGATTTGAACCTGCGGCCTTCGGGTTATGAGCCCGACGAGCTACCGGACTGCTCCACCCCGCGATAATGGTGAACGCTGACGGGATCGAACCGCCGACCCTTACCCTGTCAAGGTAATGCTCTCCCAGCTGAGCTAAGCGTTCAAAGGGATGACCCGTAGGGGATTCGAACCCCTGTTACCTCCGTGAAAGGGAGGTGTCTTAACCCCTTGACCAACGGGCCTTCTATCTTGAAAATTTGGCGGTATACGCCGACAAATTTTCAATACCGCAGGTGACGACCGATGACGAAGGAATCCCTCGTCATAGATGTCTATGTACAAAGAGTTGCTCCCTGAAAACTGGATACGAAACATACGCTGTAGCTTTTAGCTTTAGTTAAGCCCTCGACCGATTAGTATTCGTCAGCTCCACGCGTTGCCGCG
>Ga0207865_100601_pt1 | contig 37209 bp, 29 predicted proteins | sample HigsolmetaAR204D_FD_184836 | JGI IMG/M metagenome (GOLD analysis project Ga0207865, IMG submission 184836) | Ionic liquid and high solid enriched microbial communities from the Joint BioEnergy Institute, USA - AR20-4-D (SPAdes) (version 2) ...
AAAAAAAGAGCCCGGCCGAAGCCGGGCTCCCGATTGCAACCTGACGGTCGCTTACTTGGCGCCGAAGGTGTACTTGGCTTCCAGGTACACCGCACGGCCCAGGATGTCGTAGTAGTAGTTGTTCCAGGGCGTGCTGCTGGTGCCCGGATAGTTCTCGGCCTGGTGGTCGGGCATCTTGTTGGTGAGGTTGTTGACCATCAGCGAGAAGGTCAGGTCGTCCGTGGCGCGCCAGTTGACGCTGGCGTTGTAGGTTACGTACGGACCCCACTTGGCACCCTTCTGGCCGCTCGAGTGCTCGTAGCCGTAGCCCTGGGCGTAGGCCAGGTAGTTCGGGGTCGAGCCGATGCGGTTGGCGTACAGGGTCGTGGTCCAGTCACCCAGCGACCACGCGACCGAGGCGTCGGTGCGGGTCTTGGAGTAGGAGTCGTAGTACCACATGTAGTACGGGTCGCGCATCAGGTCGACCGCCTCGGACTCCGGCGTGGACCACAGCTTGTGGCTGATCTTGTTGGTGTAGTTGCCGGAGAAGGCCAGGCTGCCGAAGCGGCCGATGTCCAGCATGTAGTTCATGCTGGCGGTCACCACCTCCAGCTCCTGCTTGGCGATGTTGACCTTCGGCGTGTACAGCGACACCAGCTCGCCGTTGGCGTCACGACGCACCCAGGTCAGGATGTCGTCGCAGGCGGCGATCGGCGAACCGGCGGCACCGGTGCGGCAGTAGTACTCGCCGCGCATCAGGTCGTCGGCACCGATGGAATCGACCTCGTTCTCGATCTTCCAGCTGTAGTAGTCGACCGCGAACGACAGCTTGGCGGTGGGCGACCACACCACGCCGGCGTTCCACACGTCGGCCTCGATCGGCTGCAGGTCCGGGTTGCCGGAGGACTGGCCGAAGTACTGCTCGCTGTCCCAGTTGCAGTCGTCGGTGTCGCCCGGCAGGTAGCCGTCCAGGCTGCAGCGGTAGTAGTCGGTCACGCTGTTGTAGTAGCCGCTGATGCCCTGGAAGGCGTCGGCCAGCGACGGGGCGCGGAACGCGGTGCCGACCTTGCCGCGCAGCAGTAGGCTCTCGACCGGGCGGTACTCGACGCCCAGGCTCCAGGTGGGCTTGTCCACGGTCTCGCCGGCGATGTCGAACGCATCATAGCGGGCCGAAGCCGACACGGTCAGGGTGTTGAACAGCGGCAGGCGCAGCTCGGAGGTGACGGCGTAGCGGCTGCGGTGGCCGGCGCCGCTGACCGCGGTCTGGCCCCAGATCTCGGACACCAGGGTGTCCGGGTCCTCGATCATGCGCGAGTCGGGGCTGTAGTCCCAGCCCTCGTTGCCGACCTCGGCCACCACCGCGAAGCCGGCGTCGCCGCCCGGCAGCGAGAACAGCGAGCTGTTGGTCAGCTGGATGTGGGCCAGGTTGTCCCAGGTGCGCGACTTGTTGTCCACGAAGCCGGAGAAGCTCCAGAACTCTTCCGGGGTCAGCGGGCTGTAGAACGCGGCATAGTTCGGGGTGAACACCGGGTAGGCGCCGTAGAGCGGATCCCAACCCTGCTGTGGGCCGAGGACCTTGTCGATGAAGAAGTTGTCGACCGGGTCGCGGAAGCGGACCCAGCTGTTCTCGGTCAGGCGGTACTCGGCACGGGACACATAGGCGTTGTAGTCCCACTCGCCGATCTGGCCGTTGGCACCGAAGGTCACCGTCAGCGCCTTGTTGGTGTCCGTGTTCATGATGTCACGGTAGCCCTTGCCGCCGATGTCCTCGGGGGCGAAGGCGCGCTGCAGGTTCAGCAGGGTGTCCGGGTAGCGCGGATCGTAGTAGGCGCCGAAGGTGGAGGAAGTGCCCCACCAGGTGTAGCTGGAGCCGGTGGCGTACTCGACCTTTTCGTACAGGCCCATCACCTCGGCGTACAGCTGGGTGGTGTCGCTCAGGTCGAAGGTGGTGTACGAGTAGAGCTGCGCGGACTCCTTGCCGTTGCGGATGGTGCGGTAGCCCGGGCTGATGAACGAGCCGCAGTAGGTGCCGAAGCCGGCACGGGTGAACTGCTGGGTCGTGCCCTTGAAGTTGCCGGTGGTGTTGGCGCAGTTGTTCGGGTCCGGGAACACGTAGGTGTTGTCGAACGCGTCGATCACCACGAAGTCGCGGCTCGGCACGGCAGTGCTGTAGCCGTCGAAGTTGTAGGTGCTCGACAGCTTGCGCTGGTAGCCCCAGATCGGCGCGCGGTCGTCCAGCTGGATGCCCAGCAGCGAGTTCAGGCGGCCGTCCATGCCGGAGTAGCTGTCGGCGAAGGTGAAGCGCAGGCTGTTGCCGCCGCCTTCGCTGAAGAAACCGCCGCGCACCGAGAACTCGCCCTGATCCACGCCCTTCTTCAGGATCACGTTGACCACGCCGGCGATGGCGTCGGAGCCGTACAGGGACGACTGGCCGCCGGGCAGGATCTCGATGCGCTCGATCAGCGCGACCGGGATGCCGCTGATGTTGTTGAACACGTCCGAGCCGTTGTACAGGGCCGGATAGTTGGCCATCGGGCGGCCGTTGATCAGGTACTTGGTGTAGCCCGGATCCAGGCCGAACATGCTGGCCGCTTCGGCGCCCTGGGTGAACGAGGCGCTGGTCTGGCCGCCCTGGATGCCACCGGTGGCGAAGCTGGCCTGCTGCAGGACATCAGCCACGCTCTGGAAGCCGCGCATCTGGATGTCTTCGGCCGAAATGACCATCACCGGGGTGGCGGTCTCGATTTCGGTCTGCGGGATCAGCGAGCCGGTGACCACGACCGCACCGAGGTCCCTCACCCGGGACGAGTCCTCCTCCTGGGCGAAGGCCGTCACGGATGCGGGAATGAGAAGAGCACTGAGCACGGCACGGCTCAGCAGGCTCGGCTTGAAGCAGGAAGTGTAGGACGTCATGAACAAAGTTCCAGAAGTGTGGGCGATCACCACCCTTCCTGCCGTCGCCGGCAGGAAACCGGGCAATGAGCAAGCGCAGACCGCGAAACGGCCAACAGCTGCAAGCCGAAGTTAACACGCGGTTAATGGTGATGTGCGGGATGCAGGGTGTTGCCCATGCCACTTGCGGCAAGTGGTGGATGCTGGTAGCGCTTGCGCGGCGCGCGGTCGAGGATGGCCGCAAATGCGGCTTGGGGCAGGCACCGCCAGGCGGATTCGCGCACGCTCGCGGAGGCGAGCTCCGGGAGCGGCGGTTGCCCGGGGTACGATGCATGCTCCATACGAGGCGTGCGATTTGGGAATGGAGGCCGGGGTGGCCCATGCGCGCGCGTTCCGCGTGCAGGGTGCTGCCGCGGACGCGGCCCGTTGCGGGCACCGGCCGAAAAAGGAGCCCGGCTGACGCAGGCTCCGGATTGCAACCTGACGGTTGTCGTTGTTCCAGGGCGTGCCGCTGGTGGCCGGACAGTTCACGGTTGCATGCGGATACCCGCTCGATGAACGCCTCGCAACCCCCAGGGTTGGCCGTAGGCGCTCCGTGCCCGGGGGGCGAGCCTCCGGCGGCCGTGCCGGCGGCGACGGGGCAGGGGTGCCAATGCCGGCGTGCCGTGATGGCCCTGCCGGGACGGGCGCAAAAAAGGAAGCCCGGCTTGCGCCGGGCTTCCCGAGGGCAGGTCCGTCAGAAGCGGTAGGTCGCGCCCATGTACATGTAGCGACCGATCGCGTCGTAGTAGGACGAGCCGAGGTCCGAGCCGAAGTAGTTCAGCGGCGGATCCTTGTCGAACACGTTGTCCATGCCGATGTACACCTCCAGACCGCTGTCACGCGGGAAGGTGTAGCTGACCTGGAAGTTGTGGTACGTGTACGAACCGTTCCAGATCGGCGAGATCGAACCCGGGTTCGAGCTGTAGCTGCCCGGCGTGACGCGCAGGTTGTGGTGCACGTACTGCATGCTCCACGACGCACGCCAGTTGCCCTTCGAGTAGCGGGCGTCCAGGTTGGCACGCCAGCGCGGGTCGGTCACGTAGGTGACGTACTCGTTGAACTCGTCCGGGAACGCCTGGAACGGCCACTCACGCGACTGCAGCAGGCGGCTGCCCACCAGGCGCAGCGAGCTGTTGCCGCCCAGCAGCGGGAAGCGGTAGTCCACCTCCAGGTCCACGCCGACGCGACGCGACTTGGCCAGATTCTCGTTCAGCGCCACCCAGCGGGTGATGCTGTGCTCCGGGAACTGGCGGCCGGCCGGGTCGACATAGCCGCCCACGGGCGCGCGGGTGATGAAGCGGCAGAACTCGTTGTCGATGCCGCCGGGCGAGTCGACGCAGCGGGTCGCCAGGGTCTGGGCGTTGACCGCGCCGATGGCGTCCTTCAGCGTGATGTTCCAGTAGTCCACCGTCACGCCGAGGCCGTCGATGAAGCCCGGCTGCCACACCAGGCCCAGGGTCCAGCTGTCGGCCGCCTCCTCGGACAGGTCCGGGTTGCCGCCGCTCACACCGGGACGGGTGGCGGTGTAGGTGTCCACCCAGCCCACCGGGATGCCCAGCGCCGAGCAGTTGTTGCGGCGCAGCTCCGGATCCTTCGCCGTGTCAGGACGGTTCGGGTTGGTGCTCAGGTAGTTGCACGGGTCGTTGATCGACGAGAAGTTCTCCGACTGCGGGTTGAACAGCTCGCCGATGCTCGGCGCACGGACCGCGCGGGCCAGGGTGCCACGGAAACGCAGCGAGTCCAGGATCTCCCAGTTCACGCCGATGTTCCATGTGGTGGTGGTGCCGATCGTGCTGTAGTCCGAGTAGCGGCCGGCCAGGTCCACCGACAGCATGTTGATGCCTGGCAGGTCGGACAGCAGCGGGACGGTGGTCTCGGCGTACACCTCGGTCACGTCGTACTGGCCGCCGCGGCTCGGGATGGCGTTCAGGAAGGTCAGGCCCAGGGCCGCCAGCGGGTCGGTGTTCTCCTGGCTCTTTTCCTTGCGGTGCTCGATGCCCGCGGCGAAGCCCACGTCACCGGCCGGCAGCGAGAACACCGAGCTGTTGGCGATGTTCGCCTCCAGCACCGTCTGCTCCAGCTTGGACGTGTTGAGCGAGTTGACGTTGAACCACTTGGCCGCCTCCGCGGTCACCGCGCCGTGGCCGAACACGCTGAACGGCACGCAGCCGTTGCGCGCCATGGACGAGTACGGCGCGTTGGTGTGCGGGTTGATCGCGTTGGGGTCCACGTCCACGCGGCAGACGATCTTGCCGGTGTCCGGGTCCACGACCGCGTCGAGGCCGGCGTGCCAGCGCTCGTTGATGCGGTTGTTGAGGTTCAGGCGGGAGATGGTGGTCTGGCCGAAGTTGGCCGACACCTCGTAGTTCCAGTCGCCCAGGTAGCCCTCGAGGCCGAACACGGCGCGCGAGGTCTGGCGCTCGATGTCTTCGCCGCGGCGGCCGGCGTCGACGTTGAAGCGGTAGACCAGCAGCTGCGACAGGTTGGCCTGGTCCATCAGCGCGCCCAGCTCCGGCGAGATGTAGGCGTTGTCGCGACGGATGCGGATCGGCTGGTCGAACGCCGGCTGGCTGTAGAACAGCGACTCGGTCTTGGAGTACTTGCCTTCGAAGAACAGCCGGTGGTTGTCGTTCAGATCGAAGTTGAACATGAAGTTCGTGCTGAACCGATCGAACGCCGGCTGCAGGTCGGCGACCGCATTCAGGTCGGCAAAGTCGCAGTCCACGCAGCTGGAGGCACTGACGACGGTGCCGTCGTAGCGGTTCGGACGGAAGGTGCCGTCCGGGTTGAACACGTACCGGTTGCCCCAGGTGGCCGGGTTGGCCGGGTTGAACGTGCCGATGGTGAAGGTGCCACCGTAGGAGATCGAGTGGTTGCCACCCGGGCCGCTGTAGACGTTCTGCGGGTTGGTCTGGCTCGGCGGCTTGGTCGGGTCGTAGCTCGGGTTGGGCACGCTCACCAGGAACTGGCGGCCGATCTTGCGGTCACCGCGGCCGAAACGGTCCTGGGTGCTGTACTCAATCGAGATCGCGGCGTTGCCGCGGCCGTCGGCGAAGCTGTTGCCGGCCGAGAAGCTGACGAAGCTGCGGTCGAAGCTGCCTTCGGCGGCCTTGCCGGTCTGGCCGCGGGCTTCGAAGCCCTCGAAGGAGTCCTTCATAATGAAGTTCACGACGCCCGCGACCGCGTCGGCGCCGTAGACGGCGGACACGCCGCCGGTCATCACCTCGACGCGCTCGATCCACTCGACCGGGATCGTGTTCACGTCCACGGCCACCGAGCCCGGGCTGGCACCCACGTGGCGGCGGCCGTTCACCAGCACCAGGGTGCGGGAGGTGCCCATGCCGCGCAGGTCCATCAGGCCCAGGCCGGCGGTGCCGATGAAGCGGGTGGAGTTGCCGAGGGTGTAGTTCGGCGCCAGCTGCGGCAGCTTGGTCATCAGGTCGCCGATGGTCAGCGCGCCGGTGGAGCGGATCTCTTCGGCGGTGATGGACGCGACCGGGGCCGGGGTCACGAAGCCCACGCGGGCGATGCGCGAACCGGTGACGGTGACGCGGTCGAGGTCGGTGGTGCTGCCTTGGCTGCTGCCGTCCTGGGCCATGGCCGCGAACGGCAGGGCCAGGGCCGACAGCATGGCGGCCGTCAGGCGGTTGCGCCGGAGTGTCTGGAAGGTGTTGTTCATTATTTCAGGTTCTCTCCCCTAGGGTGACGTGCTTCCTGCGTGGGTCCAGGCCTCCTTGCCTTCACATGAATGAAAGCAAGATGAACGCTTAACGCACGCTTAATTTGTTACATCCGTGTCTATTTGCCATCCCGTTTTTGTTAAGAGGCCAACCCATGCAAGCTTCCGTATCACCCCTCCTTGAGACCGTGGTGGACCCCTGGGCGGGAGGGCCGCTGGGCAACGCGGTGCGCTGGGAGACGCGCGCCGCCGGGCGGGGCGTGGCCGTGGCCGGGACTGTCGGCTTCCCGTTCGCCCCGGCCTGGGAGGCGCAACTGCGCGACGCGGTCGCCGCCGCCCTGGCGGGCGCCGGGCAGACGCTGGAGTCATTCGAGCTGAATACGCGGGTGGCGGCGCACCAGGTGCAACCGGGGCTGGCCCCGCTGCCCGGGGTCCGCAACGTGGTGGCCGTGGCCTCGGGCAAGGGCGGGGTGGGCAAGTCCACCACCGCGGTCAATCTGGCCCTGGCCCTGCAACGGATGGGGGCGCGGGTGGGCGTGCTGGACGCGGACATCTACGGTCCCAGCGTCCCGGCCATGCTGGGCCTGTCCGGCCGTCCCGAGAGCCCGGACAACAAGAGCATCGAGCCGATGCGCGCCTTCGGCGTGGAGGCCATGTCCATCGGACTGCTGGTGGACACCGACACCCCGATGATCTGGCGCGGGCCGATGGCCACTTCGGCGCTGATGCAGCTGCTGGGCGACACCCGCTGGGGCGAGCTGGACTACCTGGTCGTGGACCTGCCACCGGGCACCGGCGACATCCAGCTGACCCTGGCGCAGAAGATCCCGGTAGCCGGCGCGGTGATCGTCACTACGCCGCAGGAGATCGCCACGCTGGACGCGCGCAAGGCGCTGAGGATGTTCGAGAAGGTGCAGGTGCCGGTGCTGGGCATCGTCGAGAACATGGCCATGCACGTGTGCAGCCGCTGCGGGCACGTGGAGCACCTGTTCGGCCAGGGCGGCGGCCAGGCCATGGCCGCGGCCTACGGCGTGCCGCTGCTGGGCTCGCTGCCGCTGGATCTGCGCATCCGCGAGCAGGGCGACGCCGGCACGCCGGTGGTGGTGGCCGCGCCGGATTCGGAGCCGGCACAGGCCTACCTGCGCGCCGCGCAGGCCATGGCCGCGCGCCTGGCCGCGCGGCCGCGTGCCTCGATCCCGCTGGCCACGCGCACGCTCTGAACGCACGGGCGCCAGGGAGGGCGCTTCCCGGCGACGGGGACGGGTCGGCTAGAATCGGGCGGTCACGGGCCGACGTGCCCCGGGGAACACCGCATGAGCATCAAGAGCGACCGCTGGATCCGGCGCATGGCCGAGCAGCACGGCATGATCGACCCGTTCGAACCGGGGCAGGTCAAGGAGGTCGAAGGCCGCCGCATCGTCAGCTACGGCACCTCCAGCTACGGCTACGACGTGCGCTGCGCCGGCGAGTTCAAGGTGTTCACCAACATCAACTCCACCATCGTCGACCCGAAGAACTTCGACCCGAAGAGCTTCGTGGACGTGGTGGGCGACGAATGCATCATTCCGCCCAACAGCTTCGCCCTGGCGCGCACGGTGGAGTACTTCCGCATCCCGCGCGACGTGCTGGTGGTGTGCCTGGGCAAGAGCACCTACGCCCGCTGCGGCATCATCGTCAACGTGACCCCGCTGGAGCCGGAGTGGGAGGGGCACGTGACCCTGGAGTTTTCCAACACCACGCCGCTGCCGGCGCGCATCTATGCCAACGAGGGCGTGGCACAGATGCTGTTCCTCCAGTCCGACCCGGACGACGTGTGCCAGACCTCGTACCGGGACCGCGGCGGCAAGTACCAGGGCCAGACCGGCGTCACCCTGCCGCGTACCTGAGCCGCGCTCCGGCGGCCGGCGCCGCATTGCCACCGATCTCCATCCGCCACGCCCGGGGCCTGCACGGACGGGGGCGCACGTGCGCCGCCAGGCCCGGGCCGGGCCGCCGCACCGCAGGGGACCTGCCTCCACGCTGGCGAAATTTTCGCCAACCCTCTTGACCTGCCCGCCGTGCAAGGCGTCCGCGCGGTTATCCACATCTTTGTCCGCCAACCATCCACACCGGATGTGGAAAACGTTCACGCACAACCGGTTGCGCCGCGGTGCGCACCCGGGTGCAGGGCTGGCCGCTGAATACGCAGCGGTGGGATGCCGGGCGCCGTTGGAGCGGCAGGCGTCCGTATGGGGTCCGGAGGGAGGGGGGGCACCGGCGGGTACCTGACCACCCGGCGGACGCACGCGGCGGTTGCGCGTGCGGTCGCATCGCGCGCCCTCCGGCGCGCCGGCCGCGCATCCGGCAGGTGCTTCCGCTTGGCACCGGCGGGCGTGGCGAAAATTTCGCCAACCCACTTGACGTGCCCGCCGTGCAAGGCGTGCGCGCGGTTATCCACATCTTTGTCCGGCAACGATCCACACCGGATGTGGAAAACCTTCACGCGCCCGGGTGTGGCCGCCGTTGGCGGCTCCGCGGGCGCGCCAGGCACGGCCGCGGACCGCGGGCAGGCGGGCGCGACCGGTACGGTGCCGGTCCGCGGTTCCGGCGGCGGGGCGGCGCCGGCCCGGGATCACTTGCGCTTGAGCAGCATGCCGATGCCGACCGCCACCAGGCCCACCGGCCACCAGGTGGCCAGCAGCGCCCCCAGTCCGGTGTCGATCCAGCCGAGGTTGCGGGCCAGGAAGAACAGGCCCACCACGATCAGGACAAGGGCGGCGAAGGCGTTGGAACCCATGGGTGCGAACCGGCTGCGGAGAACAAAGAGCGCCTATGCTAGCCGGCCGCGCCAGCGTTTGGCAGCCGCGTCCAGCGCCTCGGGCGCGTGTCGCACCGGGCTGCCGCTGCCCCAGACCGGCCCCGGCCAGGCGGCGTCCCCGGCGCGGCGGCCGACCACGTGCACGTGCAGCTGGCGCACGATGTTGCCCAGCGCTCCGATGTTGATCTTCTCCACGCCCGGCTCGGCGCGCAGGGCCTGGGACAGGCGGTTGAGCTCGGCCAGCAGCAGGCGCTGCTGCGCCCCGTCCAGGTCGATCCACTCGACCGCACCGGGCACGCGCGGCACCAGCAGCAGCCAGGGGAAACGGGTGTCGTCCATCAGCCGCACCTGCGACAGCGGGCCGTCGGCCACGAACACGCTGTCGGCCGCAAGGCGCGGGTCCAGCCCGAAGCCGGCGCTCATGCGGCCGCTCCCAGCCGCGCGGCCAGGAACTCCAGGCTGCGCTCGCGCGCCAGGCGCGCGCTGGGCTCGTGGTACGCGCGCGGGTCCACGTCGCGGTTGAAGGCGTGGCCGGCCGGGTACACGAACAGCGGCATCTGTGGCAGGCGCTGGCGGTGGGCGGCGACCGCCTCCGCCGGGATCGAGGGGTCCTGCTCGCCGAAGTGGAACATCACCATCGCCTTCGGCTCGGCCACCAGGCGCGGGTCCTCGCGCTCGCACTCGTCCAGCAGCGCCAGGTTGCGCGCGCCGTAGTAGCTGACCGAGGGCAGGCCCAGGCGCAGCGCGGCCAGCAGGGCCATGCTGCCGCCCCAGCAGTAGCCGACCGTGCCCACCGCGGTCGGGGCCTGGCGCGCGGCCAGGTCCGCGCGCAGGCGTTCGGCGGCGGCCTGGAGGATGGCCAGGGCGCGCGCCGTGCCCAGCTCCTGGACCAGGGCGCGGCCGCGGGCAAAGCCGTCCTCGCCGTAGCCCAGCTCCACGCCGCGCTCCACCGGGTCGAAGAAGGCCGGGGCCAGCACCACGTAGCCTTCGGCCGCGTAGCCGTCGGCCACGGCGCGGATGTGCGGGTTGACGCCGAAGATCTCCTGGATGACCACCAGCCCGCCGCGTGGCGTGCCGGGCGGATCGGCCTGCCAGGCGGCGACGCTGCCGGCGGGGGTCTCGAGCTCGGTCCACTGGCCCATGGGCATCCTCCTGAAGACGGGAGTGCGGATTATGGGGCAGGGCGCGTGGAGCGGCGGGCCACCCGGGCGCGGGGGCTATAATCGCGCGCCCGGCCGCGCGCCGCCGTCCCTGTTCCAGGCCTGCCCCATGTCCCGCAACCCCAAGGTCGGCTTCGTCAGCCTCGGCTGTCCGAAGGCTTTGGTCGACTCCGAACGCATCCTCACCCAGCTGCGGGTGGAGGGCTACGACATCGTCCCGACCTACGATGACGCCGACGTGGTGGTGGTCAACACCTGCGGCTTCATCGACGCGGCCGTGGCCGAGTCGCTGGACGCCATCGGCGAGGCGATGAACGAGAACGGCAAGGTCATCGTCACCGGCTGCCTGGGCAAGCGCAGCGCGCTGATCCGCGAGCAGTACCCGGGCGTGCTGGCCATCTCCGGCCCGCAGGACTACGCCAGCGTGATGGAGGCGGTGCACCGGGCCCTGCCGCCGAAGCACGACCCGTTCGTGGACCTGGTGCCGGACTACGGCATCAAGCTCACCCCGCGCCACTACGCCTACCTGAAGATCTCCGAGGGCTGCAACCACCGCTGCAGCTTCTGCATCATCCCTTCGCTGCGCGGCGACCTGGTGTCGCGTCCGGTGGACGAGGTGTTGCGCGAAGCCGAGCGTCTGGTCAAGGGCGGCGTGCGCGAGCTGCTGGTGGTGTCCCAGGACACCTCGGCCTACGGCGTGGACCTGAAGTACGCGCCAGGGACCTGGCGCGGCCGCGAGTACGCCAGCCGCATGAAGGCGCTGTGCGAGGGGCTGTCCGAGCTGGGCGCCTGGGTGCGCCTGCACTACGTCTACCCGTACCCGCACGTGGACGAGGTCATCCCGCTGATGGCCGAAGGGAAGATCCTTCCCTACCTGGACATCCCGTTCCAGCATGCCAGCCCGCGCATCCTGAGGCTGATGAAGCGGCCCGGCGCGGTCGACAGGACCCTGGAGCGGATCCGGCGTTGGCGGGAGATCTGCCCGGAACTGGCCATCCGCAGCACCTTCATCGTCGGCTTCCCCGGCGAGACCGAACGGGAGTTCGAGGCGCTGCTGGACTTCCTCGACGAGGCCCAGCTGGACCGGGTGGGCGCCTTCGCCTATTCGCCGGTGGAGGGTGCGGCGGCCAACGACCTGCCGGGCGCGGTGCCCGAGGAGGTCAAGCAGGAGCGCCTGGCCCGCTTCATGGAGCGGCAGACCGCGATCTCGGCCGCGCGCCTGGAGGCCAAGGTCGGCACCGTGCAGCGCTGCCTGGTGGACGTCGTGGACGGCGAGCTGGCCATCGCCCGCTCCATGGCCGACGCGCCGGAAATCGACGGCACCGTGCAGATCCAGGACGGCCGCGAGGCCGGCCTGCAGCCGGGCGAGTTCGTGGACGTGCGCATCATGGGCAGCGACGAGCACGACCTGTACGGCGAGGTCGAGTACGCCGGTGCGCCGCTGGAGCTGCCGGTCGTCCCCGGCTGAGCGCCGCCGGGCGGCTCAGTCGTAGCGCACGTCCACGATCAGGAAGCGGGCCCTGCCGCCGGGCAGCTCGGCCTCGACCTCGTCGTCGATGCGCTTCTTCAGCAGGGCGCGCGCCAGCGGCGAATCGATGCTGATCCAGCCGTTGCCGGCGTCGGTCTCGTCCGGGCCGACGATGCGGTAGCGGCTGGTGGCGCCGTCGTCCAGGCGCTCCAGCTCCACCCAGGCGCCGAAGAACACCGCCTCGCGGTCGGACGGCGGCTCGTCGACGATGCGCAGGGCCGGCACCCGCTTGCTCAGGTAGCGCACGCGCCGGTCGATCTCGGCCAGCTGCTTCTTGCGGTAGGTGTACTCGGCGTTCTCCGAGCGGTCGCCCTCGGCCGCGGCCGCGGCCAGCGCCTTGACCACTTCCGGGCGCCGGACCCGCCACAGCTCGTCCAGCTCGGCCTTCAGGCGTTCGTGGCCGGCGCGGGTGATCAGGGCGGTGCTCTTCTCGGGGGGCGGTCGCCAGCGGGACATGGTGTCGCGATACTGCTTCGGGGGGGCGTGATCCTAGCGCCTGCCGGCACGGGCGGGGAGCCGGCAGGCGTCGCGGGTGGCGGGTTCAGCGGCGGCCGATGATCCCGCCCAGGATGCCGCGCAGGATCTGGTTGCCGATCTGGCCGCCGTACTTCTTGCCGGTCCTGCCGGCCACGCGCTCGCCGATGCTGCTGCCCACGCTGCGGCCGATCGAGCCGCCGACGTTGCGCGCGGTCTGCCTGGCCACCGACTCGACCACGCCCTGGCGGCGCCCGGTGCCGAACAGGAACTCGCTGATCTTCCGACCGAGGCCGCCGCCCTCCGTGGCCGCCGGCGCGGCACCGCCCTGCGGCGCCGCCTGCGTATGCTGCGCCGCGCGCGCGGCCAGCAGTTCGGCGGCCGATTCGCGGTTGACCGGGGTGTCGTAGCGCGAGCCCACCGGGCTGGAGGCACGCACCCGGGCGCGCTCGGCCTCGGTGATGGCACCCATGCGGCAGCGCGGCGGGGCGATGCGGGTGTACTGCACGGGCGCCGGTACGCCGTTGTCATGCAGGGTGGACACCAGCGCCTCGCCGGTGCCCAGGCTGGAGATGGTGCGGGCCACGTCCAGCTTCGGGTTGGGCACGAAGGTCTCGGCCGCGGTGCGTACCGCCTTCTGGTCGCGCGGAGTGTAGGCGCGCAGCGCGTGCTGGACGCGGTTGCCGAGCTGGCCGAGGATGGGGGCGGGCACGTCGTCGGGGAACTGCGAGCAGAAGTACACGCCCACGCCCTTGGAGCGGATCAGGCGCACCACCTGCTCGATGCGCTGCACCAGCGCCGGCGGCGCGTCGTCGAACAGCAGGTGCGCCTCGTCGAACACGAACACCAGCTTCGGCTTGTCCAGGTCGCCGACCTCGGGCAGTCGCTCGAACAGCTCGCTCAGCAGCCACAGCAGGAAGGTGGAGTACAGGCGCGGCTTCAGGACCAGCTGCGCGGCGGCGAGGATGCCGATCACGCCGCGGCCGTCGTGGTTGACCCGCATGATGTCGGCCAGGTCCAGCGCCGGCTCGCCGAAGAACTGCTTGCCGCCGTCCTGCTCCAGGCGCAGCAGGGCGCGCTGGATCGCGGCGATGGACGGGGCGCTGACCAGGCCGTAGGCGGCCGATACCTCCTTGCGTTCCCCGGCCACCAGGTTGAGCAGGGCGCGCAGGTCGTCCAGGTCCAGCAGCAGCAGGCCGCGGTCGTCGGCCAGCTTGAACACGATGTCCAGGACGCCGGACTGGGTGTCGTTCAGCTCCAGGATGCGCGCCAGCAGGGTGGGGCCCATCTCGCTGACGGTGGTGCGCACCGGATGGCCGAGCTGGCCGTACAGGTCCCAGAACACCACCGGGCTGGCCTCGGGTGCATGGTCGGCCACGCCGATCTCGGCCGCACGCGCGGCCAGCTTCCCGCCGCCCTCGCCGGGCACGGCCAGGCCGGCCACGTCGCCCTTCACGTCGGCCATGAACACCGGCACGCCGCGCCGCGAGAAGCCCTCGGCCAGGGTCATCAGGGTCACGGTCTTGCCGGTGCCGGTGGCGCCGGCCACCAGCCCGTGGCGGTTGCCGTAGCGGGGCAGCAGGGTGACCGGGATGTCGTCGGTGGTGCCCCTGCCCAGCAGAATCGGTTCCATAGGCGGCCCTCGCGGCGGAAGATGCCGGCGATTCTACGCAGACCGGCGCGGGTTGCCGCGGCGCGGCGGCGGCGGCTACCCTGCCGGGGCATTCTTTCCCGGCCTGGTCGATGTCCCGCCGCAATCCGTTTCTCCGGCCGCTCGCGGCCGCGCTGCTGTTCTGCTGCATCGTTCCACCCGCCACCGCCCAGCGCGTCTCCGCCCGCGACAAGGCCGCGGCAGAGGCGCTGGTGCAGCGCATGGCCGCCGCCGAACAGCGCTACCGCGACGCCCTGGTGCTGGCCGGCAACGGCGATCCGCGCGGCGCCGGGGAAGGCAACGCCGCGCTGGAGGACATGGAGGACGTGGTGGACGCCTGCGTGAAGCTGCGCGGCTGCCCGCTGTCGGACCTGCTGGCCACCTACAAGCGCCTGCTCAAGGCCCGTGCCGACGCCGAGGCCGGGGCGCTGGACGAGCCCGGCGACGAGGACCAGCCGCTGGAGGCGGATCCGGAGCTGGCCGCCGACGTGCCCGAGGCCGCGCGCACCGTGGCCCTGCTGGGTGGCGACAACCGCCACGCCTTCGACCGCATGGTCCGCTACAACCCGGCCATCCAGGCCGGCATCCGCCGCTGGCTGACCGACATGCGGCCGCAGCTGATGACCAGCTACGAGAACTACCAGGCCATGCGCCACCTGATGTGGCCGGAATTCGAGAAGCGCGGCCTGCCCGAGGCGCTGCTGTTCGGCATCCTGGCCAAGGAGTCCAACGGCCGCGTGCACTCGGTCTCGCGCGCCGGCGCGGCCGGGCCGATGCAGTTCATGCCGGCCACCGGCCGCCGCTTCGGTCTGGGCCCGGACGGCACCGGCTTCGACACCCGCTACGACCCGCGCGCGGCGGCCGAGGCCAGCGCCACCTACCTCAACGAACGCCTGCGCGAGCTCAACAACGAGCTGGAGCTGGCCCTGGCCGGCTACAACGGCGGCGAGGGCCGCGCCCTGCGCGTGCACCGCGGCAGCGGCGGCGGCAGCTTCTGGCACGCTTCGGTCTACGACCAGTTCCCGGCGGAGACGCGCGACTACGTGCCGATGGTGATCGCCGCGGCGTGGATCTACCTGCACCCGCGCCAGTTCGGCGTGCAGTTCCCCAGGGTGGATGCGCAGCCGGCGACGCTGCGGCTGGCGCGCCCGGCCAGCATCTACGAGCTGACCGTGTGCCTGGGCAATGCCGGCAGCCGCGACGGCTACATGCGCGTGCTGCGCAATCTCAACCCGCGCTACACGGCCGAGGAGACCATCCCGGCCGGCACCGTGCTCCACGCCACCACCCGGGTGGCCGCGCTGTACCAGCGCCACTGCGTGGACGGGCCGCGTGCCGAGCTGGCCCGCGCCCTGGTCACGGCCGACGTCAACGCGGCGCTGGTGCGCGATGTGCCCGCCGGCAGCGTGGCGGTGGGCGAGGCGACCCCGCTGCCGGCCGGCGTGCCGGCCACCATCGCCACCGGCCGGCCGCAGCCGGCCACGCCGAAGGCGCGGCAGGCACGCATATACAAGGTGGCGCGCGGCGACACCCTGGCCGGCATCGCCCGGCGCCACGGCTGCCAGGTGCAGGTGCTGGCGCGCGCCAACGGGGTCAAGGCGCCGGCCTACACCCTGCGCCAGGGCCAGCAGTTGCGGCTGGAAGGGTGCACCCGCTGAAGGCCCGCCCGGCGGTGCGCCGCGGGGCTCACGCGCTCCGGTAAGCGAGGGCCTGGCCGACCCGCACCGGCGTCTCCGCCGCCAGCCCCGGGGCCAGCTCGGCCACGCCCGGCGGCAGCAGCACGATCACGGTCGAGCCGTAGTTGAAGCGCGCCATCTCGGCGAAGCGCTCCAGGCGGATGCCCTTGCCGCGCCAGTCCTTGCGGGTGGTGCGGTCCCCGTAGCGCGGGATCTCCACGCCGCTCCAGACCGTCTCCACGCCCGAGACCAGCAGGGCGCCGACCATCACCACCGCCATCGGCCCGAAGTCCGTGTCGAAGTGGCACACCAGCCGCTCGTTGCGGGCGAACAGGCGCGGTACCTTCGCCACCGCCGCCGGGCCCACCGAGAACAGGCGGCCGGGCACGTGCACGGTCTCGCGCAGGGTGCCGGTCCAGGGCATGTGCACGCGGTGGTAGTCGCGCGGGGACAGGTACACGGTGGCGAAGCGGCCGCCGGCGAAGGCGGCCGCCGCCGCCGCGTCGCCCAGCAGCTCGTCCACGCCGAAGCTGTGGCCCTTGGCCTGGAAGCAGCGCCCGTCCTCGATCGGCCCGCACTGGCTGATGCGGCCGTCGGCCGGCACCAGCAGGGCGCGCGGGTCCGGGTCCGGCACGCGCGCGCCCGGGCGCAGGGCGCGGGTGAAGAAGGCGTTGAAGCTCTCGTAGCTTTCCGGGTCGGGGCTGGCGGCCTCGGACAGGTCCACGCCGAAGCGGCGCACCACCGTGCCGATCAGCCAGCGGCGCAGGCGCGGGTTGCGCGAATAGGCCGCGCGCCGGGCCAGCGAGGACAGCAGGCGGTGCGGCAGGGCCCAGGTGAGGGTGGTGACCAGGCTCACGGCGCGCGGTCCATCTCGGTCAGGCGCAGCAGGTCGGCGGCGATGGCCTGCGGCTGCAGTGGCGGCCGGATCAGGCCGGCCAGGCGGCCCTGCGGGTCGAGCACGGCGATGTTGGCCGAATGGTCCACGCTGTAGTCCTGCGGGTTCTGCTCGTAGTGGCGGCCGGGCACCTTCATGAACACGAAGCCCAGCGAGGTGGCGAACTTCTCCAGCGCCGGCACGTCGGCGGTGGCCGCCAGGGTGTCCGGGTGGAAGGCGTGGGCGTACTCGCCGGCCTTGGCCGGGGTGTCGCGCTCCGGGTCCACGGAGACGAACAGCACGCGCGGGCGAATGGTCTCCGGCAGCGCCTCCCACTGCTTCTGTGCCAGCGCCAGCTCGGCCAGGGTGGTCGGGCACACGTCCGGGCAGAAGGTGAAGCCCAGGAACACCAGGGTCCAGTGGCCGGCCAGCTCGCCGGGCACCAGCGGAGTGCCGTCGGACTGGCGCAGGTTGAACGGCGGCAGCTCGCGCGGCCTGGGCAGCAGGGTCACGGCCTGCAGTGCCGGCTGCGGCGCGGCCGGCTCGCCACCGAGGAAGTGGCGGGCGGCCAGCAGGCCCGCGCCGGCGGCGAGTGCGGCAAGCAGGACGTAGCCGAGGGTGCGGTTGGACATGCGTGGCGTGCGGAATTCCGGATTGGCCGCACATGATACCGGCATGTCCGGGCCGGGACGGGCGATGGCCTATAATCGCCGGCCCTTCCGAGAATGCGCCCGCGCGGCGCCGCGCCATGAACACCTCCGATCCGGCCGCCGAACTGCACACGATCATCGACCTGATCCGCTACGGCGGCAGCCGCTTCAGCGAGGCCGGGCTCACCTTCGGCCACAGCTACGACAATGCCATGGACGAGGCCACCCAGCTGGTGCTGCACGCGCTGCACCTGCCGCACGACCTCAGCCCGGTGTACGGCCAGGCGCGCCTGACCATGGAGGAGAAGCGGAAGATCCTGGCCCTGTTCCGCCGCCGCATCGAGGAGCGCGTGCCGGCCGCCTACCTGACCGGCGAGGCCTGGTTCGCCGGCCTGTGCTTCAAGACCGATCCGCGCGCGCTGGTGCCGCGCTCGCCCATCGCCGAGCTGATCGAGTCCGGCTTCGAGCCGTGGCTGGGTGGCCGCCAGGTGCGCCGCGCCCTGGACCTGTGCACCGGCTCGGGTTGCATCGCCATCGCCATGGCCCACTACAACCCGGAGTGGGAGGTGGACGGCGTGGACATCAGCGACGACGCCCTGGCCCTGGCCGCGGAGAACAAGGCGCGCCTGCACGCGGACAACGTCACCCTGATCAGGTCGGACCTGTTCGCCAACCTGCAGGGCCGCCACTACGACCTGATCGTCACCAACCCGCCGTACGTCACCGACGCGGAAACCGACGCCCTGCCGAAGGAGTACTCGTACGAGCCGGAGCTGGGCCTGCGCGCCGGCCCGGACGGCCTGGACCTGGTGCTGAGGATCCTGCGCGACGCGCCGCTGCACCTGAACCAGGACGGCCTGCTGATCTGCGAAGTGGGCGAGTCCGAGCGCCACCTGGTCAGGCTGCTGCCGGAGCTGGACCTGGCCTGGATCGAGTTCAAGGTGGGGCAGATGGGCGTGTTCGCGGTCGAGTGCCGCGAGCTGATCGCGCACCACGCCCGCATCGCCGAGCTGGCCGCCGCGCGCGGCTGATCCGCGTCCGGCGGGGCCGCGACGGCCGCCCCCGGCCTGGCCGGCGGGCCGGCATCGGTTGCCGCGGCAACGGCCGCTGCACCGCAGCAGGGCGATGTGCGATGCTTGGGGGACTCCCTGTGAATCGGCACCCCGCGCGGAGCGCGCCTTGAGCAGCAACACCTTCGGCAAGCTGTTGTCGGTCACCACCTTCGGCGAGTCGCATGGCCCGGCCATCGGCTGCGTGGTCGACGGCTGCCCGCCTGGCCTGGAGCTGGCGCCGGAGGACTTCGTCCACGACCTGCGGCGCCGCGCCACCGGCCGCAGCCGCCACACCTCGGCCCGGCGCGAGGCCGACGAGGTGGAGATCCTCTCCGGCGTGTACGAGGGCCGCACCACCGGCACCCCGATCGCGCTGCTGATCCGCAACACCGACCCGCGCAGCAGGGACTACGCCAACATCGCCGCGCAGTTCCGCCCGGGCCATGCCGACTACACCTACTGGCAGAAGTACGGCATCCGCGACCCGCGCGGCGGTGGCCGCAGCTCGGCGCGCGAGACCACCATGCGCGTGGCCGCGGCGGTGATCGCCAAGAAGTGGCTGCGCCAGCGCTACGGGGTGACCGTGCGCGGCTTCCTGGCGCAGCTGGGCGACATCCGCCCGCGCGGCTTCGACTGGGACGCGGTGGAGGCCAACCCCTTCTTCTGGCCGCATGCCGAACAGGTGCCGGAGCTGGAGGCGTACATGGACGCACTGCGCAAGTCCGGCGACTCGGTGGGCGCGCGCGTGACCGTGGTGGCCGACGGCGTGCCGCCGGGCTGGGGCGAGCCGGTCTACGGCAAGCTCGACGCCGAGCTGGCCGGCGCGCTGATGGGCATCAACGCGGTCAAGGGCGTGGAGATCGGCGACGGCTTCGCCGTGGTCGAGCAGAAGGGCACCCGGCACCGCGACCTGATCACCCCGCAGGGCTTCGCCAGCAACCATGCCGGCGGCATCCTCGGCGGCATTTCCACCGGCCAGCAGATCGTGGCCTCGATCGCGCTCAAGCCCACCTCCAGCCTGCGCCTGCCCGGGGCCAGCGTGGACGTGCACGGCAACCCGGTGGAGGTGGTCACCACCGGCCGCCACGACCCGTGCGTGGGCATCCGTGCCACGCCCATCGCCGAGGCGATGGTGGCGCTGGTGCTGATGGACCAGGCCCTGCGCCACCGCGCGCAGTGCGGCGACGTGGGCGCGGTCGAACCGCGCATCCCGGCCGGGGCCGGCGCGCTGGGCGGGGCAGGGCAGGGCTGAGCATGGGCGCACGTCCGCGCGTGTGGGTGTCGCAGCCGCTGCCGGCGGACATCGTCGGGCGGCTGGCGGCGCACTGCGAGGTGGACATGGTGGCGGCCGCCACCACCCATGCGCCCGGGGCGATCGCCGCCGCGCTGCACGGGGCCGACGGCGCCCTGGTCACGGTCAACGACCGCATCGGCGCGGCCGAGCTGGCGCACGCGCCGCGCCTGCGCGCCATCGCCAACATCGGCGTGGGCTACGACAACCTGGACATCGCCGCCCTGGACGAGGCCGGAATCGTGGCCACCAACACCCCGGACGTGCTCACCGAGACCACCGCGGACCTGGGCTTCGCCCTGCTGATGGCCGCCGCCCGCCGCATCACCGAGGCCGAGCGCTGGCTGCGGGAAGGGCAGTGGCGGCGCTGGACCTTCGACACCATGCTCGGCAGCGACATCCACGGCAGCACCTTGGGCATCCTCGGCATGGGCCGGATCGGCCGCGCCATCGCCCGTCGCGGCCACCACGGCTTCGGAATGAAGGTGCTGTACCACAACCGCTCGCGCCTGCCGGAGCCGGCCGAGTGCGAGGTCGGCGCGCACTACGTGGACCTGGACACCCTGCTGGCGCGGTCCGACCACCTGGTGCTGGCGCTGCCGTATTCGCCGCGCCACCACCACCTGATCGACGCGGCGGCGCTGGCGAGGATGAAGCCCACCGCCACCCTGGTGAACATCGCCCGCGGCGGCCTGGTGGACGAGCTGGCGCTGGCCGAGGCCCTGGCCGGCGGCCGCCTGGGCGCGGCCGGCCTGGACGTGTACGAGGGCGAGCCGGCGGTGCGGCCGGAGCTGCTGGCGCTGCGCAACGTGGTGCTGACCCCGCACATCGGCTCCGCCAGCCTGGCCACGCGCCGGGCCATGGCGCAGCTGGCGGTGGACAACCTGCTGGCCGCGCTGGGCTTCGGCCCGGACGCCGGCCGCCCGGCCAACCCGGTCACCGCGCGCAAGACCACCGGCACCGCCGGCGGCGGCATGGCCGGCATTGCCGCGCACAAACGATAGGGAACCTCCGTCCCGCGCCTCCAGGGCGCCACCGAAAGGAGGAGGTTCCCCGAAACCGGCCCCCCGCGCGCGGCGCGCGCACCGCATCCCCGATTCCGAACCCGAGAGCACGAGCACCCCACATGAGCAAGGCACAACGTCGCTTCAACGTCGCCGTCGTCGGCGCCACCGGCGCGGTCGGCGAAACCATGCTGTCCATCCTGGCCGAGCGGAAGTTCCCGGTGGCCGAGATCATCCCGCTGGCCTCCGAGCGTTCGGCCGGCAGCGAGGTCGAGTTCGACGGGCGCAAGGTCAGGGTGCAGGACCTGGCCACCTTCGACCCCAAGGACGTGGACATCGCCCTGTTCTCGGCCGGTGGCAGCGTGTCCAGGGAATACGCGCCGAAGTTCGCCGCCGCCGGCGCGGTGGTGATCGACAACTCCTCGGCCTTCCGCTACGAGGACGACGTGCCGCTGGTGGTCAGCGAGGTCAACCCGGAGGCGGCGCGGCAGCGCCCGCGCGGCATCATCGCCAACCCCAACTGCTCAACCATGCAGATGCTGGTGGCGCTGGCGCCGATCCACCGCGAGTACGGCATCGAGCGCATCAACGTGGCCACCTACCAGTCCGTGTCCGGCGCCGGCCGCTCGGCACTGGAGGAGCTGGGCCGGCAGACCGCCGGCATCCTCAACTTCCAGGATCCGGCACCGCAGCGCTTCCCGGTGCAGATCGCCTTCAACCTGATCCCGCACATCGACGAGTTCCTGGACAACGGCTTCACCAAGGAGGAGATGAAGCTGGTCTGGGAGACGCGCAAGATCCTGGGCGACGACGGCATCCAGGTGAACCCGACCGCGGTGCGCGTGCCGGTGTTCTACGGCCATTCCGAGGCCGTGGCCATCGAGACGCGGAAGAAGGTCACCGTGGAGCAGGCGCGCGAGCTGCTGGCCCGCTCCCCGGGCGTGGAGGTGGTGGACGAGCGCAAGCCCGGCGGCTATCCCACCCCGGTCACCCACGCCTCCGGCCGCGACGCGGTGTACGTGGGCCGCATCCGCGAGGACCTGTCGCATCCGCGCGGCCTGAACCTGTGGATCGTCTCGGACAACATCCGCAAGGGTGCCGCGCTCAACGCCGTGCAGCTGGCCGAACTGGTCGCCGCCGAGGGCTGAGTGGCCGGCCGCGCGCCCGGCCGAGGCGCCCCCGCGGCCGGACGCGCACCCGGCATGGCTCCCGCCGCGGGCGGCCCGCCGGTATAGTCGGCGCATGGACAACAGGGGACAGGGCGCACTGCGCCCGTGGCAATGGCTGTTGGCGCTGTCGCTGTGGCTGCTCAGCGGCGGCGCCATGGCGCTCGGACTGGGCCAGATCCGGGTGCTCTCCGGGCCCGGCCAGCCGCTGCTGGCCGAGATCCCGATCATCTCCAACGAACCGGGCGAGCTGGAGAGCGCTCAGGTGCGCCTGGCCTCCCCCGAGACCTTCGTCCGCGTCGGCCTGCAGCCGCCGCAGGGCCTGGTCCGCGACCTGCGCTTCGAGATCGCCTCCGACGCCCAGGGGCGGGCCGTGGTCCGGGTCACCAGCACCCGGCCGGTGGACACCCCGGCGGTGGCCTTCCTGGTCGAGGTGGACTGGGGCCGGGGCCGGCTGGTGCGGGAGTACTCGGCCCTGGTCGCCGCCCCGGAGACGGCGGTGGCGATCGAGGCGCCTTCCATCGCCGCGCCGCAGGCCGCGCCGTCCAACACCATCGCGCGCGAGCCGGCGCCGGCGGTGACCGCCCCGGCGGCCGCGCCACCGGCGCCTGCCGCGGACTCCGTGCCGCCGCGGCCCGCCGCGACGGCGCCGGCGCCGGCGCCGACGGCCGCCGCCGACGGCAGCCTGCGCGTGCAGCGCGGCCAGACCCTGTCGCAGCTGGCGGCGGGCATGGACCGCGGCGGCCACGACCTCAACCAGGCCATGGTGGCGCTGCTGCGGGCCAATCCGCAGGCCTTCATCGGCGGCAACATCCACCGCCTGCGCGCCGGCGCGGTGCTGCGCATGCCCACGGCGGAGGACTACGCCGGCCTGGACGCGGCCACCGCCGCGGCGCTGGTGCGCGAGCAGACCGCGCAGTGGCGGCAGGCCACCGCGGCCGTGCCGCAGCCGGCCGGGGCGGGCGAAGCGGCGGCCGCGCCGCGCAGTGCACCGGCGGCGGCTCCCGCGCCGGTGGCCGGCGCGCGGCTGGAAATCGCGCCGGCGGCGGCCGCCGAAGGCGCACAGGCGACACGATCCGGTCTTGGCGCCGGTGGCGAGGGCGACATGCTGGCTAACGAACAACTGCGCCAGGCCCGGGAAGACCTGGCCGCGCGCGACTCGGAACTGCAGGAACTGCGCAGCCGCGTCGAGGAACTGGAGAAGCTGCACCAGCAGCAGATGCGGCTGATCGAGCTGAAGGACAGCGAGCTGGCCGCCGCCCAGCAGCGCCTGGCGCAGCTGGAGCAGCAGCAGTCCGCCGGCGGCACGCCGCTGTGGCTGTGGGGTGGCCTGGGCCTGCTGGTGGTGGCCGCGGTGGTCTGGTGGCTGGGCCGCCGGCCCAGGCCGCTGCCGATTCCGGTCCAGCGCGGCACCGGCTTCGACGCCGCCAGCCTGGCGGCGGCGGTGCCCGGGGCCGCGCCGGCCGATCCGGTGGTGGCCGTGGACGCGCCGGAGGAGTCCCACCACGCCGCCTGGACGGAGGAGGCCCCGGCCGAGCCGGAGGCGGCGCCCGACGCGCCCGCGCCGGCCGCGGAGGCCCCGGCCTGGCACACCGCGCAGGCGCCGGACGACGTGGCGCCGCTGAACCCGCTGCCGGCCGGCCGCGAGCGGCTGGAACTGGCCATCGCCTACCTGGACCTGGGCGACGTGGAGACCGCCCGCACCCTGCTCAACGAGGTGGTCGCCGGCGCCGACCCGGCCGCGCGCGAAGAGGCGGCCCAGCTGCTGCGCGAGATCGGCTAGGGCGGGCGGACGATGCGGTACGCGCTGGGCGTCGAGTACGACGGCGCCGACTTCCAGGGCTGGCAGCAGCTCGGCAGGTCCGGCCCGCCCTCGGTGCAGGCCGTGCTCGAGAAGGCGCTGTCCTCGGTGGCCGACGCGCCGGTCTCGGTGGTCTGCGCCGGCCGCACCGACGCCGGCGTGCATGCCGAGTGCCAGGTGGTGCACTTCGACAGTGACGCCCCGCGCGACCCGCGCGCCTGGACCCTGGGCACCACCGGCCGGCTGCCGCCGAGCGTGTGCGTGCGCTGGTGCGTGCCGGTGGCCGACGACTTCAATGCCCGCTTCTCGGCCCGCGCCCGCCGCTACCGTTATCGCCTTGTGAACAGGCCGGTGCGGCCGGCGCTGTATCGTCACACCATGGCCTGGGAACGCCGCCCCCTGGACGTGGACGCCATGCACCGCGCCGCGCAGGCGCTGGTGGGCGAGCACGACTTCAGCGCCTTCCGCACTGTGCACTGCCAGGCGCGGCACGCGCGGCGCGAGCTGCAGGAGATCGTGGTGCGGCGCCAGGGCGAGGTGGTGGAGTTCGAGGTCCAGGCCAATGCCTTCCTTCACCACATGGTGCGTAACATCGTCGGGTCGCTGCTGGAGGTGGGCGCGGGAGCCCGGCCGGAGCACTGGATCGCCGAGGTCCTGGCCGGTCGCGACCGCACCCTCGCCGGCCCGACCGCACCGCCGCAGGGGCTGGTGTTCCTGCGGCCGCTGTACCCCCCGGAGTGGGGCCTGCCCGCGGAGGTGACCCTGTGATGCGCAGCCTGTACCGGACCCGGATCAAGTTCTGCGGCATGACCCGCCCGGGCGATGTTCGCCTGGCCGGCGAGCTCGGCGTGGACGCGGTGGGTTTCGTGTTCGCCGAGGGCAGCCCGCGCCGGATCACGCCGGCCGAGGCGCGCCAGCTGCGCACGGCCCTGGCGCCGCTGGTGGGCGTGGTGGCGCTGTTCCGCAACAACAGCGCCGCCGAGATCCGCGAGGTGATCCGCCAGGTGCGGCCCAACCTGCTGCAGTTCCACGGCGAGGAGGACGACGCCTTCTGCCGCAGCTTCCGCGTGCCCTACATGAAGGCCGTGCCCATGGGCGGCAACACGCAGTGGGACGCGGCCACCCTGCACCAGCGCTGGCCAAACGCGGCGGCGTTCCTGTTCGACGCCCACGGTGCCGGCGAGGCCGGGGGCACCGGCCGTGCCTTCGACTGGCGGCGCCTGCCCACGGGTCTGCACCGGCCGTTCGTGCTGGCCGGCGGCCTGACCCCGGAGAACGTCCACGACGCCATCGCCGCCACCCTGCCGTGGGCGGTGGACGTGGCCAGCGGGGTGGAGGTGTCGCCGGGCATCAAGGACGGCGACAAGATGCGCCGCTTCGTGGCCGAGGTGCGGCGCGCCGACTGCGCCGAGCTGGAGTAGGCCGCATCGCATCCGGCACCCTGGACCCCGCCGGCCGCCACGGCGGATTCCCAGGCCCGGTCGGGAAAGCCTGAGGCCGGAACGGCGGCCGCGCCGATGGCGCACGCCCCGCCGGTCCATACACTGCCTCGCCGCCGCCCCAGGACGGGCGCATCCGCCGTCGCGGATGGAGGCGTGGATGACGCAGGCACTGTTCCGCAGGGAAGTGGTCGAGGCACGCCGCAACGGCTGGCTGGGCGCGATCTCGCTGGCCCAACCGCTGCGGCTGTGGGTGCTGGCCGTGGCGGCCGCGCTGGCCGCGGCCGCCGTGGTCGCCTTCCTCCTGCTGGGCAGCTACGCCCGGCGGTCCACGGTGGTGGGGCAGCTGGTCCCCGCACGCGGCCTGTCCACGGTGATGGCGCCCGCGGCCGGCGTGGTCGCGCGCCTGGACGTGGCCGAGGGCGCCCGCGTCCGGGCCGGGCAGCGCCTGGCGGTGGTGGCGGTGCCGCGCGCCATTCCCGGCGAGGGCGACACCCTCGCCGCGCTGGAAGCGCGCCTGGGGCGCCGGGCCGAAGGCCTGCGCCAGGGCCACGTGGCCCGGCAGCGGCAGCTGCGGGCGCAGGAGGCCGGGCTGCGCGCGCAACTGGCCGCGGCGCGGCGCGAGCTGGCCCAGATCGAGGACGAGATCCGGACACGCCAGGCGCAGGTGCGGCTGGCCCACGACACCCTGGACCGGCTGCGCCAGCTGGAAGGCGGGCGCTACGTCAGCCAGCTGCAGATCCGCCAGCAGGAGTCGGCCGCGCTGGCGCTCGTGGCCGAGACCCAGGCGCTGCAACGGCAGGCCACCGCCGCGCGCGGCGCCATGGCGCGGCTGGCCCACGCCCTGGCCGGGCTGGAGGCGGAGGGGCAGGCGGCCGAGGCCGGCTTCGTGGGCGAGATGGCGGTGCTGGAGCAGGAACGCGTGGAGACGCGCGCCCGCGGCGAGCTGGTACTCACCGCGCCGGTGGATGGCGTGGTCTCGGCGCAACTGGCCAGGCCCGGCCAGGCGGTGCAGGCCGGGCAGCCGCTGCTGAGCCTGCTGCCGGACGACAGCCCCCTGCAGGCCGAGCTGCTGGTGCCCAGCCGGGCGATCGGCTTCATCGCGCCGGGCGACCGGGTGCTGCTGCGCTACCAGGCCTACCCGTACCAGAAGTTCGGCCACCACGAGGGCCGCGTGGCGGGGATCAGCCGCAGTGCGCTCGGCAGCGCCGAGCTGCAGGCGCTGCTGGGCGGCATCCACCAGGGGGAGCCGTTCTACCGCGTCACCGTGAGCCTGGCGCGCCAGGACGTGCTGGCCTACGGCCGGCCCGAGCCGCTCAGGCCGGGGATGCTGCTGGAGGCGGACATCCTCGGCGAGCGCCGCCGCCTGGTCGAATGGCTGTTCGAGCCGCTGTATTCGCTGCGCGGGCGGATCGCCGACGGATGAGCGGCGGTGGCGGCCCGTCGCGGCAGCGCATGGTGGAGGAGATCGCGGCGCGCACGGCGACGGACGCCGGCGGCGCTGTCGGCAGGGAAGCGGGGAGGCAAGGGCGGATGGATCTGCCATGGTCGAGGACCCGGGCCATACTGCAGTCCGAGGCGGCCGAGTGCGGCCTGGCCGCGCTGGCGATGGTCGCGCAGGCGCACGGCATGCACATCGGCCTGGTGGAGATGCGCCGGCGTTTCCCGCTGTCGCTCAAGGGCGCCACGCTCGGCCAGCTGATCCGGATCGCGCAGCAGCTCGGCTTCGCGCCGCGACCGCTGCGCCTGGAGATGGAGCACCTGCGGCAGCTGCGCCTGCCCTGCATCCTGCACTGGGACCTGGACCACTTCGTCGTGCTGGCCCGGGTGGGGCGGTCGCGGGCGACCATCCTCGACCCGGCCGTCGGCGAGCGCAGGCTGCCCTTGGCCGAGGTCTCCCGCCACTTCACCGGCGTGGCCCTGGAGCTGGAGCCCACGGCCGGGTTCCGGCCGCAGGCCGCGCCGCCGGCGGTCCGCCTGCGCCAGCTGACCGGGCCGGTGCGGGGCCTGTGGCCGGCGCTGGCGCAGATCGTGCTGCTGTCGGCGGCGCTGCAGGTGTTCGTGGTGCTGGCCCCGTTCCTGCTGCAGTGGGTCGTGGACCAGGTGCTGGTCTCGGCCGACCGCGACCTGCTGGCGGTGGTCGGCCTGGGCTTCGGCCTGGCGCTGCTGCTGCAGGTGGCCATCGGCCTGCTGCGCGGCTGGTCGGTGGTGTACCTGTCCAGCCACCTGGGCCTGCAATGGACCGGGAACGTGTTCGCCCACCTGCTCAGGCTGCCGCTGGACTTCTTCGAGAAACGCCACCTGGGCGACATCACCTCGCGCATGGGCTCGGTGCAGGAGGTCCAGCGCACCCTCACCACCAGCTTCGTCGAGGCGGTCATCGACGGCCTGATGGCGGTGGTGACCCTGGGGCTGATGCTGGCCTACAGCTGGAGGCTGGCGCTGGTGACGCTGCTGGCCGTGGCGCTGTACCTGGGCATCCGCGCCCTGGCCTGGCGCCCGGTGCGGGACCGCACCGAACGGCGCCTGGTCGCGGCCGCCCGGCAGGAGAGCTGCCTGCTGGAGTCGCTGCGGGGCATGCAGAGCCTGAAGGTGGCCGGCGCGGAAGCGCAGCGCCATGCCGCCTACGCCAACCTGATGGTGGAGACGGTCAACCACGACGTGCGCCTGGCGCGCATGGGCCTGGCCTTCAGCGCCGCCAGCCAGCTGGTGTTCGGCCTCGAGCGCATCGCGGTGGTCTGGATCGGCGCACTGCTGGCGCTGCGCAACGGGTTCTCGGTGGGCATGCTGGTGGCCTACCTGGCCTACAAGGACCAGTTCGCCACGCGGATGGCGGCGCTGATCGACCGCTGGGTGGAGTTCCGCATGCTGCGCCTGCACGGCGAGCGCCTGGCCGACATCGTCCTGGCCGAGCCGGAGGAGGACCCGGTGCCGGCCCGGCTGCCGCCGCCGGACCAGGCGCGGATCGAGGTGGAAGGACTGTCGTTCCGCTACGCGGAGGGCGAGCCCTGGGTGCTGCGGGACTGCTCGTTCACCATCGAGCCGGGCGAGTCGGTGGCCATCACCGGCGCCTCGGGGTGCGGCAAGACCACCCTGGTCAAGCTGCTGCTGGGGCTGCTGAAGCCGAGCGAGGGGCGCATCCGCATCGGCGGCTGCGACCTGCACCAGGCCGGGCCGCGCAACGTGCGCGCCATCGTCGGTGCGGTGATGCAGGACGACCTGCTGTTCGCCGGCAGCATCGCCGACAACATCAGCTTCTTCGACCCGCACGCCGATCCGGAGCGGGTCGAGGCCGCCGCGCGCCAGGCCGCGATCCACGACGAGATCCTGGCCATGCCGATGGGCTACCACAGCCTGGTCGGCGACATGGGCAGCTCGCTCTCCGGCGGGCAGAAGCAGCGGCTGGTCCTGGCCCGCGCGCTGTACCGGCAACCGAAGCTGCTGTTCCTGGACGAGGCCACCAGCCACCTGGACGTGGCCAGCGAGCGCCTGGTCAACGAGGCGGTCAAGGCGCTGCGGCTGACCAGGGTGATCGTGGCCCACCGCCCGGAAACCATCGCCAGCGCGGACCGGGTGCTGGTGCTGCACGGCGGGCGCATCTACGAGGCGGTGCGCAACCGCCAGGCACCGGAGCCGGGGATGGCGATGGCATGAGCGCACGTGCGGCGTGTACCCGGAGGCGGTGCAGGGAGGGCGCGAGAAAGCGGTGTTCCGTCCCCGGTGTGCCGGAAGGCGGTTCCAGGCCACCCGGCGGCAGGCGCCGCCGCGGGCGCACGGCTCAGGCGTGCAGCTCCCGGCGCAGCCACTGGGCCAGTGCCGCCACGCGCGGGCCGGTGTCGCCGCGGCGGGTGCACAGCGCCCATTCGCCGCCGGTCTCGACGAAGCCCCATGGCGCGGCCAGGCGCCCGCTGTCCAGGTCGGCCTGCACCAGCTCCTGCGGCGCGATGGCCACGCCCAGGCCGGCGGCCGCGGCCTCCAGCAGGTAGTACAGATGCTCGAAGCCGGTGCCCAGGCGCAGCGCGGCCGGATCCAGGCCGTTGCGGCGCGCCCACTCCGGCCAGGCGCCGGGGCGCGAGGCGGTGTGCAGCAGCGGCTCGTCCAGCAGCGCTTCCGGGCCGGCGCCGGCCAGGCGCGCATGGGCCGGATGGCGCGGGCTGACCACCGGGCCGATGCGCTCGTCTCCCAGCCGGTGCACCTGCCAGCCCGGCGGCCACGGCGGGGTGCCGATCAGCAGCGCCGCGTCCAGGCCGGTGAGGGCCGCATCGGGCGTGCCCTCGCTGGCGGCCAAGTGCAGGCGCAGGCCCGGCAGATCGGCCTTCAGCCGCTCCAGGCGCGGGATCATCCAGCGCGCCAGCAGGCTGCCGGGGCAGCCCAGCACCAGCGGGGTCTCGCCGGCGCCGCGCAGGCCGGCCCAGGCCCGGCGCAGCGGCTCGAACGCGGCGGCCGCAGCCTCGTGCAGGCGGTGCCCGGCCGGGGTCAGGGCCAGGCCGCGGCCCTGGCGCTGGAACAGCGCCGTGCCCAGCTCCGCCTCCAGCGCCTTGATGTGGCGGCTGACCGCACCGTGGGTGACGTGCAGCTCGGCCGCCGCCGCGGCCAGGCTGCCCAGCCGCGCGGCGGCCTCGAAGGCACGCAGGGCGTTGAGCGGCGGCAGGTCCCGTGACATGTGAGTTTTCCTGATGGATTGCCGAGACTTTATCGCTTTTCAGCGGCGCACGCGTGCGCTACGGTCAAGACTCCGTTCCGCCTGCCCGCGCACGCCCATGACCGCTTCCCCCGTCCAGGACTTCCACGCCTATCCCGATGCCCAGGGCCATTTCGGCCGGCACGGGGGGCGTTTCGTGGCCGAGACCCTGATCGGGCCGCTGGAGGAGCTGGCGGCCGCCTACGACGCCGCGCGCCAGGATCCGGAGTTCATCGCCGCCTTCGAGCGCGACCTGAAGCACTACGTGGGCCGGCCCAGCCCGATCTACCACGCCGAGCGCCTGAGCCGCGAGGTCGGCGGGGCGCAGATCCTGCTCAAGCGCGAGGACCTGAACCACACCGGCGCGCACAAGATCAACAACACCATCGGCCAGGCCCTGCTGGCCGCACGCATGGGCAAGAAGCGGATCATCGCCGAGACCGGCGCCGGCCAGCACGGCGTGGCCACCGCCACCGTGGCCACGCGCCTGGGGCTGGAGTGCGTGGTCTACATGGGCGCCACCGACATCGAGCGGCAGAAGATCAACGTCTACCGCATGCAGCTGCTGGGCGCGACCGTGGTGCCGGTGACCTCCGGTTCGGCCACGCTCAAGGACGCGCTCAACGAGGCCATGCGCGACTGGGTGACCAACGTGCACGACACCTTCTACATCATCGGCACCGTGGCCGGCCCGGACCCGTACCCGCGCATGGTGCGCGACTTCAACGCCGTGGTCGGGCGCGAGGCCAGGGCGCAGATGCTGGCCGAGTACGGCCGTCTGCCGGACGTGGTCACCGCCTGCGTCGGCGGCGGCAGCAACGCCATGGGCCTGTTCCATGCCTTCCTCAACGACCGCCAGGTGCGCATCGTCGGCGCCGAGGCGGCGGGCGACGGCGTGGACAGCGGCCGCCACGCGGCCTCGCTCTCGGCCGGCCGGGTCGGCGTGCTGCACGGCAACCGCACCTATGTGCTGTGCGACGACGACGGCCAGATCATCGAGACCCATTCCATCTCCGCTGGCCTGGACTATCCGGGCGTGGGCCCGGAGCATGCGTTCCTCAAGGACACCGGCCGCGCCGAGTACGTGGGCGTGACCGACGGGGAGGCGCTGGAGGCCTTCCACCGCCTGACCCGCACCGAGGGCATCCTGCCGGCGCTGGAGTCCAGCCACGCCGTGGCCCAGGCGATCAAGCTGGCGCGCGAACTGCCGAAGGACGCGCTGGTGCTGTGCAACCTCTCCGGCCGCGGCGACAAGGACGTGCACACCATCGCCGCGCGCGAGGGCATCGCCCTGTGAGGCCCATCCCGCCACGCGCCACCGCGACGACGCATCCGACCATGAGCCGCATCGACACCACCTTCGCGCGCCTGCGCGCCGCCGGGCGCAAGGCCCTGATCCCCTTCGTCACCGCCGGCGACCCTTCGCTGGAGGCCACCGTGCCGGTGATGCACGCGCTGGTGGAGGCCGGCGCCGACATCATCGAACTGGGTGTGCCGTTCTCCGACCCCATGGCCGACGGTCCGGTGATCCAGCGCAGCTCCGAGCGCGCGCTGGCACGCGGTGCCGGCCTGGCCTACGTGCTCGACTGCGTGCGCCGCTTCCGCGAGCGCGATGCCGCCACGCCGGTGGTGCTGATGGGCTACCTCAACCCGGTGGAGATCCGCGGCGCGGACGCCTTCGCCACCCAGGCCGTGGCGGCGGGCGTGGACGGGGTGCTGCTGGTGGACCTGCCACCCGAGGAGGCCGCCGGCTTCCGTGTCCCGTTCGAGGCCGCCGGCCTGGCCCTGGTGATGCTGGCCGCGCCGACCACCACCGCCGCGCGCGCGGCCATGCTCTGCGCCAATGCCCAGGGCTACCTGTACTACGTCAGCTACGCCGGCGTGACCGGCGCCGACCGCCTGGACGCCGGCGCCGCCTCGCGCCGCCTGCAGGCGCTGCGCGCGGAAGCCAGGGTGCCGGTGGTGGCCGGCTTCGGCATCAAGGACGCGGCCAGCGCCGCGGCCATGGCCGCCGATGCCGACGGCGTGGTGGTCGGCAGCGCGCTGGTGGCGGCGCTGGCCGACGCCGCCGGCGCCGACGAGGCGGCCGCGCGCGCGCGCGCCTTCGTGGCGCCGCTGCGCCAGGCCATCGACGCGCGCTGAGGGCGCAAAGCAAACGGGCAGGCCCTGTGGCCTGCCCGCGGGGATGGCGTGTGGCGGCGCGTGGCCGCCGCCACGGTCACGGCGCCTGCAGCGCCGGACGCAGGTTCTCCAGGTTGCCGTCGTTGTCCGCCGGGACGAAGCCCAGCAGGTGCGCCAGCAGCGGGTACACGTCCACGTTGTCGAACGGCGGCAGCACCTCGCCCTGGCGGAAGGCCGGGCCGGCGGCGATGAACAGCGCGCCCATGGACGGCAGTGCCGGATCGTAGCCGTGCGAGCCGCGCACCGGCTCGGCGGCGCGGCGCGCGACGTACTCGCGCGGCAGCGCGTCCCAGCCCTCGTGCATCTGGCACACGATCGGCGGCACGCGCGGATGGCGGCCGAACCGCCAGCGCGCCGGCAGCTCGGTCCGGCGCCAGCAGTCGTACTGCGGATGCGCGCCCAGCAGGCGCTGCTCCACCTCCGCCTCGTGGCCGGGCAGGGGCGCGATGCCCAGCACCTGGCCGACGCTGACCACCTTCGCCCGCGCCGGGTCGACGATGTCCTCCACGGCCATCACCTGCGCGGCCGGCACCTCGGCCATGCCGTGGTCGGAGACCACGATGATGTTGATGCGCCCGAGCAGGCCCTGCTCCTCCAGCCCCTGCAGCAGGTGGCCGAAGGCGGCGTCGGCCTCGCGCAGGGCCTGGCGGGCCTGCTCCGAGTGCGGGCCGTAGTAGTGCGCGGCGGTGTCGGTGATGTCGAAGTACAGGGTCACCAGGTGCGGGCGCGTGGCCGGCGGCTCCGACAGCCAGGCCAGCACCTGCTCGGCGCGCGCCAGCGAGGGCATGGACTGGTCGAACACCCGCCAGCGGTCCGGGCGCACGCCGGCGATCTCGGCCTCGGCGCCGGGCCAGAACATGGTGGCGGTGCGCAGGCCGGCCTTGTGCGCGCCCACCCACGCCGGCTCGCCACCCCACCAGCGGCCGTCGCCCACCGCCTCGCGCAGGTTCAGCCTGAACTCGCCCAGCTCCGGGTCCCACATGGTGTTGTGGATGATGCCGTGGCGGTCCGGGCGCAGGCCGGTGACCAGGGTGTAGTGGTTGGGGAAGGTCAGCGAGGGATACGAAGGGCGCATCCACTGCGCGCGCACGCCGCCGGAGGCCAGGCGGTCCAGGTTGGGCGTGTCGCCGCGGCCGAGGGCGTCGGCGCGCACGCCGTCGAAGGAGATCAGCAGCAGCGGGGTGGGGGAGGCCGGCGCGTCGGCGCGGGGCGGGGCGGAGGCCGAGCAGGCGGCGAGGAGCAGCAGCAGGAGGAAGCCGAGCAGTCGATGCAGTCGCGGAACCATCACGGGAACGGAAGGACCAAAAATCAGGTGAGCTTGGCAGAGTCCGATGACGAATGCATGGCCTTGACGGCACGGGCGGATTCCACTCCGGCGTGGCGGCGGGGCTGACGGGTGCCTGAAACCCGGGACGGCCCGGCGGCCCGGGCATGGCGGGCGGTGGTACAAGGAGGGAGTCGCCCACACCGGAGCCAGACCGTGAACCGCAAGGCGTTCCTGCTGTGGGGGCTGCTGGCGGCCGTTCCGGTGCCGGCCTGGGCGCAGGCGCAGCCGTCGGTGCAGCCCAACCGCTACGGCAGCCAGGCCACTCCGCCGTCCAACGACCCGGCCGCGGCCTACCAGCGCCAGCGCCGCGCCATCGAGGCGGCGCAGCGGGCGCAGAAGTCCGCCACCGACCGCGCGGCGGACCAGCGCTACGCCCAGGCGATCGAGGACAACCGCCGCCGGCTGGAGGCCGACCGCCAGCGCACCGAGCGCCTGCGCGCGGCCGCCCCGTCGCAGGCCGAGTCCGAGCGCCTGCGGCAGGAATTCGAGCAGCGTCGCCAGGCCTACGAACGCGAGCGCGAGGCGCTGGAGCGCGAGCGTGCCCGGGTGCCGCCGCCGTAGCCCGGGTGCCGCCGCCCGGATCCGTGGACCGTGCTGCTGCGCAGCGGCAAGCGGTGGCAGGCAGGGTGGGGCGATAATCGCGGCAATCCCCCGTCTTCAGGACCCGCCGGCATGACCGATCCGCGCCATGATCCGTCCCGCGTCGTCCGCGCCCCGCGCGGCACCACCCTGCATTGCCGTTCCTGGCTGACCGAGGCCGCCTACCGCATGATCCAGAACAACCTGGATCCGGAGGTGGCCGAGGATCCGGCGCGGCTGGTGGTGTACGGCGGCATCGGCCGCGCCGCGCGCGACTGGGAATGCTTCGACGCCATCCTCGCCACCCTGCGCGAGCTGCGCGACGACCAGACCCTGCTGGTGCAGTCCGGCAAGCCGGTGGGCGTGTTCCCGACCCATCCGGACGCTCCGCGCGTGCTCATTGCCAACTCCAACCTGGTGCCGCACTGGGCCACCTGGGAGCACTTCAACGAGCTGGACCGCAAGGGCCTGATGATGTACGGGCAGATGACGGCCGGCTCGTGGATCTACATCGGCTCCCAGGGCATCGTCCAGGGCACCTACGAGACCTTCGTGGAGATGGGCCGCCAGCACTACGGCGGCGACCTGACCGGCAGGTGGATCCTCACCGCCGGCCTGGGTGGCATGGGCGGGGCGCAGCCGCTGGCGGCGACCATGGCCGGGGCCAGCTGCCTGGTGGTCGAGTGCCGGCAAAGCCGCATCGACTTCCGCCTGCGCACCGGCTACCTGGACGAGCAGGCCACCGACCTGGACGACGCCCTGGCACGCATCGAGCGCTACACCCGGGCCGGCCAGGCGCGCTCGGTGGCGCTGCTGGGCAACGCCGCCGACGTCCTGCCGGAGCTGGTGCGCCGCGGCGTGCGCCCGGACGCGGTCACCGACCAGACCTCGGCGCACGACCCGCTGCGCGGCTACCTGCCGCAGGGCCTGACCGTGGCCGAGTGGGAGGAGGAACAGGAGGTCGTGCCCGAGCGCGTGCGCGACCTGGCCATGAAGTCCATGCGCGTGCACGTGGAGGCGATGCTGGCCTTCCACCGCATGGGCGTGCCGGTGTTCGACTACGGCAACAACATCCGGCAGATGGCCTTCGATGCCGGCTGCAAGGACGCCTTCGACTTCCCCGGCTTCGTTCCCGCCTACGTGCGTCCGCTGTTCTGCCGCGGCATCGGCCCGTTCCGCTGGGTGGCCCTGAGCGGCGACCCGGAGGACATCGCCAGGACCGATGTCAAGGTGAAGGAACTGATCCCGGACGACCCCCACCTGCACCGCTGGCTGGACATGGCCGCCGAGCGCATCCGCTTCCAGGGCCTGCCGGCGCGGATCTGCTGGGTCGGCCTGGGCCAGCGCCACCGCCTGGGCCTGGCCTTCAACGAGATGGTGCGCAAGGGCGAACTGAAGGCACCGGTGGTGATCGGCCGCGACCACCTGGATTCCGGCAGCGTCGCCAGCCCCAACCGCGAGACCGAGGCCATGCGCGACGGCAGTGACGCGGTCAGCGACTGGCCGCTGCTCAACGCCATGCTCAACGTCGCCGGCGGGGCCACCTGGGTGAGCATCCACCACGGCGGCGGCGTGGGCATGGGCTATTCCCAGCACTCCGGCGTGGTGATCGTGTGCGACGGCAGCGAGGCCGCCGACCGCCGCCTGGAACGCGTGCTGTGGAACGATCCCGGCACCGGCGTGATGCGCCATGCCGACGCCGGCTACGGCATCGCCATCGACTGCGCCAGGGAGCAGGGGCTGCAGCTGCCGATGGTGGGGCGGTAGGGGCGCCCGGGTGGCGGCGGGTACGGCCGTGCCGGTCGTTCCCGTCGCTTCAGTGGGTCGCCAGGTTGCCGAATTGCCCGGAATGCCGGAGGGACTGAGGGACTGATGGACTGAGGTCAAGGCACGGCGGCGGTCGCCGGGGCGCCCTGGCGTGTGGCCTGCTGCCGTCCCGCCCCCGGTCCTGGCCCTCGCGGGCGAGCACCTCCTCCTTTACCTCCCGGCAGCCGACACACGCCATGGCGCTTCTGGCGTGGCGGGACGCGGGACGGTGGTGCGGGGCAGCCTCGACCTGGGGGGGCAGCCGGCCGGGTAGAGGCCAGAAACGGTTGATTGCGTGATTCCCACCCGGCGATGAGTGGCAATCGCTGGCGCGCGAGCGATTTCGATACGCGAACGAATGGAAATCAGTGGCCGTCGAGCAGTTTCCATACGCGGATGAATGGAAATCACTGGACGCCGAGCGGTTTCCATACGGCGACCAGTGATCAAGACTGGCGCGCCAGCGATTTCCATACGACGGTGAATGGAGATCACCGGCGTCCTAGTGATTTCGATACGCGCGCGCATGGAAATCAGCCGACGGCCAGTGATTTCCAGTCGAGGCCCAGTGGCAGACACTGGCGCGCACCCGGTCACAGGGCGCGCGTGGGGCGGGCGAGGGGTCAACGGTCCAGCGGACTGAGCACACCGAGCGCGCCGCGGTTGAGCACGTGCGTGTAGATCTGGGTGGTGGCCACGTCCTTGTGGCCCAGCAGCTCCTGCACCGTGCGGATGTCGGCGCCGGACTCCAGCAGGTGCGTGGCGAAACAATGGCGCAGGGTGTGCGGGGTGACCGGCTTGTCGAAGCCGGCCTCGCGCGCCGCCCGGCGCACCGCCGACTGCAGCACCTTCTCGTCGATATGGTGGCGCCGGCGCACCCCGTCCCGCGGGTCGACCGAAATGCGCGTGGCAGGGAACACGTACTGCCAGCCCGGCTCCGCCGCCGCGTTCGGATACTTGCGTGCGAGCGCGTGCGGCAGGTGTACCCGGCCCAGGCCACAGGCAAGGTCGCGCGCATGCAGCAGGCGCACCTCCGCAAGCTGGCGCATCAGCCCCTCGCGCAGCGCTCCCGGAAGCACGGTCATCCGGTCCTTGCCGCCCTTGCCGTCGCGGATGGTCAGTTCATTACGCTCCAGGTCCACATCCTTGACCCGCAGCCGCGTGCACTCCATCAGCCGCAACCCGCTGCCGTAGAGCAGCCCGGCCATCAGTGCCTCACGGCCCGACAGCCGCTCCAGCAGCCGCGCCACCTGCGCCCGCGACAGCACCACCGGCAGCCGCCGCGGCCGCTTGGCACGGACCACGTTCTCCATCCACGGCAGCTCGATGCCCAGCACCTCCCGATAGAGGAAGAGCAGGGCGGCCAGCGCCTGGTTCTGGGTACTGGCGGCGACCTGGTCGCGCGTGGCCAGGCCGGTGAGAAACGCCTCCACCGCCGCTCCGTCCAGTTCCGCCGGATGCCGCGGCAGCCACGCCCGGA
>Ga0207865_100602_pt1 | contig 37188 bp, 30 predicted proteins | sample HigsolmetaAR204D_FD_184836 | JGI IMG/M metagenome (GOLD analysis project Ga0207865, IMG submission 184836) | Ionic liquid and high solid enriched microbial communities from the Joint BioEnergy Institute, USA - AR20-4-D (SPAdes) (version 2) ...
TTGGTGTTGCCATTTTTCCTGACTCCGGGCTCAAAAGAGCCAAAACAATTTCCAATTTTCACGATTCAGGGACTTGACATCATACCGCTGGACTTAATAAACGCCTTCCTCGCCAAGTTTTTTGACCAAATAGTTCGTTCCGATGACCAGCGCCATGCCGACGACGGATTTGAAAAGGCCGACGGCGGTCGTATAACTGAATTTCCCTTGCTGAATGCCGTTTGTATAAACGTAGGTGTCGAACACTTCGCCGACTTCCCTGTTCATCGGATTCAACATCAGGTAAATTTGTTCAAATCCGGTGTCCAGAAATTGGCCGAGCCGCAAAATTAACAGGATGACGATCGTGCTGCGGATCGCCGGAAGCGTGACATGCCACAGTTGGCGAAACCTTCCCGCTCCGTCCACGCGGGCCGCTTCATACAGTTGCTGGTCGACCCCGGCGAGCGCGGCCAGAAAGATGATCGTCCCCCAACCGACTTCTTTCCAGATGATCTCCGAAACGATAAGCGGCCGGAACCACTCTTTGCTCAGCAAAAAATTGATTTTCTGAAAACCTAACGAAACGAGCAGTTCGTTGACAATTCCGCCTTCCGTGGTAAGAAAAATATAGGCCATCCCCACGACGACAACCCATGAGACAAAGTGGGGCACGTAAATCATGGATTGGATGAACCTTTTGTAAAGGTTGCTGCGCAATTCGTTCAACATCAGCGCCACGATAATCGGCAGCGGAAAGAAAAAGACCAGATTGTAAAACGCCAGGATGAACGTATTGCGGAACAGCATCCAGAAATCGGGGTGGCTAAAGAAATATTCGAAATGTTTGAATCCGGCCCACGGACTGCCCCAGACTCCGAGAAACGGCTGATAATCTTTAAACGCGATAATGAGCCCGAACATCGGCAAATATTTGAAACAAAAAAAATACAACATTCCCGGAGCGATCATGACATAAATGAGGCGGTTTTTCTTGATGCTGCGTAACAACGGCGATGACCGGAGCAATGACGTACCTCCTTAACCTGAACTGTTTTGTTTTTTTTCACCCGACATTATAGGGGCGGAAGAAGATTCACGTCCACGTTCCGCAGGGAACTTAACGGCGGCGGAGAGCGGTTGCGTTGTTTGCCCGGGCCGATTGAAATCAAATTCTCATTCCGGAACATGGCATGCGCAATGGAGAACCTTCGTTTGGACAACAAAACGGCACCCCGTACACGACGGTGTGCCGCAAGCGTCAGAGAATTCTCACGTTACCGGCGCGATTATTGCGCCTTCTCCCGGAATTTTCCCGGGGTCATGCCTTCCAGTTTGCGGAAATTGCGGATGAAATTTTGCGGGCTGCTGTATCCGACCTTCTCGGCAATTTCCGAAATTTTCATATCCGTATCGGCCAGCCATTTTTTTGCCATGTTCAGCCTGTACTGCATTAAATATTCGCTGAAACTCATCCCGATTTCGTTGCGAAACACCCGCTTGATGTAATTCGGATGATAGTTCAGCACTTTCGCGCAGGATTCCAACGTCAACTCCTGATGAAAATGCTGATGAATCAGTTCCAGCATTTGATCGGAAATTTTGCGGTATTGGGAATGGCGGTGCTTTTCCAGCAAACAGGCAATCGGCGCAATGATCGAATGGCGAAACCATTCTTTGATTTCCCTGGCCGTTTTTAGCTCGAACAGCTGCTGGAACAACGACTGTTCATCTTCGCAGACGGTGCTCAGGGAGATGCCGTACGGCTCGACCATTTTCTCCAAATCGACCAGCAGCCGGACAAGCAGCATTTGATATACGCGAAAATCGAGTTCCGCGCTGAACACATAGTTCAGAAACTGATCCAGCCTTTCCTCCGCTTTTTCGATATCCATCAGCTTGACGGCTTCCAGCAATTCAGCTTCGATTTGTTCCGGAAAACGGATCGTCTGGCATACTCCGGGCTGAACGTTTTCATAAAGCAAAATCGAGGCCTCATTCAGTCTCATCCGGTGCCGCAACGCTTCGATACTCTCCTGATACGCATGCCCGATGTGCAAAATGTCGTCGCAGCAGTTGCTGATGCCGATGCTGACCTCGAGTCCGAGCACATTTGCAACAGTCGATTGGATCAGCTCGGCCGTTTCGAACAAATCGGCTTTCACTTTCCGCTCGCTCTCCGACTCGCTCCCCACGATGGTGACCTGGAAACTGTCATATACAATCGGACTCAAGCGGCGGTTGGCCGGAATCAGTTCGCTGACAATATTTCCGACGGCAAAAAGAAGCAGGTCCCGGTCCCGTTCATTGTAACGGGTTCCTTGCAACGAATCGATTTGCACGGACATCACGTTGAGGAGCCACCATTTATCCGAATACCCGTACAAAGACAGCTTTTCGCGAATGTCTCTCTTCTCGGCCTTTCCCTGGATCAGTTTCAGAATAAACAGTTCCCGCAAAAACTGGTACTGCATCCGGATCTGGTCTTCCAGCTTCAATTGCCTGTCCCGCATCGTTTGAAAGTGTCTGCCGATCAATTGAAATTCGTCGGATTTCGCATCGTCGCAGGCATTGGAATAAGGCAAGTTGCGCACGTTATCCACCAGCTGCTTGATCGGATGATACATTCGGCGCGCAACGAAGAAAGAAGCGGCGAGAATGATTAAAGCGACCCCCATGGAAACCGATAGCGTAATCCACCCGATCACTCTCGATTCTTTGGCAATTTCACGGATCGGAATAACGTAAATATAGTACCAGCCGTTATAGGAAGATTTTCGGAAAGTGATCCCGGAAGCAACCCCTTCGAAATCGTTTTCAAAGTAACCCTCCTGAACACCGCCGGAACGGAGAAGCCTGTCGCTGAATCCGGAAAGGTCTTTCCCCAAAAGGCGGTCGTCGACACTTGCGATGACGCGGCCGCTTTCATCCAGTATCATGGTGATCCCCTTGCTGACGCTGTTCACCAAAATTTTGTTCAACTCCGCACTTTGAATTTTGGCAATAAGCATCCCGAGAGGCTGCAGCGTCTGGGCATGTACCGGCAGTTTTTTGACAAAGTTGATGCCGTATGAGGTGCTCATTCCCGGCGGAATCTGCTCCGGAGGCAATTCCCGCAGCCAGAAGGCGCTCTTCGGACTCTCCAGGTATCTTTCGAGACTTTCCTTGTTTTTCAGGGAGGAAAAAGATTGCAGCATGCGGTTGTTGACAATCCAGTCCCGGTGAAAATTCACCAGTGTCACGTCCTGAATCCCGCTTTCGTACGATTGCAAGTGATGCAGCTGGTTAAACAATTCGTTGAAATACTGAAACTCGTATTGGGTCAGTTCCCGGTCCTTCATCGTCTGGATGACGAAAGAATTTTGCAAAAGCATCACGGCGTTTTCAACCGTTTTGAGCAGCTGCTCGACCCGCATTTCCGTTTGGTACAGCGTACTCATGTTGCCTTCGATCATTTTCTCCTGCGAAATCGCTGCCGACCTGAAATAAGAAAACATGCCCAGCAAAAATACGGGCATCGTTCCCAGCAGCAGGATGAATACCACCATTCGAATGAAGTATTTGGACGGACCCGCGTTCATTGTCAGTTCACCTCATTCAAGCAACGGACAGTCTGTGTGACAAGCGCCAGACATGAAGATTCATCCAGTTTATTCTACATATCCTGCCGTTCCAGTCCATACTCCTGCGGGAACTTTTTCAGCCTGCTCCGTAAAATGTGCCGGAGAATGGGGGATTATGCAGAAAACCGCCTGACGATGCTCATGGTGCAACTTGGGGGTATCATTCGGGAACCTGTCCGAAACACCGGTCCGAACCCCCGTTGTCCAAGAATCGGTTCATTAAACGAAAGCGTGAATTTTTAGCAAACCTTCCGATCAGGGTTGGAAAGAACACGGAAAAGATGCCGGAGAAGCGGCTTCGTTTTGCATGTTCCGCAACTCCGGCATACAGGCCCCGGGTCATGGCTAACCGGGAAAAATATTTCGGGTAAAATATTTGCAGTTCTGTTCACCTGCAGCTTCCGTTCTTTTACGAAAAGTCGTCGTCGCTTTTACGAAAAGTCATACTCATAACATATCCGGTATAATTGCATGATCTCATCTTCGTCCGGAATCCGCGGATTGTTGCCGGGACTGCCGCTGGCCAACGCATCCGCCGCCATCTTGGGCAAGGCTTGTTCGAACTTTTCCCGGTCGATTCCCCATCCTTGCAGATTCGGAATCTTCAGTTGAGCGCACAACCGTTTCACTTCGGCCACCAGCAGATCGGCCCATTCGTCCTCGGAAAGCCCGTTCAAATCCGGACGGATTATTTTGCCGATGTCGGCGTAGCGCCCGGCGGCCGCCGGGCGGGTAAATTCCAGCACCGCGGGAAGCAGCATGGCGTTGGAAATCCCGTGCGGCACGTGAAACAGCGCGCCAACCGGCCGCGACATGCCGTGCACCAGAGTGACCGAGGCATTCGAGAAAGCGATCCCGGCCATCATCGCTCCTGCAGCCATCTTCTCCCGGGATTCTTCGTCGCCTCCGTTCCGGTATGCGGTCGGTAAACTGTCCCAAATGTGGCGGATCGCGCCCAGGGCAAGGGCATCCGTAGCCGGATGGGCGCGGCGCGATATGTACGCCTCCACCGCATGGCATAAGGCATCGATCCCGGTTGCCGCCGTCACCGCCGGCGGGCAGGAGACGGTCAGCAGGGGATCGACCAACGCGACCGCCGGCAGAAGCTCCGGTTGGGAAATCATCATTTTCACGTCGTTGCGCGAATCGGTAATGACCGTCACTTTGGTCACTTCCGATCCGGTTCCGGCCGTTGTCGGAACGGCGATCAAGGGCAGAGATTTGTGCAAAAACCGTTTTCTTCCGCCCATATAATCGCCGATATATCCGTCGTTACGCATCATCACCGCGACCGCCTTGGCCGTATCGATACAGCTTCCGCCGCCGACGGCGACGACGAAATCGCAACCTTCCGCGCGGCATAACGAAAGCGCTTCGTCCACAAACTGATCGGTCGGCTCATGCTTCACCCCGGTATAGACGGCGCTCCCGACAGACGCCCGGGCCAGGAGCGAAACGGTTTGCGCCACCAAACCGCTTTGTTCCATAATCGGGTCGCTGATGACCAAAGCTTTGTTGCCGAGCGAAGCGCCCAGTTCTCCCAGCCGCTCAAACACACCGCGGCCGTATATCACTGTTTGCGGAAGCAGCAATTGATAAAACGGGTCATTCATGGCCGTCATGACCTCCCTGCCAGAGCGCGTTCGTAAATGCGGCGGATATCCTCCAAACGGTACGGTTTCGGGCTGCGGGCCAAAAGCCGGGTCTGTTTCATGGCATCGGCAGCCAACCGGTCCAAATCTTGCTCCCCGATCCCGTAAGCCGCCATGGAGGAAGGCAATCCCACATCTTCGATCAGTTCGTGCATTCCCCGGATGGCGGAAAGCGCCGCTTCCCTCACGCTGTCGCCCGTACGGCGCACTCCCATGGCGCCGGCGATATTCGCCACTTTTTCCATGCAGGACGGGAAAATGTATTCGAAAACATAAGGCAAAAGGACCGAGTTGGATTCGCCGTGCGGCACGTGAAACAGACCGCCGACCGGATAGGCCAGCGCATGCACGCCGGACACGCCCGCGTTATAAAACGCCAGCCCCGCCATCAAACTGCCCCAAGCCATTTCCCGCCGCGCTTCGCGGTCGTTGCCGTTCCATACTGCCGTGCGCAAATATTTGCTGATCCGTTCCATCGCTTCCAGCGCGAGCGTATCCGTAAGCCTTGTGGCGTTGACAGAGACGTACGCTTCCACCGCATGCGTAAGCGCATCCACTCCGGACGCCGCTGTGACCCGCGGCGGCAAGCCGTACGTGAATGCCGGATCCACGATCGCCACATCCGCCAACAAGTACGGATGCGTGATGACATCTTTTGTCGTTTCGAGCGAAAACACCGCGATATCCGTCACTTCGCTGCCCGTTCCGGCTGTTGTGGGAAGCAAAATTTTCGGAATTCCTCTTTGAAGAAACGTTTTTTTGCCCGTCAAGTTCAAATAATCCGCGACATTCCCTTCATTTTGGGAAACAACCGCCGCCGCTTTGGCCAAATCGAGCGTACTTCCGCCTCCCAAAGCGATGATCAGATCGGCCCCTTCCGATCTTACATACGCGACCGCTTCGTCGGCAACCGCCAAGGGAGGCTCGGCCACAATCCGGTCATATACCGTATAAGCGATATTCGCTTCCCGCAATACTTCTTCCACCCGTTCCGTCAATCCCGCTTTGACGACCCCGGGGTCAGAAAATACGGCAACCCGCTTCGCGCGAAACCGCTCGCATTCTTCCCTGAGTTTGGCGACCGTTCCTTCTCCGAACCAAATGGTTACCGGCGATACAAATTTGTGCATGATTCCACCTCCGTCATATTCCAACCTTTTTTGCGCCGGATCAAAACGATCCTATGATGATTATAACGACGGCAAAGCCTGCGGGAAATCGGAAAATTCGAAAAAGGCGGCTAACCCGCGCGGTGCCGGGCCGCCTTAACCGCTACGGTTCATCCGTTCTGAAGCTTCTGGCAATGTAAATAAAAGGCGTCGAAGCTACGGATACGACAAATTTGATCAAATAGGTCGTCAACAAAATTTCCAGCCATACGCCGGTGGAGTACACCCCCGCGAAAGCGATCGTGCAAAAAATAAGCGTGTCGACAAGCTGGCTGATCAGGGTGCTCCCGTTGTTCCGGATCCAAAGCTGGCCCGGTTTCGGAAAATATTTCCGCAACAACGAAAAAATGCGCACGTCCAAAAATTGGCTGATGAAATATGCCGTCAGGCTGCCTATGGCCAGCCTCGGAAGGAGACCGAAGATCGTCTCCAGGGACGATTGGGCGATATCGGTTTCCTGCGGCTTGAACACCAGCGCCATCTGCATGACCACCGTGGACATGATCAGGGTGAAGAAACCGAACCACACCGCTTTCCTTGCTTCTTTTTCCCCGTGTTTTTCGTTCAGCAAATCCGTCGCCAGGTAAATCGAGCCGTACATCGTATTGCCGAGCGTCATGACGAGCCCCAGCATTTCAATCGTTTTCGTTACCTGAATGTTCGCAAGTACGGTAGCAATCCCTACCCATGCGTACAGACCGTTTTTGCCGAACGCGCGGTAGCAAAGCAGAAAAAACATAAAAATGACCAGAGCGAAAAGCACGCCCCACCATAAGTTAAACATCAAAGAAGCCTCCTAGTTTTGATAACGCGGGATGGTCTCGAACCGCGGCCCCGGCTTCATCCGGGGCGAGTGGAAGGACAAACCGGAACATTCCGGTTGCCTACAGCTGCAAGGGAACGTTCTTTACGATTCGCCAACGGGAAACAGCCGCTCAATTTCTCTGATTTCTTCTTCGGTCAATTGAACATCCAGCGTCTTTATATTATTTTGCACTTGCTCGGGTTTTTTTGCTCCGGGAATTAGCGCATCAATCCCGTTAACCGTCAAATACCAGGCCAGAACGAGATGGGCGGTTTCCACCCCTTTGGCTTGCGCAAGACTTTTCAGCTTTTCCACTTTCTCCAGATTTCGGGAAAAATCTTCTTCGCGAAAATAAGGCAACTTGGCGCGCAAGTCGTGAAACGTCATCTGTTTGTGGTATTTCCCGGCCAACAATCCTGCCGCCAGCGGGTAATAAGGAACAAACGAAATTTGGTGTTCCCTGGCATAAGGCAGCAAATCTTTCTCCGCGCTTCTTTGCAACAGGTTGTATTCCCCTTGATACACATCGACGTAACCGTCTTTATTCGCTTCCTTTAACTGGTCAATGGTAAAATTGGATACGCCGATCGCCCTGATTTTCCCTTCCTCCTTCAGCCGCTGCAAAGCGCCCACCGCCTCGTCTTTGGGCGTATCGTTGTCCGGACGGTGAATATAGAACAGGTCGATATAGTCGGTTTGAAGCCGCCTGAGACTGTCTTCGACCGCCTGTTTCAAAAAAGCGGGCGAGTTGTCGTACACGACGTCCTTCCCCACGAATTTGTGGGCCCCTTTTGTGGCCAGAACGACCTCCCCGCGGTTTCCCCTTTCTTTCAACACTTCCCCGATCAATATTTCCGAGCGTTCGGGCCCGTATATATACGCCGTATCCAGAAAGTTGATCCCGCAGTCCAACGCGGAACGGACCAATTGTTTTCCCGCTTCTTCATCCACGTTCCCGTACAGGTTGTGGCCGCCGACGGCGTTTGCTCCCAATCCGATGGGATTGACGTACAGGTCTGTTCTTCCGATTCGCGTTTGTTTTGCCATGCTACAAGTCTTCTCCTTTTTATTTCCTCGTATTCCTTATTGCTCTCCCGTGGTCACGCGCCGGGTCCCGGCGTTCTTCGCAGCCCGCGCGAGCAAATCGTTCACGACCGTACCGGCCATAATCAAACCCGCCACTGACGGTACAAACGCATTGCTGGCCGGAGGACGTTTCGCTTTCGGCAGGTCGGGGGCATCCTCCGGCACGATCCGCTTGAGCACATCTTCCCGTTGCTTGAGCGGTTTTTCGGTGGAAAATACCACTTTGACCCCTTTGACAATGCCCGCCTTGCGCAACTTTTGGCGGATGACTCGGGCGATCGGATCCATCGACGTCTGCGAAATATCGGCGACTTTGAACCCCGTCGGGTCCATTTTGTTGGCCGCGCCCATGCTGGAGATGATGGGAATGCCGCGCTCCAGGCATTGTTTGATCAAATGGATTTTATAAGTAATCGTGTCGGAGGCGTCGATAACATAATCAAGCGGATAAGCGAATAACTGTTCATAGGTCTCTTCCGTATAGAACATCCGCATGGCGACAACGTCGCATTCCGGATTGATCTGCGCGATGCGCTCTTTCATCAGATCCACTTTCGGTTGGCCGATGGTCGAAAGCAACGCGTGAAGCTGCCTGTTGATATTGGTAATATCGACGACATCTTTGTCGATCATGATGATGCGGCCGATTCCGCTTCGGGCCAAAGCCTCCACAGCAAAGGAGCCGACGCCGCCTACGCCGAGGACGGCGACGGAGCTCCGTTTCATCACGTCCAGCCCTTCCGGACCAATAGCCAGTTCGTTGCGCGAAAACTGATGAAGCATTCTTGCTGAACCCTCCTTATGACTTTGCGGCAGGCAACTTGATTGCTCGGCGGATCGACAGCTGCTCCAATTGGTTGTCATCCACCGGGCCCGGAGCGCCGGTCATCAGGCAGGAAGCGCTGGCGGTTTTCGGAAACGCGATCGTTTCGCGCAAATTGGTGCGGCCCGCGATCAGCATGACCAGACGGTCGAATCCGAAGGCGATGCCACCGTGCGGCGGAGTGCCGTACTCGAACGCCTCCAGCAGGAAGCCGAATTTCTCCGCCGCCTCCTCCTGGGAGAAACCGAGCGCCCGGAACATTTTTTCCTGCACTTCCCGGCGGAAGATCCGCATCGACCCGCCGCCGACTTCGTATCCGTTCAGAACGAGGTCATACGCTTGTGCGCGAATGGCTCCGGGATCCGTATCGAACAAGGGCAAATCTTCGTCCTTCGGGCGGGTGAACGGATGGTGCAAGGCCACCCAGCGCTTTTCTTCCTCGTCCCATTCCAACAGCGGGAAGTCGACGACCCAGACGAATTTAAACTGGCTCTCGTCAATCAGTCCCATATCGCGGGCGATCTTGAGGCGCAAATTGCCGAGGACGTCGGCGACCACTTTCGCCGTATCGGCGGAGAAGAGCAGCAGGTCCCCTTCTTCCGCGCCGAGACGTTCTTTTAATGCGGCCAGTTCCGCCTCACTGAAAAACTTCACGATCGGTCCTCTCATTTCGCCGTCCTTCACCTGGATCCAGGCCAACCCTTTGGCGCCGAATCTCGCGGCATAAGGAGCCAAATCGTCGATTTCCTTGCGGCTCCAGCCGGCGCAGCCTTTGGCGTTGAGCGCTTTGACCTGGCCGCCCTTTTCGATGACGGAGCTGAACACTTTGACGCCGCTTGCGGCCATCAAGTCGGACAAATCTACAATTTCCAGTCCAAAACGCAGGTCCGGCTTGTCCGTGCCGTACTTCGCCATCGCTTCGGCATAAGAGATCCGTTGGAACGGCCGCGGAATGTCGACATGGGCCGTTTCCCTAAACAGGCGGACGATAAGTTCCTCCATCATATCCAGCAGTTGGTCCTGCGACATAAAAGAGGTTTCGATGTCCACCTGCGTGAATTCCGGTTGCCGGTCAGCCCGCAAATCCTCATCGCGGAAGCAGCGGGCGATCTGGTAATAGCGTTCGATTCCGCCCACCATCAGAAGTTGTTTGAAAATTTGCGGCGATTGCGGCAAAGCGAAAAACTCTCCGGGATGGACGCGGCTTGGAACGAGGTAATCGCGCGCGCCCTCCGGCGTGCTTTTTGTCAAGATCGGCGTTTCCACTTCGATAAATCCCCGCTCGTCCAGGAAATCGCGGAAAATTTTCGCGGCCTTGGAACGGAGATAGAGCGTCTTCTGCATTTCCGGACGGCGGAGATCGAGGTACCGGTACTTCAGCCGCAACGCCTCGTCGATGTCAATGCCGTCCTCAATGAAGAACGGCGGGTTTTTGGCCGGATTCATGATCTCGATTTCGGAGACGCGCACTTCAATCTCGCCGGTTTCGATGTTCGGATTGTACGTCTCCGGATCGCGGTGCACGACCTGCCCTTTCACCCCGATCACATACTCGTTCCGCACGCGGTCGGCGATGTCCAGCGCTTCTTTGGAAAAATCGGGGTTGAACACGATTTGCACAATACCGCTGCGGTCGCGCAAGTCGATAAACAGCACGCCTCCCAGATCGCGCCGTCTTTGCACCCATCCGTTCAATATGACGGTTTCCCCTACGTTGGCTTTGGTCAACTGTCCACAATGATGAGTTTTTAACAACATCGTTTACGATCTCCCTTCCGTCGTTGAATGGCTTAAGCCAGCCTTGATTCTATCCACAAATTCCGCGAGCGGCAACGATTGCTGTTCGCCCGTTTCCATCGTCTTGACGCTGATTTGTCCCGCGGCCAGCTCGTTGTCTCCGAGAATGGCCACAATTCGCGCATCATTCCGGTTGGCCGCTTTCATCTGCGCTTTCATGCCGCGATTCATGTAGTCCTTGTCGGCGGTCAACCCGGCGCGGCGCAGCCTGTGCAGCAAGACGGCCACTTCCCGTTCCGCCGCTTCTCCCAAACCGATCAGGTACACATCCAGCGGTTTTTTCCTGAACAATTGAATGCCCTGGGATTCCAGAACAAGCAGCACCCGTTCGATCCCGATGCCCAGACCGACCCCGGGCTGATCCTGGCCGCCGATCTCGCCCACGAGTCCGTTGTAGCGCCCGCCGCCGCCGATCGTATCGATGGCTCCTATGCCTTCCGCTTTAAATTCGAACACGGTGTGCGTATAATAATCCAGTCCGCGCACAAGACGCGGGTTGACGGCGTAATCGACGCCCATGGAGGCCAACAGTTCCTGCACACGGTCAAAGTGACTCCGGCTGTCGGCATCGAGATAGTCGAGAATGGTCGGCGCGCCTTGGAACCATTCCTGGTCCACCTTGCAATCGAGGATGCGCATCGGATTCCGGTCGTAGCGGGATTGGCAATCCTTGCACAACCGGTCTTTCAGCGGCGCGAGAAATTGCCTGAGCTTTTCCCGGTAAACTTTGCGGCATTCCGGGGTTCCGACGGAATTGATCTCCGCGCGGACCCCTGTCAATCCCAGTTCGTCGTAAAAAGAGCGGGCGAGAGAGATCACTTCCGCATCGGCGGCGGGGTCCTCCGATCCGAACACCTCGACCCCAAACTGGTGCAATTGACGGTAGCGCCCGGCCTGGGGCTGTTCGTACCGGAACATCGGCCCGATGTAATACAGCTTGCTCACATCCGGCTCCCCGTACAGCTTATTCTCCACATACGCGCGCACAACGCCGGCCGTGCCTTCAGGACGCAGCGACACGCTGCGGTTGCCTTTATCGAGAAACGTATACATTTCTTTCTCCACGATATCCGTCGTTTCGCCGACGCCCCGCTGGAACAATTCCGTATATTCAAAAATCGGGGTGCGGATTTCTTTGTAATTGTATCTGCGGCACAATTCCCGGGCTTTCGCTTCGAGAAACTGCCACTTCTCCACTTCCGGGGTTAAAATATCTTGCGTACCCTTCGGTTTTTGAAATGACATGAACATACCAACCTCCCTACAATGGCTATTCCCTACAATGGCTCTATCCAAGGGAACATGTCTGGCGCAATAAAAAATAATCTCCCGTCCCCAGCGCTTTGCCAGGGACGGGAGATTGACCAACCTTTTGTCTCCCGCGGTGCCACCCGGATTCGGAACGCCGTACAACGCCATGTCCGCGCCGTATCTTTGCATTCCGCTCTTCATGCGGGTAACGCCCGCCATACGCGAAACGGCTACTGCACATCGGCATGCCATTCTGACGGAAACTTTCGCGTGAACGGCCTGTTTCCATCATTGAATGCCGACGGGTTCGCCGCCCGTCCTCCGGGAAGTCTGTTCATTCGTTCGTCATGGGGAAGCTTCCAGCCAAGGCTTCCTTCTCTGTGCAGACGCAAAACGAATTACTTTGTCCCTTCAACGGATCCGTTATGAACTTTCTTCTTAGGATCATGGAAAGCATGTAACAATATATATGATTTTACTCTGTCGTCCTGCTTCATGTCAAGGAGGAAGGCTCCAACTTATCCAGTTCGCTGTAAAAACAGTAATGCGGCCCTCTCTTTTGTTTTGCGCGGTACATGGCCAGATCGGCACAGCGCAGCAAGGCAAGCCCGTCCGAACCGTCCCGGGGAAACGTGGCCACGCCGATGCTTATCGAAGCTTTGATCACTTGCCCGTCGACATGCCAAGGTTGTTTAAGCGATGTCATGATCCGCTCCAAAATATGCCGGATCCGTTCCTCGGAAGCGACGGCAGGCAACAGGAGCACGAACTCATCCCCGCCCCAGCGGGCGAGCGTATCGGTTTCACGGATATTCTCGCTTATGCGTCTTGCCACCATTTGCAGAAAACGGTCCCCCAAATCATGCCCGAACCGGTCGTTGATTGCCTTGAAGTTATCGCAATCCATGCAGGCAAGCGCAAGATTCATTTGATGTTTTTTGGCATATTCGAGGTCCTGGGACAGCTTTTCCTCCAACAGCCTGCGGTTCGGCAGGCGTGTGAGAAGATCATAAAGCGCCATCTGCTTTAAAAGCTGTTCGCGGTTTTTTATATCGGTCACGTTCCATTTGACGATCACCAGACGTTCCACGGTTCCCCGCTCATCCTTCACCGGAGTGAAGGAAAGCTCGATGACGATCCAATCGTTGTCTTTGGTACGGAAACGGTAATCGACCGTCGTTTGCCGGCCGGAATGGATCACATGCCGGCAACATTCTTTGACCTTCCATAAGTCTTCGGGATGAATGTGAGGATAAAGCTGTGAAAAATGATCGGGCATGTAACCGAGCAACCGTTCGTATGACGGCGAAACGTATTCCAGATTCCATGCCGCATCCGCAAGCATGATGAATCCCGGATAATGGTCCAAAATCAATTTCATTGTTTCAAAAGTAATGTTGTATGATTTTGAACTCAACGCTCATCCCCCTTAAAAAGGGTCTTTAGTCGTATGCCATAACGAAAACATCATTCCAAAGGACTAATGCCATAGTAAAAAAATAACACAAACGGGCCGAATTTTTTATGATTTTTTGTTTAAATTTGATAAATGTTAGTAAAATGTAATTTTTTATATAATATATTGTACAATTATCCAAATATTTCAGTGAATGGAAGACAAAAAAAGCCTGCAATCCAAATTGCGGATTGCAGAGCGCCGAAGGAATGTATTTCATTAAGGGGGTCGTAATTATCTTATTCCTCTCACATTAAATCAAGCTGAAAAACCCGTTACAATTTTGTTACAAAGAGGACCGGAAACGTTGAACTTCCGTTTCCGTTTGGTTGAACTTCCGTTTATTTCAGCAAACCGTCCTGCAAATCTTTGAGCAGGAGGAACGTATCGCCGTTTGTCAATTGACGATCGTTATCGATCAGGCTCAAAGTTTCCGGAGTCAGCAGCCCTTTTTCCTGCAACAGTTGCGGGGCCTGACGCAAGGTTGTGTCGTATCCGAGCGCCAGAGCGATCGTCCATGCCGCCTGCTCCAGCGTAACCGGCTCCCGGTTCGGCTGTTTTCCGGCCTCCCGTATGTCCCTGATCGCCGCGGAAGGGTCGCCGACAAACGCTTCGGGTTTGATTTTGCGCGCGCCGTTGGTCAGATTGACCATGCGCTCCGCGTTGGAAGGCTCGTCCAGCTTAAAATCGTTATTGTACCCGCCGGTCCACAATCCGAGCGAGACAGCCACTTTCAGTCCGGGATACGCTTTATGCTTCATGTAAGGCTGAGGTTCGATGCGGAACGGATGCAGTACCATCCCTTGCTCGTTAAGCCGTCTTTGCAATTCGGCAATATCTTGTCGGGAAGCCGACAATTCGCGGAACGTCATGCCGCGCTCAATGGCCAGTTTCGCCGCCGCTCCGGCCGCCTGTCCCGTCGCCATCCCGACCGGCACGGTTCTGGCGCTGCCGTGAGGGAGGGTGTCAAAACTCGCCGAGCGGCCGACAACCAGCAGGCCGTCCACCTTCAGCGGCACGATGCTGCGGAACGGGATCGCATATTGTTCCGGTATGCTGACGACCGCGCCAAAATCCGCCGCGGAAATGCGCTGGATATCCACATCATAGGAACCGAAGGCGATACGGTCCCACTGGTCGCGGTTTTCCAGCACGTCCAGGATGTGGAGACGGTATTCGCCCACGATATGCCTGGTTTCCCGCACATATAATTCCGGAGCGGTGGCATCCAGTTCGACTTTGGCAAACTCCGGATAGTTTTCCCGCAAGTACTTGACGACGTGCGGAATTTCATCTTTGCCGATTTCAAACGCTTTGGCCCGGGAAGCGGGATCGGCGCCGTCAATGTCAAAAATTTGCAACGCGTTGATCAGAATCGTATCGTCGTTCTGCCGCCCGATGTTCAGCCCGCGCATCTTGACCAGCCCCGTATTTTTTTCCCGGTAATTCGTGTGCAATTCGCCGTATCCCCAGGCGCTGACCTCATTGGCGCCCGTTCCCGGATCGTCGTCTTTGTTCAGACGGTCGCTGATCTGCTTCCATACGTCGGGTGTGACATTCTTCAGGCGAAACACGAGCGTCACGGCCATTCTCGATTTTTTGTCGCCCAGATCTTCCCGGCCGTACGTGTAAGGCACACCCGCCGCGGCGGCGATATCCGCATCCTGCGTGGCGTCAATCACCGCCTTGGCCCGGACGCTCAATTTCCGCCCGTCTTCCGTCGTAATAGTCAAGCCCTTGATCACTCGCGTTTCCCCTGCGGAATCCGCGGCCATCATCGGCTCCATCGCTTTCGTTTTCAGGAGCAAGTCGATATTTTTTTCGTTTTTCACCATGCGGTAAAACGCGTTGGCCGCCGTCACGACATCGAACGAATCCCCCTCGATCCGGGCGAACCATTCGCTGAAAATTCCTTCGTTCAAAACTTTTTTCGGCCCAAGAAGCGACCGGTTGCCCGGCGCATAGTTCATGTCGATCGTGTTCAGCCAGCCGAGGGTGAACAACCCTCCCAAGATTTCACGGTCGCGCCCGTCGACCAGGAGCGTTTGCAGGCCGTTGCGGGAAGCGGAGACCGCCGCGGCGATGCCTTCAGGGTCGGTACCGACCACGATGACATCGTAACTTTCTTTCACGTCTTTTACCGATTCCACTTTGATAAGTTCCCGGGGTTCTCTGTGCTGGCTATGCCGTTTGGCGGCCAGTTGTCCGTCCTTGTACATCCAGCCGATTCCCGCCACGGCCAAACAGGCAATGAACATGCCGAGAATGGCCCACGATTTCCACCTGTCGCGTTTTTGCCGGCGAACTCTTCCGCTTCTGCCTTCAGACTTGTTGTTTTCCATTTTGTTCTCCGATACCCCCATCTTCAGATCGTTTGCCTGACCGGAGCGGCATACGCTTCTTCCAGCAACTTCAATTTTTTATCGACGTATTGTTTGTATGAAGAAATGTAGGCGGCCGGCTCTTTCGGATTCGGCAACCGCTCGACCCGCTGCGATTCTTCGCCGTCTTCGTTGATCTGCGGAGCGAAGAGCACCTTGCTCACGGCGCCGCAACCGAGCCCGATGATGGTCTGCCGTTCTTCCATCATCAGAATATTGTACAAACTTTCCCGCCCTTCCAGCGAATAGCCGACATTTTCCTGATTCCCGAGAATGTTTTTCTGGCGGTACAGGTAATACGGCACGTAACGATGCCGCGCCGTCCATTCCTGGGCCATTCTCACCATCTCGGCCACTTCATCGCGGCCGGCGACGGCATATTGGTCTTTATTCTGCGTCATCCGTGAGGCCCGCTTGAAAGAAAGCGTATGAATGGTCAGCGATTCCGGCATCAGCTTTTCCGTTTCGTCGAGCGTATAGCGGAAGTGTTCGATGCCTTCTCCCGGCAGCCCTATGATCAGGTCCATGTTGATGTTGTCCAGACCTTTCTTGCGCGCCAAATGAAATTTCTCCACCGTCTCCCGCACGGTATGGTGGCGTCCGATTTTATCCAGCGTCTGCTGGATGAAGCTTTGCGGATTGATGCTGATGCGGTCGACGCCCCAACGTTTCATCACCTCGATCTTCTCTTCGGTAATCGTATCGGGACGTCCCGCTTCTACCGTCAATTCCCGGATCGTTCCCATATCCGGAAACGATTCGCGCATGGTCACGAAGAGCGCATCCATCTCGCGGGCTTCGATGCTGGTCGGCGTACCTCCACCCCAATACAGCGTCGTAATGTTCAGTCCTTTTTCCCGCAACCAGCGGCCTACCGCCCGGATTTCCTCATGCAACGCTTCCAGGAAAGCGCCGACCAGTCCGGTACTGGCGCCGATGGCGTAGGCCGGAAACGTGCAGTAAGCGCACTTGGTCGGACAAAAAGGGATCCCGACATAAATGCTGACTTCTTTGTCCAAATGAAACAAATCGGGGATCACCTTCAACTGGCGTTCGGCAATATCCATCAAGAGACGCGCTTTCGGCTCCGATACGAGATATTCGTCCCGCATCGTGCGCATGCACGTTTCCCGGTCGTGTTTTCTCATCATATTGTGAAGCAGCTTGGTCGGCCGGACTCCGGTCAGTATGCCCCAGGGCTGTTCGATTCCCGTCGCCTCCTCCAACGTTTGCAGCAAAGCAAACCCGAGCGCGCGTTTCCGGATCCGTTTGTGACCGGCCGGGTCCCGCCCTTCCAGCAGCCGCTCGTGAACGTTCGACCATTGGCGCAATGTGGGGGGATGTTGCAAAGTCACTTGAACCCGCACCAGACCCGAGCCGTGTTTTTCGCCGGACGGCTGCGCCAGATCGATGTTCAGCCGGTATTCCGCATCATCCGCCGGTCCGGAATCCTGATTCCCGTCGATCAGTTCGACATCGTCAAAAAATAAGCGGCATATATGAAAGATATCGATCCAAAAATCTTCAAAGCCATGGCGTTCAACCGCTATTCGCAATGCAAGCGCCCTCCTGCTCCCAAGCTAAAAAATAAGCCGGCCACAAAGACGGCCAAGCTTAGTTTACCATAAACTGCGCGAAGATGGAAAAGGTTACGGAACCGTCGTTATAAAAGGTTACGAAACCGTCGTTACTTAACGGCTGCGAGATCCGGCAAGTGGTGTCCGGCGGGAACGCCGCGATGGCGCAAGCTTAGCGGGACGACCGGCGCGCCGCCTCTTTCAGCCGTTCTTCCGTTGTCGTATACGGATATCGGGGCGCATGTTGCTCCAAACCGGCCGACATTTCAACCGTTTCTTCCACCCGATTGTTAAGCAACTGGTTTTCCCCGAGCTGAACCAACCGTTCTTTGTCCGACCGCTTCATCACGACCGCTCCTTTGGGCGCCTGGAATGGAAATGTTCCTTATATATCTTCCCCCAAAAAAAGCGAATCACTCAGGCGGACGGCTACACGCCAGCGCCGGGCCGCGGGTAAGGCCGTTTGCGGGAATCCTTTGCGGTCACGCTTCCGGCGATTCATTGCTTTCCAAAATGAACGTCACCGGTCCCCAGTTGGCCAGCGAAACCTCCATCATGGCGCCGAAATGTCCGGTTGCCACAGGCAATCCGTGCTCCCGCAGCAGCTCGTTGAAACGGTGATAAAGCGGCTCCGCCTTCTCCGGCCTGGCCGCCTTCACAAAATTGGGACGCCTCCCTTTGCGGCAGTCGCCATAAAGGGTAAATTGCGACACGGATAAAATATGCCCGCCCACTTCTTTGACGGAAAGATTCATTTTCCCCCGTTCATCTTCGAAGATACGGAGATGGGCGATTTTGTCCGCCAAATATTTCGCATCCGCTTCCGTATCTTTATGCGTGATTCCGACCAACAGAACCAGGCCAAAAGGAATTTGTCCGACAATGTCCCCATTGACGGCGACATGGGCCTGTTTCGTCCGTTGCGCGACAATTTTCATTGCTGCCTCCTCCATATCCGGTCCGCGATTTGCGGCAAACTAGTGTTGCATGATGCGCCGTACGGAATAAACATCCTGCACCCGTTTGATTTTTTCCACGACAGAATACAAGTGGTCGACGTTGCGGATCAAAATGGTCATATGAATCATCGCCACCTTGTTTTTGTCGGAACGCCCGGAAACGGCCGAAATTGTCGTTTTGCTTTCAGAGACCGCTTGCAGCACTTCGTTAAGCAAATTGCGGCGGTCGTGGCCCGTAATTTCGATTTCCACGCTGTAGTTCGATTCCAGAGAATCGGCCCATTCCACTTCAATGACGCGGTTTCCTTCCGTGCTTTCCACGGCGGGGATGTTGCTGCAATCTTTACGGTGCACCGAGACGCCGCGGCCGCGTGTAATGTACCCGATAATGTCGTCGCCGGGGACGGGATTGCAGCAGCGCGCAAAGCGGACGAGCACGTTGTCCACGCCCTTCACGCGCACTCCGTGAGTCGGATGGCTCTTCCGTTCCGGAGTCGTTTTCACTTCCTTGATTTCGCCGGTCAGTTGCAGAGCGTTGGCCTCTTCCGTTTCTTTTTCCTTACGGAATTTTTCTGTCAGGCGGGTACAGATTTGTGCGGCGGTGATCCCCCCGAATCCGACAGCGGACAACATGTCCTCGACCTCGTTGAAATTAAACTTTTTGGCCGCTTCCGTCATATTTTCGTCGGTCATGATCAGGGAAGGATCGAAGGCCAGCCTCCGCAATTCCCGTTCAATCGCTTCCCGGCCTTTCGCCACATTCTCTTCGCGCCGTTCCTTTTTGAACCATTGCTTGATTTTGTTGCGGGCATGCGACGACTGGGCGATTTTCAGCCAGTCCTGGCTCGGGCCGTACGAATGTTTGGAAGTGAGGATTTCCACGATATCTCCCGTGTTCAATTTGTAATCCAGCGGGACGATGCGGTGGTTGACCTTGGCGCCGATCGTACGGTTTCCGACCTCGGTATGGATGCGGTATGCAAAATCCAATGGCACCGAACCGGCCGGCAGCTCGATGACTTCGCCCTTGGGGGTGAACACGTAGACCAAATCGGAGAAGAAATCCATTTTCAACGACTCGACAAATTCCGAGGCGTTATCCGCTTCATTTTGCAGTTCGATAATTTCGCGGAACCAGTTCATTTTTTGTTCAAAGCTTCCGCTGGGAACGGCCGTGCCTTCCTTATACGCCCAGTGGGCGGCGACACCGTATTCCGAAGTGCGGTGCATTTCCCATGTACGAATCTGGACTTCCAGCGGTTCCCCTCCGGGACCGACGACCGTCGTATGCAGCGATTGGTACATATTCGGCTTCGGCATCGCGATATAATCCTTGAATCTTCCGGGCATGGGTTTCCATAACGTGTGAATGATGCCGAGCGTGGCGTAGCAATCTTTCACATTGTTCACGATAATGCGGATCGCCAGCAAATCGTAAATTTCATTGAACTGTTTGTTGCGTTTGACCATTTTCGTATAGATGCTGTAGATATGCTTGGGCCGGCCCGATATATCTCCGTGAATGCCCATTTCGTTCATCTTTTCGCGGATGTCCTCGATGACATTCGCGATGTACTTTTCCCGCTCCGCGCGTTTTTTCTGCATGAGATTGGCAATCCGGTAATACTGCTGCGGGTTGAGAAATCTCAGCGCAATATCTTCCATCTCCCACTTGATCGCCGAAATCCCCAGCCGGTGGGCGATCGGACAAAAAATTTCCAACGTTTCCTGGGAAATTCTGCGCTGGTTTTCTTCCGACTGGTATTTGAGCGTGCGCATATTGTGAAGCCGGTCCGCCAATTTGATCAAAATGACGCGGATGTCTTTCGCCATGGCCACGAACATTTTGCGGTAATTTTCGTTTTGCTGTTCTTCTTTCGATTTGAACTGGATTTTCTCCAGCTTTGTAAGACCGTCAACGAGCATGGCGCACTGTTTGCCGAAATGCTGCTCCAAAGTATCCAGGGTAATGGTCGTATCTTCCACCACATCATGCAACAATGCGGCGATGACCGAAGTGACGTCCATTTGCATATTGACCAAAATCTCCGCAACGGCGACAGGGTGCTGGATATAAGGTTCCCCGGATTTGCGGACCTGCCCCTTATGGGCTTGTTCGGCAAATTCGTATGCTTCTTTGATGCGTTCCAAGTCTTGTTTCTTAAGGTAGCTACCCGCTTTCTCCAGTAGCTGTTCTATGCCCATTCGTCTTACCATTCCCTTTGCCCAAAATTTGCTCTGAGTTATCGGATGAAATGTTCATTCTTGTCCATTTCGCGAGTCTTGCTCGTCAATTCTTCGCAACAATCCGTGATTTATCTTGGACAACATTCGATTTGTCCCGGACAAAATTCGTCACTGCGCTCGAATTTCGTCGATTGATGTTTTTCTTATTATGCCTTCCCGGCACGGCTTACGTCAACCACTCGCCAAAAGCGATGCCATACAGAAAAAGATTGCCTTCCATGAACCGCCGCATGTCCGTGCAATCTTTTCCAAACTTCATGTTTGCATCAATCGGATTTCAATCCGTCACATCGGCCCGCATCATCTTTTCGACCGCCTCGCGGCCCTTCATTCCGGGATGGATTCCTATCTCTTCCGCCGCCAAAGTCACGGATTCAAGGGGAGCATCGAGCAATTGTTCGATCGTGCGCACTCCGGTCGCCCGGCCCGCGATAATCCGGCGTTCGCTTAAACGTTCGTTCAACAGGTTGACATCCAAAGCTCCGCACATAATATAGCCTTTGTCGGTTGTGACGATCAGCAGGGTCGTTTTCGGCAGCGCCACTTTCATCGCAATGGCGGTTCGCCCGCCTATTTCCACCGGCTCCATGTACATCATTCGCATTCACTCCCAGGCTCTCGTTTTACTTGAAATATATTATGATGTACAACAAAAGCCCGTTCATGATATGATGCAATAATGTAGATGCGGTTCAAGCAAACCAGATTTTTGGAGGAACAACATGAATAACAGGAACGAACGTACCCATCAACACGGATCTGAACGCCTTACGGACACTTGGCAATGGATCGACACCCTCAAGTCCAACGGAACGTTGGTCCGGCTGTCTGTCGTGAAAGAAAAAGGAGTCCATCTCAGTATCCCCGGACGCATTTTGAACTACGATGTAACCAACGAAAGTCTGATCGTCTACAATGTGGATGAAAAAAAAGTGCACTGCATCACGTTAAACGAAATTGACGACGTTACCATCGCCGGTTGACGAACGCCAATCCGGCTTCGTGCGAAAGCCGCGGGATTTTCCTCCTACGGCTTTCCTGCTTTTTTCCATGCTGCCATTCCGAGCAAAAACCAGGCGGCGAGAAACGAAACGCCGCCAAACGGCGTAATGGTGCCCAGCCATGTGATTCCGGTCATGCTTAAAACATACAAACTGCCGGAAAACAGCACGATCCCCGCCTGCATAAGCCCGCCGGACCACCGCAGGAGACGTCCGTCCCCCAGCGCCGCCGAAAGAGCGGCAACCAGCAGCATGCCGAGCGAGTGAAACATTTGGTACTGAACGCCGGTCTCGTACGTTTCGAACAAATGGGGCGGAATGGATCCTTTCAGCCCGTGCGCCCCGAAAGCTCCAAACGCTACGGTTAACAACGCGTTCAAACTGCCCAATACAACAAAAACTTTGAACATAGGGAACCCCCTGTGCCATATATGCCGTTGCCGGCTTGATCTACTTTTTATAATAATCTTTATTGTTTCCGGATACAATCTGCAGGCGACTGCAGATATTTTGCCTGCCGCGGGCGAAAGGTCCGGTTCGGGCCGTATGAATGTCGCCGGAAACTGCCCGCCTAAAAAAACGGGTTCCGCTTTTGCGCATAAGAACCCGTCGCAGTCCAAGTATAACCTGGCATTCAAGTATAACCCGGCATTATTTTTGATTCAGCATCCGGTATGCGATCCGGTCGAACAAACCGGGAAAAAGCTGGTATATTTTCACGCCCAATCCCGCTACGAACGGAATGTTCCGTTCCCTCTTGCGGTGCCGGATCACATCAACGACCGCCCGGGCGACTTGCTCCGGCTTGAGCATAAACCAGCGCACATTGTTCGCATACGTTCCGGACGGATCGGCAATATCGAAAAAAGGAGTGTCCACAGGACCGGGATTGACTGCCGAAATGTAAACGCCGGAGCCTTTCAATTCCTGCCGCAAACAGTTCGTAAAGCCGATCACCGCGTGCTTGGTCGCGGAATATCCGGCGGATTTCGCCGATCCGACTTTCCCCGCCATCGAGGCGACGTTGACGATATGGCCGCTGCCTGCGCGCAGCATATGCGGCAACACCGCTTTGGTACAGCGCACCGTTCCCATATAATTCACGTCCATCATTCCGCCGATCGTCTCCAGAGACGCCTCGGAGAACGGTTCAAACACCCCGTATCCGGCATTGTTAATCAAAATATCGATACGGCCGTAGCGTTCGACGACTTGATCCATGACGACGAATACTTGTTCCGTGGAAGTGACGTCAAGCAAGAACGAATCATGCCGTCCTGTCAGCGACGCCAACGTTTCCTCCAGTTTGCGCTCCGACCTGCCCATAAGGATGACGGTGGCGCCTTGCCGGGACAACAGCCGGGCGGTGGCTGCGCCGATGCCGCCTGAAGCGCCGGTAATGACCGCGATTTTATCTTGTAAAGTCATCATTGTCACCTTTTTTCCTTAACACCGGACTAAACACCGTTTATTTTCATACTATATCATCGTTTATTTCTATTATATCATAATAGAATATCTGTCGATTCATTGTTGACGGTGCAAAAATATACGGCTTTACGTGAAATGTTGCCTTCCTCTACTCAAACATCTTGTTTTCCATTCCTTGATCCAACAAAAATTTAATCGGACAGACTCCTGTTAATTACGTCCCAACCTAAGGGATGGGTATTCCGGTTGAAAAGACCTGGCGGCCGAATTTGAAACCGGAAAATCTCCACAAATTCGATTCCCAATTTTCCGGTTTCAACGGAGGTGGAGACTGGAATACCCATCCCACTCTTCGAAACTCGCCGGAAGGCAATCATTTCACTTTCTACTCATTTTGATAATCAAATCCTCAATGAATCGGCAGCCAGGTTGACCTGGGTGGCGTATTCTCAGATAACGTATTCCCCTTCTGTCAAAAAACGGTTTCCCGGACCGCCGTCCGGTAACATCATGGAACAAGCACCTGGATGTCCAGTTCGCCGACTCCATCCATGATCAGCGGAATAGTGATCGCCTTTTTTAACGGAAACCGGAATTCGGATACCGAATGAATGATCCGAGGAGGGGTAATGTCGACCCTGATTCCCCGGTTGTACAAAAGAGTGCTGGCATTGCCGCTGATCATGTTTCCCAATTCGGATATCGCGCTTCGTCCCAGATCGTCGAATTCCGTCAGAACAAATCCGCCCATCATGGCGGACACGACGCGCAACGCAACCGCTTCATGCAACCCGAAAATGATGTCGCCCTCCATCTGGCCCGACACCCCGATATTAATCCAAATGTAATTTTCCAAAAAGATGACGTCCCGCATCCCGAGTTTTCCCGTTTCAGGCCGCACTTGTATGACCTGTTCTATGACATGGCGCGCCGACTCCAAAAAAGGGTTAATGTATTCCGCCCGCATGCTGCCCCCGTCCCTTCCCTAAAACATGTAAAAATGGTATTTTGTTCCCCGTCCTTTTTCACGGTTGACATTTTTTATATCGGGAAAAACCGCTTATTTTTTTAGAGAGGGTACGCTTGGGAGCGGCCTTTCGTCTTAGTCTTTTTGTCCTTCCGCGGATTTTTTCGCGAAAAAAAACGGCGGCTTTGCCGTTTCAGGTTGCAGATAAAATGGCTTATTAAAAGGGACGGGTATCCGTTCTACACCTCCGTTGACACCGGGAAATCAGGAATAGACTTTGCGGTGATTTCCCGGTGTCAAAGTCGGCCGCCAGGTCTTTCCGACCGGATCCCCATCCCTTGGCAGAACTTTGGCGACAGTACGAAACGGCGGCTTTGCCGCTTCGTTTGTATGGTTGTACGCTTAAGGTCAACGGTACGTTTTCTTTTTTATTGTAACAAAGTCAAGATAGTCCCGGTCGATCTCATATCCGATCCCCGGTTTGTCCGGAACCTGAATTTTTCCATCCTTCACCGTCACTTCAGGATACACGACATCGCGGTCCCAATAGCGGGCGGAAGCGGAGATATCCCCAGGCAGCGAAAAGTTTTCAAGGGAAGCGAGCGCGATATTATGCGCCCTGCCGACCCCGGTTTCCAGCATTCCGCCGCACCACACCGGCACTCCATGAGCGGCGCACAGATCATGAATGCGCTTTGCTTCCGTCAACCCGCCCACTCTGCCGATTTTAATATTGATGACTTTGCAACTGCCCAATTCGATCGCTTTTCTCGCATCCCCGCTTGTCAGAATACTTTCATCCAGACAGACCGGCGTTCGGATGACAGCCTGCAGCCTGGCGTGATCCACGATATCATCCGCGTCCAACGGCTGCTCCAGCATGAGCAGATTGAAATCGTCCAGTTTTTTCAGATGACCGGCATCTTGTAACGTGTAGGCGGAATTGGCGTCCGCCATAAGCGGCAAATCGGGAAATGCCCGGCGGATGTTGCGGATCGGACCGATATCCATCCCCGGCTTGATTTTCACTTTGACCCGCCTGTATCCTTCATTCGCGTATCGCCCGACCGCTTGCAGCAAATCGTCAATGGAGGAGCGCAGGCCCACCGCCACCCCGCTTTCAATTTCGTTGCGTACGCCCCCCAATGCCTTGGACAACGGAATTCCCGCCCGTTTGCTGTACACGTCCCAGGCGGCCATTTCCAGACCGGCTTTGGCCATCGGATTTCTCCGGACAGGCGAGAACAAACCGGGAAGGCGGGAAGGATGATCGATCTGCCGTCCAAGCAACAGCGGAATGAGAAAATGTTCCATGATGACCCATGCCGTCTCAACGGTCTCTTCGGTATACCACGGATTCGCAAACGCCACGCATTCTCCCCATCCGATCGTCCCCGTTTCGTCTTCCATTTCAATCAGGATCGTTTCCCGGTCCGTATAAGTGCCGTAAGAAGCGGCAAACGGAGACTTTAGTCGCAAAAGTATCCGATGCAACGTGATTTTGGTTATGCGCATCTCATTCTGGTCTCCTTCGTCAGACTGTTTCCGGGATCGTTCACGCACGGACCGTTCATAAATCGTTCGCGCTGCGGGCGTCCATGAACCGGCATGCATGAATCAGCATACAAGAACCAACGTCCGTCAAACGGAATCTCTTTTTGGGAAAGGCGGCGGATAGCTCCGGAACCCCCGGCATCCCATCCTAGCCGGCGTATCGAATCCATGCGATGGATTTCGGCGTCAGGCAAGCAAAATATCCCTGACGGTACGCGAAGGTTCCGTGATGGCGGCCACACGCCGCTTCCCAATCACCGTCCTGGGGCGGGACATCCGTCCGTCTCGTCCATTAGCCGTTTTGCCGGATCATGGCAAGCAAATCTCTGCGCAAAAGCTTGTTCGAGGCGTTGCGCGGCAGCCGGTCCACGAAAAAAACGCGGGCGGGTATTTTGTATTTGGCCAGTTTGCCCGTGCAATAGACAAGCAGGTCCCGTTCGGTAAGCGTTGCGCCCTCCTTCAGCTTGACGAATGCGACGGGAACTTGTCCCCACCGGGCATCTTCCACACCGGTGACGCCGGCATCGGAAATGGCGGGGTGGCCCAAAAGAACGGTTTCAATCTCGGCGGGGTACACGTTTTCCCCGCCGGAGATGATCAGGTCTTTTCTGCGGTCGAGCACGTACAAAAATCCGTCTTCATCCACGTAGCCGATATCGCCGGTGTGGAGCCACCCGTCCCGGATCGCATCCGCCGTGGCATCCGGCCGGTTCAAATACCCTTTCGTCACGTTCGGCCCGCGCACGACGATTTCACCTTCGGTGAAAGGAGCCGCCTCCTTGCCGTCCTTAACGATCTTTAGTTCGGACTGAAAAAGCGGCTTGCCTGCCGAACCGAGTTTCGACAGCATGAATTCCGGCGGCAGCGTCACGATTTGCGAAGCGGTTTCCGTCATTCCGTATGTCTGGAAAACCGGGATGTTTTTGTCGCGGCATGCCTCCAGCAGCGGAAGCGGCGCCGGCCCGCCGCCCAACAGCATGCAACGGAAATGCGCGGGATAGGCGCGGTCCCCCAGCGCTTCAATCATTCGCGACAGCATATTGCTGACGACGGAGACCATGGTGACGCCCTGGCCGAAGATTGCCCGGTTCGCCGCTTCCGGATCAAATTTTTCATGTATGACGACCGGCATGCCGTAGATCACGCTTCTCATCATAATCGACAGGCCGCTGATGTGAAACAGGGGAACGCAGGCCAGCCACACGTCATGCTCGTTCCATCCGAGGTTTAAAACCGAACCGACGGCGGATGCCCAATGATTGCCGTAAGTCAGCATGACGCCTTTCGGGGTCCCGGTTGTCCCCGACGTGTACATAATGGTGCTGACCGCTTCCATGTCCACTTCGGTTAGCAGCGGGGCTGCCGGTCCGTCAGGCTCGGGCAGCCCGCCGGCCGGAGACATGTTCAGGCCGGGCAACATGTCTCGTATTTCCATTGCGAGCGACCGGTTCGCTTCATCATAAATCAGATGCCTGCAACCGGAATCGCGGATTTGAAATGCGAGTTCGGGAACCGTCAGCCGTATGTTGAGCGGCATGTACACCGCTCCCGCATATTGAACCGCATGGATAAGCTCGGAAACGTGCAGGCCGTTGCGGCAAAGAACAGCCACGATATCGCCTTCATGCACGCCAAACGCAATCAATTTTTGCGCCAATTTGCGGGAACGGTCGCGCAATTCGCCGAAGGACACGCGCACCGGCCCGTTTTTTTCGCGCGCTCCATTTGCGTGCGGCCCTTTTGCGTCCACGGCGCTTGCGTCCATGCCGCTGTCGTACGCGCCGATCAATGCCGTCCGGTCCGGAGTCAATGCCGCCCGTTTCTCAAGCCAAAGAGGCATACGCATAGCCCTGCACTCCTTCGCGCCCTGTCAAGGAAAACGCGGGAACTTGGAGAAATCCGGCCGCCTCTTCTCCTTGAAAGCGTCCCTTCCTTCCTTCGCTTCATCGGTCGTATAATAAAGCAGCGTGGCATCCCCGGCCAATTGTTGTATGCCGGCCAGACCGTCCGTATCCGCATTGAACGCCGCCTTCAGGAATCGAATGGCCGTCGGGCTTTTTTCCAATATCTCCCTACACCATTTCACCGTTTCCTCTTCCAGCCGCTCAAGCGGCACGACCGCGTTGACAAGCCCCATCTCCAACGCTTCCTGAGCATTGTATTTTCTGCACAAATACCATATTTCCCGGGCTTTCTTATGCCCGACGATGCGCGCGAGATAACCCGCCCCGTATCCGCCGTCGAAGCTGCCGACCATCGGTCCGGTTTGTCCGAATACCGCGTTATCCGCCGCGATCGTCAGGTCACACACGACGTGCAGCACATGGCCGCCGCCGATCGCATAGCCTGCCACCATCGCGATCACCGGCTTCGGAATCGCGCGTATTAACCGTTGAAGATCCAGCACGTTCAGCCGGGGAATCTGGTCGTCTCCGACATATCCGCCATGGCCGCGGACTTTCTGATCGCCGCCTGAACAAAAAGCCAAATCGCCCGCTCCGGTTAAAATAATGACGCCGATCTCCGCATCATCGCGCGCTGCGGAAAAAGCATCGATGAGTTCCATAACCGTCTTCGGCCTGAACGCGTTTCTTACTTCAGGGCGGTTGATCGTGATTTTCGCCATGCCCTCGTAAGTTTCATAAATAATATCTTCATATTTTCTTTGTGATTTCCAAGGCACCGCCGGTTTAGGCATCCTTTGCTTCATCCTTTCTTTCAGGACAAGTCCTCTCTTAAAAAATCCATTACTATTTTATCAAAAATACGGGCTTGTTCCACATGCACCATATGCCCCGCGTGCGCGACAGGAGTGTACAGGCACCGCGGAATGAGCTCTTTCATGCGCCGGGCAATGGCGTCAAATTTCTCGTCCCATTCACCGGCAATCAATTGCACCGGCATGGGCAAATCGCTTAAACGGTCCCACCAGGAGGTTTGTGCTCCGGTACCCATGCCGCGCAAAGAATTGGCCAGTCCCGCGGCGCGGTTGCGGAGACGCTGCCGGCGAATACGCTCCCGGACGTTTTCGGGCAACCGTTTCACCGATTCAAATAAAGGAATGTTCTCCCAATAAGATACGAACCATTCCACCCCTTCGCGCTCGATGCGGCCGGCGAGTTCCTCGTCCCGCTTCACCCTTTCCGCTCTTTCCTCCGGCGAAGCCAGGCCGGGAGAACTGCTTTCCAGGATCAGTTTGCTCACTCTGGCCGGTTCAAGGACGGCCAGCGACAAAGCCAACCGGCCTCCCATGGAATAGCCCAGCACCGCCGCCGTGCCTATGCCCAATTTGTCCATCAGCCCGGTCAAATCTTTTACGGCATGTTCCATGGAGTAGCGCGAAGCGTCGGGCGGAGCGTCGGATTCCCCGTGTCCGATAATATCCACGGCAATGACCCGGTAACGCCTGCTCCAAGCGGGTATGAAAGGCTCCCAGTTGGCGGAAGATCCCGTAAAACCGTGAAGCAAAAGAAGCGGCTCGCCCCGGCCCGAAACTTCCGCATGGAGCGTCACGCCGTTCACTTCCACCCGCATGCTTTCAATCCTCCTTCTCCGTCAGGGAAACGAGATGTTCGGACAACTTCCGCCAGATGTTCCGGTGCATTTCCACGTTGCTTTTTCGCTCTGACGGAACTTCGATCACCTGCAAGCCTCCGGAAGAGAGGGCTTGCTGAAACGCTTCACGAAACGTTTCCCAGGAGTCGATCCGCTTGAACGTCCCGCCATACATCGCGGCCGCATACGAAAAATCAAGTCCTGTCGGCGTGCCGAACAACGTTTCAAAGTGCCGCGGCAAACCCGCCTGCGGCAAAAACGAGAAGATACCTCCGCCGTCATTGTTGACAATAATAATGGTGATCGACAAACCGTGAAGCTTGGCGGCAAGCAAGCCGTTCATATCGTGATAAAACGATAAATCGCCCAGTACGAGAACCGTCCGGCAGCCTGATGAACTGACTCCCAAAGCGGTGGAGATCAGTCCGTCGATGCCGTTCGCCCCCCGGTTGCCCATGATGCGTATATTCCGGTTATTGCTTTCGAAAAACGTGTCCAAATCGCGCACCGGCATGGAATTGCCCGCGAACAGCACCGTGCCCGGAGGCATAAGGCGGTTCAGCTCCACAAACAGTTTCCCTTCGAACAATCCGCCGGTTTCTTCCACGGCTTCTTCCAGAACGGTTCTCGTCTCCCGGTTGATGCGCCGCCATTGCCCGCTCCACGAAACGCCGTCCCGTTCCGCGCCTGTTTCCGCAACCATTTCGGATAACATGCGGCACATGACGGCCGGGTCGGCATACAACATATCGCTGGCAAGCAACGTCGGGTCCCGCCAATCCCCTTCATCCACGACGATGTACCTGCAGTCCGCGTGGCGGTTCAAATATTGAAGCAGCGGTTTGGACACCGGCATCCCCCCGAAGCGGATGACAACGTCCGGCCGCAACCGTTCAGCGGTTTTCTCATCCCTGAGGAAGGCGTCATACGCGTCGATCACCCACTTCGTGGAATGGCTTCCGCTCCTGAGCTGGGATAAAGGATCGGCCAATACGGGATACTTCAGCTGTTCGGCAAGTTGCGTCACCGCCTCGGCAAAACCGGGAGCATCATGGGGACCGCAAACGATAATCCCCCGCGGCAACACGGATAAATCTTGCGCAAGTTGCTGAAGCGCCTCCCGCTTCGGCGCCAGCCCCCCCTGCCCGACCCGCGTGTAGGCTTGTCCGCCGTCTCTTCCCGCTCCAAAAAGTTCGGGAGCATGCAAGTCGGGCACAAGCGGTTCGCGCAAGGGAAAGTTCAAGTGAACCGGGCCGCCGGGACTGGACAAAGCCGTAGCCACGGCGCGGGATGCCGTCATGCGCGCATGGCGTACCATGTGGGATTCCGCTTCGGGAATCGGCATTTCCATAAACCATTTGACATGATTGCCGTACAGGCCGATCTGACGGATGGTCTGCGGGGCCCCCACATCCCTTAATTCATGCGGCCGGTCGGCTGTCAAAACGACAAGCGGCACGCGCGACAAATAGGCTTCGGCGACCGCCGGCATATAGTTTGCCGCCGCCGTGCCCGATGTGCACAGCAAAGCGACCGCTTCACGCCTGGCCTTGGCCATTCCCAGGGCAAAATATCCGGACGACCGCTCGTCAATATTCATCCACACCTTCATCTCCGGATGTTCCGCCGCCAGCACGGCAAGCGGTGTGGAACGGGAGCCGGGACTCACCACCATGTTGCGCAATCCGGAGCGGACAAGTTCGTCAATAAATGCGCTTAAATATAAGGTAGATTCTCTCGTCAAGGCAGATTCACTCGTCATCGCCCGTTCACCCTCCTTAAGCTTCCGCCTCCAAAGCTTGCAGGGCGGATAGCATCGGCCTGAACTTCAACGCCGTCTCGTGATACTCGCTGACCGGGTCGGAATCGCCCATGACGCCGCAGCCGGCAAACAACGAAGCTTCTTTTCCCTGAACCAATGCCGACCGGATCGCCACGGCGAATTCTCCGTTCATTTTCCAGTCGATCCACCCGATCGGCGCCGCGTACCATCCGCGGTCCATACGCTCCAGCTCGCGGATCGTCTCGATGGCTTTGGCCCGCGGCATTCCTCCCAATGCGGGAGTGGGATGAAGGGCTTCGACAGCCCGGAGGAGGGACACGCCTTCCCTGGCTTCACCGGATATCGGGGTCGATAAATGCTGAATATCTTTAAGCTTGAATAAAACCGGCGATTCCGGGACATGAACTTTTTCGCACAATTGCATCATGACATTTTTGATCATTTCAACCGCAAGTGCGTGTTCATGCAAGTTTTTGCCGTCATGGGACAACATGTCCCCCAGTTCCGAGTCTTCCCGGGACGTTTTTCCCCGGGCAATGGAACCAGCGAGGGATAACGTCTGAAACCGGGTTCCGTGGCCCTTGATCAACCTTTCGGGCGTCGCGCCGATAAAACAGTCCGGTCCGTTAGCGATCGCAAATACGTACGTATTGTCTTGTTCACGCAATAACCGCATGAGAATGTCTTCCGCATAAAAAGGTTCTTCGGCAAACAAACGCATCTGCCGTGCCAGAACCACTTTTTCCAATTGCCCTTTGCGGATGGAGGCCGCAGCTTGCACCACCGAATTCATCCAGTCGGCCGGTGCGATTTCTTCTTTATATATCTTTTTTCCTTTCATTTTTCCCGCCATAAGGCGCTGATCGGTTAAATCCGCCTTGATGCCGCGCCAATCCGGCTCTTCGCCCCCATCTTCCTGATCCCCGGACGGCGAAATCAGCTTGTTTACCGTAAGCCACGCCTTTCCGTGAAAAAACGTGAGCATATATTGCGGCACAACGAAACGCGCATGCGGAAAATGCCGCCATAACGCAGACTTCGGTTTGTCGGGATCGAAAGAAAAACCGCCAAACAACAGCGGTCCGGTATAATCGGGTATATCGCGATCCACCAGACAAGTGCCGGCCATTTCTTTCCACGTGCTTTCGACCATTTGAAAACGCCGATCCGGGTCGTCTGTTTCAATGACCAACGCGCATCCAAGACCGGCGAAGGAGATATCGCGGCCCGGCTCGGACCAGAAAAAACGGCTCCCGCCGAACCTCTCGGCTTGAAATGAAAAAAAGGAGGGCACGTCCGTTATATCGGCCTCCGAAACGGAACTGACCAACACATTTTTGCCGGAACGGATTGCCTGTTTTTTTCCGTCTTCAAGCAATCCATGCAGGTGAGCATTCATCATGCCGTTAACCAAGTGATTTCACCCTTTTCGATACTTGCGCATCAAACCTTGTCGCTTCCAGCGCATCAAACCTTATTATCGCTTCCAATGAATCAAACCTTGCGATTCTAACGCGTCAATTGAAACTGCCGATTTCCTGTTGACGGTGCAAAAATATACGGGTTTACGCGATTGTCGCCTACGTTCCCTCCGGCCTCCCGGTTTCCATTCCTCGATTCCAATACAAAATAAATAATTCCTTGATTTCAATAAAAATTCCTCGATTCCAGTAAAGGATTCCTTGATTTCAATAAAGGATTTCAGAGTGTGGAATGGAAAGCCGAAACCCGACGGAAGGCAAACATGCGCTTTCTGACGGTTTACACAATGAATCGACAGTCTCCAAATCTGTATTAAGAATACACCCCTGCATGTAGAACGTCAACTTTGCCTTTCCTTGCTTTCGGGCACCATTCTCCGATAACGCCCGTCCGGTCGAATGATCCGCACCCGTCATTCATTCGGCGGCAGAAACTCCCGATTTGACGATTACTTGCCGTTCGTTCGCCGACAGAAACTCCCGATTTGACGAATGCTTGCCGTTCGTTCGCCGACAGAAACTCCGATTCGACAACACTTGCCATTCGTTCGGCCGTTGACACGTTCCCGCCATTCCCATACACTTAAATTTGGATTTTTAAATTCTATTGACAACTTTATTTCAATTCATTGACATTTTTTTATAAAGGATGGAGTTTCCATGCAAATCGAACTGCAAACCCCGACAGCGAAAAATGTCTGGTGGCGTCTCATGCGTCCGCATACCTTGACCGCTTCATTCATTCCCGTATTCACCGGGACGGCCATGGCACTATTTGACGGACAAATCCGCATTCCTTTATTTATCGCCATGCTGGTGGCTTCCATGATGATTCAAGCGGCTACCAATATGTTTAACGAATATTACGATTATATCCGCGGACTGGATACCAAGGATTCGGTCGGCATCGGCGGCACCATCGTCAGAGACGGAGTCGCTCCGAAAACGGTCAGAAATCTCGCCCTTCTCTTTTACCTCATATCCGTCGCGATCGGTGTATACATTTGTTATGAAAGTTCCTGGTGGGTGGCATTAGTCGGCACGATCTCCATGTTGATCGGTTATTTGTATAACGCCGGGCCCATGCCTATCGCTTCCACTCCGTTTGGAGAATTGTTCTCCGGTCTGTTTATGGGACCCGTCATCATCATGATCACCTATTTTATTCAAACCGGAAATTTATCCATAAACAATTTGTATGTTTCATTCAGTGTCGGCCTGTTGATCGGCGCCATCAACCTTTCCAACAACATCCGGGATTTGGACGGGGACAAAGAGCACGGGAGAAAAACCTTGGCCATTTTGCTTGGCAGACCGAGAGCGATTAGCCTTTTGGCTTCCATTTTTGTGGTCGCTTTCGTGTGGATCGCCGTTCTTGTCCTCCTGAACATTGTGACGCCATGGGCGCTTCTCGTATTTCTCAGCATACCCAAAGCTTTGCAAGCGGTCAGAAGATTCAAAGGCAAAACAATGGCATACGAAATGATGCCGGCGATGAAATCAACGGCCCAACTAAACACGTTTTTCGGTCTGCTCCTGACAGTCGGATTTATCATTGGTTTTATCAGCGCTTAATGTAATACTTACATTATAAAAAAAAAGAATCCGGTTGTATGATAATCGGGTTGTACATGTTGTTTTGTTTGATTCACCGGCAAACGTAAAACCGTTCGGTTTAAAGGAAACTTGACATGAGAAGCGCCCGGTACACACGGATATGCGGAAGAGGTGTTTGGTACACATGGATATGCGGCACATGGATCCGCGGCTTATGGATACGCGGGGAACCATTATGGAAGCTCTTGATATTGAGACGGTACTGGTCAGTCCGGACCGGGTTGTCTGCACGATGCCTGTCAACGAAAAAACCCGGCAGCCGTTCGGCTTGCTGCATGGCGGCGCATCCCTTGTTCTTGCCGAAACAGCGGCAAGCATAGGCACATACGCGCTAATCGATCAAGAGCATGAAATCGCCGTCGGCATGGAGATCAACGCCAACCATGTCAGAAGCGTCACGGATGGCAAGGTCACTGCGGTCGCCACCCCGCTTCACAAAGGCAGGTCGACAATGGTATGGGACATCAAAATAACCGATGAACAAGACCGGTTGGTCTGTGTGTCCCGCTGCACGATGGCCATCATCAAAAAACGCGGATAGAACGCAAGCGTCACTCGCCATTTCCTGAACCGCACAGCAGACCGTCAGGTTGTACCGATTGGCTTAGATGACGGAAAGTGGTATTCCAAACCGTTTCATAAACCGCATGGATGGAGGATCAGAGAATGCCGGGATTTCTTATCGATTTGGACGGAACCTTGTACCGGGGAACGGAACGCATTGACTGTGCCGCGGAATTTATTCAGTGGTTGCAAGAAAGACGAATGCCCTATTTATTCGTCACCAACAATTCTTCCCGCACACCGGCACAGGTAAGCGGTCATCTGCGTCTTATGGGCATTGATGCGGAACCGGCACAAGTAATGACATCGGGATTGGCCGCCGCCGAATATATTAGAAGGCATACCGGCAAACGACAAACCGGCCGCACCGTTTATCTGATCGGCGAAAATGGATTGGAACAAGCGTTGAAAGCCGCCGGTCTGAACATCGCCGATCAAGAACAGCCCGACTTTGTCGTACAGGGCATAGACCGGAAGTTTACGTACGATAAATTGAATTTGGCAGTCAGATATATCCTGTCCGGAGCCCAATACATTCTCACGAACCCGGACCATATGCTGCCTGCCAATGGAGGCGCCATACCCGGAGCAGGCGCCATCGCCGCTTCCATCCGGACCGCAAGCGGAATGGAACCCGTCATTATCGGCAAACCCTCCCCCATCATGATAAACTATGCCGTCGAACAATTGCGTTTGCCGCTTGAAGATATATGGGTTGTGGGGGACAACCTGGACACGGACATTTGCGGGGGGCATGCTGCCGGTTGCCGTACCGCTCTCGTGCTCACCGGGGTCAGCAAGGCGGATGACCTGAAACGGTGGATGGAAATGAAGGGAACGGCTCCCGATCTCGTCAGCGCCAATTTGCGGGAACTGATCAATCATTTTGAATCGTTTGTATGAAGATTGCGATATTTTGGCTCGAACGGTTTGGTGATGTTTCGTTCTTCCGATGATTTGATGATACTTCGTTTATCCTACGATATGGCAAAAATGCAAAGATGCAGGTTTTCTCCGGTGAAATCGTGTATTTGGAAGGAAAACCTGCGAAGATGCATGTTTTTTTCTTTAGAACGGCTGAAATAGGCAGATTCTGGAGAAATTTCCTGTATTTCCGCAGGAATTTTTTAATTTGATTGTTCACGGGAAAGAAAAAAATGTAAAATAGCAGGCTTTTACAAAAAGTCACCCCCATGTTTCTCGTTTCAACAATAGTCCTGTCGGAACAATAATTTCCATCCCGCAATGTTGATCAGAAGTCATCAGCATATGTTGCTTAGCAACAAAGGGATATCGCGCTGGCCTCAGTTGGCGTTTCATCAACATGCCTCGTGCGTAATGCTATCGTTGATGTGAGATCCATTTTCATCTGTATCCTTTACAGTAAATACATGTTTATAACAATGTGTGCATCCCTTTCCACTGCAGTTCATAGCGCACGACATGTTTTCCGCTGGCACCAGTGACAGGAGTGAATACCCCTTTTTTACAGAGAGATTGCAGCATTCTGACTGCGGTCCGATGGTTGATGCCCAAATGGGTCTCCACGTCGACAGGCCGAAGGGGACGGGCCAACATGATAGCCAGCCGGATCATTTCCCGCTCTGCCACCTTGTTCAGACGGGCAGGTGAAGCTTCCGTCTGGTAACGGCTAATTACCATGCGTAAAAGCGTGATACATAACTCGGGACGCTCAGCGATATCGTCATACGCAAAAGAAATCACCTGAAACCCCATAGCCGTTAAAAAAGTTTCCCGGTTCAGCTCATTGCAATATTTTTGTCTGTCCATCTCCTTTACATGCGGACCGAAACCTTTAATTTCAATAATCAGTTTTACTGACGGCGTAAGCCAGGCGAAATCACAGAAATAAGATAATCCCCTCCAATCAATCACTTCGAACTCAGGATGCAAATCCTGAAAATTACGTCGAAGCGGCCACCAAACGTTGCGGCAAAATAATTTTTCGGCTGTTTTATGTCCACGCTCCAGCCGTCCTTTACGTTCTCCTTTTCTTTTCATTAAATGATACCGAATAAATGATGCATGCGCTTCCTCAAAATCCATTTTCGCTCTACCCTCCCGACAAAAAAATAAAAACATCCCGGTTCCACTTCACGATGGATCGGGACGTTCTTCGCCACTTCATCACTAGTATGTTGCTATATCTACCATTATATAACGATATCGATAACGAGGCAAATCATGGAATCGAAGAGTCAGTGTCAATCCTATGTGGGCACGTTCTATAGGGCTGTCTTCCAGGAAATCAGCCACCATATATTTTTGGTTGCGTTTTCATGTTTTTTCTTTCTTCAGCGTCTTATGTACCCGTTTCATTTTTACAAAATTCTTCCACTTAGAGCTTTTAACGCTTCCCCCAGCGGCCTTGCTTTGTCTCGTCCGTGCAGGATCGGTAACGTCCCGTTC
>Ga0207865_100608_pt1 | contig 36892 bp, 30 predicted proteins | sample HigsolmetaAR204D_FD_184836 | JGI IMG/M metagenome (GOLD analysis project Ga0207865, IMG submission 184836) | Ionic liquid and high solid enriched microbial communities from the Joint BioEnergy Institute, USA - AR20-4-D (SPAdes) (version 2) ...
AAAATAACCGTAAATCTGATTAAAAAATCATGGTTTTACGGTTATTTGTAGTACGTACCGTGAAGGTACGTTTATTTTTTTATTTCGGGCTTACGAAAGTCAAAAGTTTTAAGCTTGAAGAAGCCGGTGAATCCCCGTTGTAAATCATTAAATTCTTGCTCGGATTGAATTATTTTGGTATTGATAAATGCGGGTTACGGGCGAACATACGGAAAACAGATTTACGCAAATAAACCACTTCCGTAGCTTCGGAAACGATGGTATTGGAGGGGATTCTCAAATAACGAAAAAATATACAGGCACAAGGGACGAATAGCGTACAGCGATTAGTTTCAATAACTTTTAATAGCGATACAACTACACATGACATAACTCTTAAACAACTTGACCGTCAACCGGATATTTTATTTGTCCTTTTCATTAGTCACGTGCTCCAACGGATAAATTAAATAACGATCCAGTTTCGGAATCGATTTACTCCAGAAATGATAACCGAATCCGTCGATGACTTGCTTCACTTCGCGGAAAGTACACTCTATCTGAAAGCGGTGCCCATATAGGCGGATGATGTCTCTTGCTTCTAGTTATAGTTCCGTGCTTACTAGAATAGACAACCAATCGCCCATCCGGACGAAGACAAAACGTAACTTTTAGTACTGACCCTGTCCCCACAGCAAATGAAGAACAGATACTGAACGGTTTCTTCCTTACCATATAACGTTATCTGAGCCTTTTGAAAATCATCCGTATGGGCTTTGAAATAAAGATTTTAGTTTGACACTTCTTCCTTTTTACGGGGACGACTTCGTCTCTTCTCATTTGTTGCTGGAGGAGACTAATAGATCATTACGTGCGACTCAGCATTTGAGACAATGTCCATCTCAGCGGTTTCCGAAGCATTCAACTCATTCAAGAGTTTCATCACGGGGAGGAACAGAAAATAACGAATCCAGCAGGAGTAAGGCCTCTCCATATGTTTTGGTGGCAACATATCCCTGTTCACTCATTTGTACAACATGGATTCTTGTAGCTTGGATAATGCACTCCATCCGAAAATCGTCTTAACTCCATCATGTAAATTCATGAAAAAGGGTAGGCAAAACCCATTTTTGTGACGTCCCAATCAGAATGCTGATGGCCCCAAACAGATGACAAAAGATGTATTCCGCTTTGGGGGAATTTTCCAACTCCTGATGAAGTTTCTTAACACCGGGCATCCGGCGTGCTTTCTTGGCCTGGTTCATCCATCACTTATAAGCACAACAGTATTGTTAACGAAAGAAAGTGGAGCTGCTTTTTTCACACCTCGAATCCACGTTTGAAGAAGGGATTTCAGCTACCAATCAGAGGAACAAAAAAAGTGGACCAAGCTTTCATAACTATGGGAATTCAGGGACAAATCTTGGATAATAGAAGTCACGCCCAATTGATTTGAACATAACAACAAACCAATGGTAGGCGACAATTTGGGAAAAACAAGAACGCAAATGTTGTAGAATAGAATCGATATATTTTAGCATGGTATGGTCAATCGTACCGAAATAGGGTAAACTAGAAACGTAATCCAATCTGCGTTCTAATCTCCTTTCTGGTGTTGGAACCTTTAGGATATCATATGATAGCTTGATTGGGTTATTTTTCCATTTAATTATTCGACTCAACAATTTTTCGACAAGAACTTTTGACTGTACAGTATAGATAATAATATGTTATTAATTTGTTTGTAAATTTGTTAAATAGAATTTCCGTACATAAGTCGGTAAAGAAAAGAGATTAGATGATTTGGTAGGTGGAATCATGAAAGAATTTATAGGTAATGAAAAAAAATTAATTACGTCGTTTTTGAAAAACTCAAAAATCGTTGTTCTTATTATAGTTTTTTTTATTTTATTAACGTATGGTATTAAAATTTTTTATTATGGTTTTTCAATAGATACTGAAGTCATTATAAACAATTATGACCTGCAAATGAACGCTTGGCAGTCAATAGGAAGAATTGGTCTTGTATTTACAAAAGATCTATTTTTTAATGGTACTTTCAACCCGTATATTGCAAATTTTCTAACTTATATTACACTTGGAGTTGCTTGTGTTTCGATATGTTATTTAACCGAAAGAATATTAGGAAATCAATCCTCAAAAAGTTTGTCAATTATTGTTATACCTATATTATTTTTAACTCATCCAATTTTTGCAGAACAGTTTAATTTTATTTTACAAAGCTTTGAGGTATCATTAGCGATCTTATTTGTAATATTAGCTGCTTTATTTTCATACTTTTACATAGAATCAGGTTATAAAACATTCTCTATTCCTGCAATCATACTTTATACTTGGGCAATTGTAACATATCAATCATTAATTATGTTTTATATATCAATAGCTATTGCCAGTTTCCTGTTAATAGTATATGTCGATGAAAGAAATGGAAATAATCGCAAATTTAAGGACTATCTTTGGATAAGTATAAAATATTTTTCAATTTTCTTAGTATCATTAATTTTATCACAAGTACTTGTTAAATTAATTCTAAAGGTAAAAGGTATCCAAAGTACATCCTACCTTACAGACCAAATTATCTGGGGGAAGGTGCCACTTAATGAAGTTATTTCAAATATAAAAACAGCGGTTTATAATGTTATCTTTGCAAATAGCATTTTTTATAATTATGCTTTTTTGTTTGGAATTATAATGATTATTTGCTTATTTATTTATAAAATTTTTAACAGAAATAAATCTTTATTATTAGAAATACCGGCCTATTTCCTTTTATTAGTCTCACCGTTTTTACTAACCTTTTTAATGGGACACTCTGAAGTCTTCCGAGCACAAATGCCGGCAATGCAATTTGTTATTGGATTTAATTTTTATTATATCTATTTGTATTTAAAACCAAATTTTATAAAACAACTTTTAGTGTTGGTAACATTTATTATTGCTTTTAGTCAAAGTAATACTACAGCAAATCTACTCTTTTCTGAACATGTCAAATTTGAAGAAGATGTTATGTTTGCAAATCGAATAAATGAACAACTGGATCAAATGGGAATTGGGGACAGAAGTAACTATTCATTAGTATTACTTGGACAACATAATCCATCCTCTGTTGCCATTTTACAAGGAGAAACTCTAGGCCACTCCTTCTTTGCATGGGATATTGGAACTAAGCAAGGAACTACTAATCGTGCAATAGGATTTATGAGAATATTGGGGTATTTATATAATTATCCTACAGAAGAAGAGTTGGATTATGCTCATTCAATTGAAAATGAACTTGGTGTATGGCCTGAAGCAAATAGTATAAGGGTAAAAGATCATTTAATCATAATTAAGTTATCTGAGTGAGAAAAAATTTATGTACTAAAGACCATACATCATTTTACTTAAATGAGGGTGTTAAATGTGAAAAAACTAACCATACTCGTCCCGGCATACAATGAAGAAGAAGTGTTGGATCAACTTTATGATCGATTGAAGGGTGTAATGAATGGTCTTCCGGACTACCAGTTTGAAATCTTATTTGTCAATGACGGCAGTAAGGACCAAACTTTATCGATCATAAAAAACTTAAGGGCAAAAGATACCCGTATTTCCTATGTGAATTTATCCAGAAATTTTGGGAAAGAAATTGCAATGATTGCCGGGCTCGACTATGCAACAGGTGATGCTGTGATTATCATTGATGCCGACCTGCAAGACCCGCCGGAGTTAATTCCGGAAATGATTAAATATTGGGAAATGGGTTATGATGACGTTTTTGCAAAAAGACGATCGAGAGCGGGAGAGACGTGGCTGAAGAAATGGACTTCTGCTACATACTATAAAATTTTGCAAAAAATGACGAGGATTCCAATTCAGGAAAACACCGGTGATTTTCGGTTGTTGGATCGTCGTTGTGTCGAAGCATTAAAACAGTTAAGGGAAACTCAAAGATATACAAAAGGGATGTTCAGCTGGATCGGTTATAATAAAAAAGAAATCCTTTTTGACCGGGATCCGAGAGCAGCAGGCGAAACAAAATGGAACTATGCAAAATTAGTAGATCTGGCTATTGAAGGAATTACCTCCTTCACAACAGCTCCTCTGCGTTGGTCAGCGTTTTTTGGTATTATAATATCAGCCTTTGCTTTTGCGTTTATGATTTGGATTATAATCAAAACACTTCTCTTTGGAGAACCGGTTGCCGGATATCCATCACTAATGACAGTTATTTTATTTTTAGGCGGAATACAATTGTTATCACTTGGTATTATCGGTGAGTATTTAGGAAGAATTTTTAACGAATCAAAGCACCGACCACTTTATTTTGTTGATGAGTATAATGAAGAAAAGGAATTGAACCAGAAGCCAAAAGATCAAGAAAAAACATACATTCATCAGTAAGTAGGGAAAAATCATGAAGTTAAATAAGGAGATAATTAGCTATCTTATCTTTGGAGTTTTGACAACACTTGTAAACATCGTTACTTTTTGGTTGTTTGATGACATTCTTGAAATGGACTACAAACTTGCTACTACAATTGCATGGATCGTATCAGTTTTGTTTGCCTTCATAACCAATAAATTATATGTTTTCAACAGTAAAGACATGCAGATCCAAGCGGTCCTCAAGGAATTAGCAACATTTATGTTTTTTAGATTTCTTTCGTATCTTTTAGATTTGGCGACGATGATTGTATGTGTTGAACTCTTAAAAATAGACAATCTTTTGGCGAAAATTCTCGCCAATGTGTTGGTTGTTATTTTTAATTATTTCGCAAGTAAGTTTGTTATTTTTAAAAAGGCAAAAGAAGAAGGAAACTAAAGAAGCTTTTCATTTGACAATGAAAAAGATAATCTCAAGAATGCTGTCATCATGTCATTCTTGGGGTTTTTTAATAGAGTGATTATGACACACGTCTTTTTTACAACTTTATTAATATTATATTACAAATATTTCTCTTGGGATTTTAATGGGAATATGGGATAATAAATTGTAAATAGAGTAAATGTATTATGAACAAGCTATTTACGGAGTCTAAAAAAGATTACGGAAGAATAAATTTTTTTAAAAAAATAAAGCCTTTTCATTAAAATTATTCGCCGTATTTTACCAACTGATCACGAATCGTTGGTAATTACAGAATATGACTTACAGGTAGGTGGAAATGGTGAGTTTTAATGAAATTATGTCACTGGTTATGCCTTCTCTCGTTGCATTACTGTTTTATTCGAAATTATCCGGAAAAACTTTGAATTTGTTTGAAGCGGTTACCCATTTTGCATTATTTTCCCTTATTACCAATTGTGTAATGTATGGAATATTGATTTATTTTTTCAACACTGATTCCTTTATTTATACAAGTTTATTTACATTTAAATATACTTTGATGGCTTTGGTTATTTCCCTTTTACTTGTTGTCTCTTACCGATTTATTGAATTAAATGTGAAGCTGAAATTGCAAGTGGAGCGGGAAAATGGATAATAAACGTCATTTGAAAAAGGGAATATTAGCCATAGTCATCATTGTAATCGCTTCAGTTATATTATCTTTTTCCTTGTATATTAGAAATTATTTTTCTGATCAAACGGTAGATGAAATGGTATTTTATCTTTTTAATGGGGTGGGAGGTACATCAAAAGATGTAATATTAACAGGCATAAAAAAAAGCTTGTTCCCGTTTTTCATGATTTTATTGGCTTTACTACTTCCAATATGTCGGTTCAAAGATCGAATCAACATGATAGAAATGAATGTTAACCGTAAAAAGTTATATTTTTCAATTTTTCCAAATAAAACTCTATATAAATATCGTTTTTCCTATTCGGTTATTGTTTTGGTATTATCCCTGTTTGCCGGTTATCACTTAATTGGTGTCAAACAATATGTTGCTAGTTTAACAGATTACTCGACATTTATAGAAGAAAACTATGCAGGTGGGGCAGATGTCAACTTAACTTTTCCTGAACAAAAGAGAAATTTGATCATTTTATATATGGAATCGATGGAAAACTCATTTATATCAAAAGAAAATGGTGGCGGTTGGGAGTACTCAGTTGTTCCGGAATTAGAAAATTTAGCCTTGAAACATATTAACTTTTCGAACACCGAGAAAATAGGTGGAGCCTATCAAGTAGAAGGGACCGGGTGGACAGTAGCCGGAATTGTTTCGACGACTACCGGACTGCCTTTAAAAATTCCCATTAATGGAAATGAATATACATCCTCAGATCAATTCTTGGCCGGGGCGTATGCATTAGGTGATGTGCTGAAAGAGGCCGGGTATAATTTGGAGTTTATGGCAGGATCCGATGCAAATTTTGGCGGTCGAAGCAATTATTTTAAAAAACATGGGGACTATAAAATTTTTGATGTAAATACGGCCATCGAACAAGGGAAGATGGATGAAAGTGACCGCGTTTGGTGGGGATTTGACGACACACATCTATTTACTTGGGCAAAAGAGGAAATTATCGAATTGGCAGAGCAAGGTGAACCTTTCAATTTTACTTTTTTGACGGCAAATACGCATTTTCAGGACGGATATTTAGAAGAAGGGGCAGAAGAAATATACGGAACGCAATATGAAAATGTGTATGCTTATTCATCCAAACAAGTAGCCGAATTTATCGAGTGGTTACAACAACAGCCGTTTTATGATAATACCACTTTAGTCATATTAGGTGACCATTTAAGTATGCAAGATCCGAAATTTTTTGAGGAACATTTATCGGATGAATATGAACGGACTATCTATAATGTGTTCATTAATTCTGTGGCCACTCCTCTTCAAGAAAAAAATAGAACATTTACTTCTCTTGATGTGTATCCGACGATTTTAGCAAGTATCGGTGTGCAAATTGAAGGTGAACGGCTGGGTTTAGGAACCAATCTATTTTCCGGAGAAAAAACATTGACAGAAGAACATAAATTTAATTTTGTAAATGAGGAGCTGGCAAAAAATTCCAATTTTTATAACGGTAATATATTAAGGGATGATTATTTGTATTTGTTAGAACAAACTGAGGAGACTAACCAAGAGAGCTAAATATCGCAAGCTTCATGGTTAAATATAAAATGGGAATCCAAATGTCGTGTTTTCGACTTCAGGATTCCCAAAAATTTTGCCGCCAATTTTAATTTTGATCGGAACTAATATTGTCATTACTGTCATCATTAATCACTGTTTTACTGTTTTCCAATTCCAAATGATTAACCAGCAGCTGTTTCGTCTCTTCTAAAGATTCCTCGTCCAATTTGTAATAATATGTTTTTCCAGGTTTATAGTCGGATCCTTTTAATGTCAGTGATTCAATCGCTAAATTTTTATCATTAAGTCCATAGGAAGCTAAACCACGCATTTCCCCAAAGGTCATATTAGTTTTCATATTATTTCCAACTGCTTCGATGACATCATCATATTTAGTAATTGAACCTACAGAAACAGCCTTTTTAATGATAGCCTTAATAATTTCCTGCTGACGTTTCCCTCTTTCGATATCGTTGTCCAATTTCCTGGTTCGAGCGAGAGCAAGTGCCTCTTCACCATTTAATTTTTGAACACCGGGTTTAAGAAAAATTAATGATTTTTCTTTGGAATCGAGTTCGGCAAATTCATACGGAACATCAACCGTTATACCACCTAATGCGTCGACAATTTCGATGAATGCCTCGAAATTGATACTAACGTAATAGTCAATCGGTACTTCTAATAAATTTTCTACCGTTTCGATTGTTGCTTTGGCTCCACCCTTTGAATGGGCGTGGTTAATTTTTGTTTTTTCACCAATTGCAGGCACATAAACATAGGTATCCCTTGGAATACTTAATAACTTTACACTATTTTCATGCTTGTTTAATGTTGCCAACATTAGTGTGTCAGATAAATTATTCCCTCTCTCTTTTCTTGCCTCACTTGAGTCTACACCGATAATAAGAATAGAAATATTATCTTTTGTTGGATCGACAATTTTTTCCCGTAAATTAGATTTATTTCTACCAATATCCTCAAAGGAGTCGGAAATAGCCGAATGTGCTTTCCAGTATAAAAAACCCCCGTATGATAATATTGATATAAGTATGATTAGGAAAGGCAATAAAATAACTAGTCGCTTTCGTTTTTTTCTTTTTGTTTTTTGGTATAGCCGTGTATTTCCTTTATTATCCATATAAATTCCCCTTATTTTAAACAATATTAAATTCTATTTTAAGACTTACTTCATATTTTACCAAAAACCATAAAAAAGAAAACGCTTATTTGTAAGGGAATATGGAATTTAACTGAAAAAGTCGAAATTACAACTCTGCCAGATTTGGAAAAAATAAATGCTTAAAATTTTTGGCGAAAAAGTGTATAATTAATCGTAAATTGTCAAAAAAATAGTATCCAATCCAACCAAATTTTGATAAATTAATAATAGCTTAACAGATGAATTGTCAAAATATTTTTTTGCCTTATTAAAAGAAGATAGCCGGATTGAAGAATATAAGTGCTTTCGGGGTATTCTCAATTTTGTGTGGTAGTATAACATAGATAGTTTATTTAAGGGGGCTTGACATGGAGCCTCGGCGGGTGTGGTTCTCCTGCCGAGAAGCCAGATGTCACAACATCGGCACCGCCAAACAAGGCTACCATACACGCTACTCCATATAAAGCCCCAAAACCTATAAACCCATTGATAAGTGCGATGAACCAGCTTTCGTAGATAAACTGTAAAAAAGGATGATGATAAATGGTACAAGAAACTAGAGTGAAAACAAAAAAGCATAAAAGAAAATTACGGAAATGGCCTAAAGTAGTAGGTACTCTACTGTTAATAATGATTATAAGTGTAGTAGGTTATGTATACAGTATTTATGGACATGCAAAGGAAACGGTCGATAAAAAGATGTCAAAGAATATTGAATCGATTGATACATCTGAAGTAAAGGAAAAACTGGATAGTAATGAATTGTTAAATATTTTATTGCTTGGTGTTGATGAACGTGAGGAAGACGGCGGGCGTTCTGATTCCATCATGGTCCTTTCATTAAATCCGAAGCAAGAGAAAACTACAATTGTAAGTATTCCCCGGGATACATTAGCTAAGATTGCCGGAAAAGGGATCGAAACGAAAATTAACCACGCTTATGCATATGGTGGAGTAGATATGTCTGTGGCGACAGTTGAAAACCTTCTTGATATCGATCTTGACTATTATGTTGAAATAAATATGGAAGGGTTGGCCGACTTAATCGATGCGATTGGCGGTGTTACTGTAAATAATGAACTAGAATGGGTGGACGAAGGTTTTTATAAACCGGGATACCACTGGAAAGAAGGGGAGATTAAACTGGACGGAGCTAAGGCACTCGGTTACGTCCGAATGCGGCATCTTGATCCACAAGGTGACTTTGGTCGGACAGAGCGTCAACGGAAAGTTATTAATGCCATCATTGATAAAGGGAAAAGTATGGGAACTGTAACCAAATTAAATGATGTGATTGATGTTCTGGGTGATAATTTGCAAACCAACATGAGTTTTAACGATATGAAATCACTTTTATTGGGCTATATGGATGTAACGAAAAATATAGAAAGCTATATGCTCAAAGGAGAAAACGCAACAATCAAAGGTGTTTATTATTATGAAATACCAGATAAAGAATTAGAAAAAGTTCATGATATGTTGCTTGGTGTTGATACGGCAGATACTGCCTCGGCAACGGATGGGAAAAGTGAGGATGCAGAATAAAGCTATGATAAGTTGCCTGGTGTTAGGAATAAAACCAATATGCTTCAGCAACGGATGGGAAAAGTGAGGATGCAGAATAAAGCTATGATAAGTTGCCTGGAGTTGGGAATCTAACCAATACGGCCTCGGTAACGGATAGTGGGGAGGCAGAATAGAGTCTGCAATAAGCTAGTTGGTATTGGGGGGAATCTGATCAATACTTCCCTTGTAACGGATCATAGTAGGGACGCATAAGTCAATGCTAAGCCGCTTGGTATGGACTCAACAGTGACGGCCTCGATAAATTTTGGGAATGATGATGAAATAATAAAGTTTGGATGGACTGCACTTACGGTGTAGTCTTTTTTTTACAGTATCCACGTACGCATTGAAAGATGGACCAGCGTTAGTGCTCAAAGATAAATTGTGCTTAGAATGGACAATTGCCACGGGAAATACTCTCCAATGGGCTTAAGAAATAGGGCTATGGGACAAAACCATAGCAAAACCCGGAAAAAGTGTCCCATAGAAAGCCGCTATGAGACAAAATGAATTGAAAAAAGGGAAAAAGTGTCTCATAGAAGCGAGCAAAGCCAAGTCTATGGGACAAAACCGCAGCAAAACCACAAAAAAGTGTCCCATAGAAAGCCGCTATGAGACAAAATGAATTGAAAAAAGGGAAAAAGTGTCTCATAGAAGCGAGCAAAGCCAAGTCTATGGGACAAAACCGCAGCAAAACCACAAAAAAGTGTCCCATAGAAAGCCGCTATGAGACAAAATGAATTGAAAAAAGGGAAAAAGTGTCTCATAGAAGCGAGCAAAGCCAAGTCTATGGGACAAAACCGCAGCAAAACCACAAAAAAGTGTCCCATAGAAAGCCGCTATGGGACAAAATGCATTGAAAAAAGGGAAAAAGTGTCTCATAGAAGCGAGCAAAGCCAAGTCTATGGGACAAAACCGCAACAAAACCACAAAAAAGTGTCCCATAGAAAGGCGCTATGAGACAAAATGCATTGAAAAAGAGGAAAAAGTGTCTCATAGAAGCAAGCAAATCTTATTCTATGGGACAAAACCGCAACAAAACCCGGAAAAAGTGTCCCATAGAAAGGCGCTATGGGACAAAATGAATTGAAAAAAGGGAAAAAGTGTCTCATAGAAGCGAGCAAAGCCAAGTCTATGGGACAAAACCGCAGCAAAACCACAAAAAACTGTCCCATAGAAAGCCGCTATGGGACAAAATGCATTGAAAAAAGGGAAAAAGTGTCTCATAGAAGCGAGCAAAGCCAAGTCTATGGGACAAAACCGCAACAAAACCACAAAAAACTGTCCCATAGAAAGCCGCTATGAGACAAAATGCATTGAAAAAGAGGAAAAAGTGTCTCATAGAAGCAAGCAAATCTTATTCTATGGGACAAAACCATAGCAAAACCCGGAAAAAGTGTCCCATAGAAAGCCGCTATGGGACAAAATGCATTGAAAAAGAGGAAATATTGTCTCATAGAAGCAAGCAAACCTAATTCTATGGGACAAAACCGCAGCAAAAACCGGAAAAACTGTCCCATAGAAAGACCTATGCGACAAAATGAAAAGGAAAAACTGCCCCATAGGAATTTATAAACCACCGTCTAACATATAAATCTTGTAAAAATACACGTTTACAGGAAAAATAGCAGGTAACTCTACTAAAATAAAAGTCCATAGTCCCCCATGTAACGCCAAAATTCACCACAGGGGATAAAAATTTTTTTCATGGTAGACAAGCAACAACCCAAACCTAAAGTTAAAACAGTAATAAAACCCTGACCTAACCTTTTCCAAAAAACGATAGTCAAAACGAATTTACAGGGAACACAAAAAGACCCACAGACATTAATCCACATTTAAAGTAAACAGGAACAGGAACACAAAAAGCGCCTTAGTCATCCATCTACCCACAAAAATGATATTATAAACCTAATATTCTTTTATTCGCCCGCCCGTAACAAACAAAACTCACTCCCCCTCTCCTTATATATAATGAACCCAGCGATTTTTTCCGACCATAGTAAAGTGTTTTTCCAAAATTCGACTCATTCTTTTCTGATTATTAATTACTTTACTATACTCCATCAAAGTTCTTGCTGTTAATTTACGTTCAGGGAAGAGTAATCTGAATTCCTCCGCAGTACGTATGACCGCAGCTTCAACGGTTTCTTTATGTCCGCAATCCGGGCAAAAGCAGAATTTCCCATCAAGAAAAACTGAGATGGAACTGCAGTTTGCACACATGATTCCTTTCCGTAGTTCCTCATACTCATAAGCCGGGATTTGACTGTATGGATTCTCATTAATATGAGAATTAATCAACTGATCTGCGAACTTTTTGTGCTTATGTGTCAACTTTGCTGAATTGGAATTTAAGCGTTCAATGACATCTCGCTCGATTTGAGTTGGGAAAATAAAAGGTAAATCTGGAGATGCTTGATATAGGGTGAATCTTGGGTTAACGAAAACAACAGATGCAACCACCGGGAAATCCAACTTATGTTCCTGTAGCCATTTTCGGAAATGCTGTTCATTCTTTTTTAATTGGGTCAGTGGATTTGTTATTTCAAAATCAGGTTTCTTAAGCATGCGATTGTCCACCGCATCCCAGACGTAATCATCTTCATAATTTTTTATATCAAAAAGATAGACGGTATTAGAAACAATTATTAAGGAATCAATTTGGAATGTAGAGTTACTTGCTCGGAGTAATAAATCAGATAGAATGAGGCAGTCACACTGAAGTCTTTCTAACATGTTGTCAAATTGAATTTCTCCCTCATATCCCTTTCTTAAGGTAAAATAATTCCGTTTATCCTTCTCAGACAAATCTGCTCGGGCATTGAGGACTTCCATGATTTTCAATTCTCTAGATTCGGTTCGTACTTTGTAAAACATATCCACATCCTTTATTTGGTATTTTTTCAAAGCTATTATAAAACAACTCTATTAAATTATCTAGATTAAATACAAAAAATTCCAAAAAAGCTTGTGCAGTACCAAAAAATGTTTATTTTTCGCAAAACCAGAAAAACTATATTCACACAAAGCGAATATGGAGGGGAACGAAATGAAAGAGATGCGATTAAGAAAGTTTTCGGTGATGATCATCATAACGGCAATCTTTTTAGGAATCAGTATTCTGCCTACATTAGCCGCAGACACAGACACATATGAACTCTCCATCATCCATACCAACGACACACATGCTAATCTTGATAAAATTGCTAACCGCGTAACTGGAGTCAAAATGCTTAGAGAAAAAAATCCGGATGCCCTCCTGCTCGATGCCGGGGATGTATTCCAAGGGACCCTCTACTTCAATGCCTTCAAGGGGCAAGCAGATTTAGAATTCATGAACCTGATGGGGTATGACGCGATGACATTTGGCAATCATGAATTTGATCTTGGTTCTACAAAAGAAGGTCATCTAGCATTGGTCGACTTCATTAAAGCGGCAAAATTCCCGTTCGTCAGTGCCAATGTCAATTTTTCCGCTGACAAAAAGTTTACCAGCATTTACAGCGACCTTATATCAAACGAACCGAAAGCCGGGCAAATTTATAATGGCATCGTCAAAGAAATCAACGGAGAAAAAATAGGGATTTTCGGCCTTACTACTGAAGAAACAAAGGATATTTCAAGTCCAGGGTCAATTACCTTTAAAAATTATATTACTGTTGCCAAAAAAACAGTAAAGGCGTTTGAAAAAATGGGTGTTAACAAAATCATTGCCCTTTCCCACCTTGGTTATGACGACAAAGCTTCTATTGACAATGACCTCATGCTTGCTGCAAAAGTAAACGGAATTGATGTGATCGTTGGCGGACATAGTCATACCAAGTTATCGAAACCGGTGATTGTCGAACGGGATGACCATGGTGTTGAAAAAGATCCGACTGTCATTGTACAAACCGGGGCCAACAACATGAACATTGGCACCCTTGATGTACAGTTTGACAAAAAAGGCGTGGTCACAGAAGCGAATGGAAAATTACTACCCGTTTCCGACTTCCAACCGGATCCCGAAGCTGCTAAACGATTAAAAAAATATACTGAAATAATAAAAGAAGTGGCTGAAAAAGAAATTGGGGTCACGCTTGAAAATGACCTTGAAAACCCACGACTTGGTGATGGCACCGGTTCAAAAATCAGCGTCCGTAACAGCGAGACCGTTCTCGGCAACCTGATTACAGACGGGATGCTAGCAACAGCTAAAGAGTACAACAAAAATGTCGTTATGGCTATTCAAAACGGTGGTGGAATCCGCGCTGGTATCCCGTCCGGTCCGGTCACAGTCGGCGAGGTCATCAAGGTACTTCCATTTAGTAATACATTGACTATTCTGGAAGTGACCGGAGCGGATTTAAAACAAGCGCTAGAAATTAGCTTAAAAAAATACCCGAGGGAAAGCAGTCGATTTTTGCACATTGCCGGCGGGAAAATTGAATTTGATTCTACAAAAAATGCCGGGGAGCGGATTGTGAATGTATTCGTTAAAAATTCAAACGGTAGCTATGACCAAGTAAAAGATGAACAGACCTACTCGATTGTCACAAATACCTTCCTCGCAAAGGGTGCAGAAGGCTATCAGATGTTCGAAAAATCGTATGCAGCGGGGAAGGTTACCGATCTAGGCATCCTTGAATGGCAAAATTTTCGCGATTATCTGGTGGAACTTAAAAAAATTCCTACTGCAATTGAAGGGCGGATTGTGGATGTAGCCGGGCAAAAGTAATATTGAGAAGGTGGGCCACACTAAATTTATGGAAGCGGCCATAACCCCCCTAGGATTATGCGGAAGCGGACCATAAATGTTTAGGTGGTCCACCCCAAGATTATCGATGGGGCAATAAACGATTGGCCCACCCATTTCCGACATGATACAACCTTCTCACTAATTTATGGGTGGGGCCACCTGAACTCCTACAAAAATTGTCAAAATATGCGACCCCTTTTTTTCCAAAACCAGCAACCACAAGTGCCTAAGCCAAATTCAAACAAACGATTATTTGAACAATCGAGTAAGAATTAAACTCATTGCATTCATGTACATTGAAAATAAAAAATCCTCACATAAAAGTTAGGTTTCGCGGACAAAACGGGCGACCAAGCAGCAGGAACTGTCCAATAGAACGGCGCTCATGGACAAGATGAGGAGGCAATCAGCAAAAATTGTCCAATAGAAGGGTTCTCATGGACAAAATGAGGAGGCAATCAGGAAAAATTGTCCAATAGAAGGGTTCTCATGGACAAAATGATGAGTCAATCAGGAAAAACTGTCCAATAGAGCGGCTCTCGCGGACAAAATGGAGGCTCAATCAGGAAAAACTGTCCAATAGAACGGCTCTCGTGGACAAAATCAGGGGTCAATTAGTAAAAACTGTCCAATAGAACGGTTCTCGTGGACAAAATAAGAAGTCAATCAGCAAAAATTGTCCAATAGAGCGCCTCTCGCGGACAAAATGGAGGCTCAATCAGGAAAAACTGTCCAATAGAACGGTTCTCGTGGACAAAATAAGAACTCAATCAGGAAAAATTGTCCAATAGAGCGCCTCTCGCGGACAAAATGGAGGCTCAATCAGGAAAAACTGTCCAATAGAACGGCTCTCGTGGACAAAATAAGAAGTCAATCAGCAAAAATTGTCCAATAGAGCGCCTCTCGCGGACAAAATGGAGGCTCAATCAGGAAAAACTGTCCAATAGAACGGTTCTCGTGGACAAAATCAGGGGTCAATTAGTAAAAACTGTCCAATAGAACGGTTCTCGTGGACAAAATCAGGGGTCAATTAGTAAAAACTGTCCAATAGAACGGTTCTCGTGGACAAAATCAGGGGTCAATTAGTAAAAACTGTCCAATAGAACGGCTCTCGTGGACAAAATGAGGAGTCGATCAGAGGAAACTGTCCAATAGGGCGGCTCTCGTGGACAAAATGGGGAGTCTATCAGCAAAAATTGTCCAATAGAACGGCTATCATGGACAAAATCAGGAGGCAATCAGCAAAAAATGTCCAATAGAACGCCTCTCATGGACAAAACCGTGAGTCAACCAGCGAGAACTGTCCACGAGAACGCCTCTCACGGTTGGTTAAATCATAATCTAATTAGATGTTAATATTTGAACACTTGAATCCTGTGTGTCCGTAAGCAATTAATTAAATGATAAGTGGGTAGAAATAGCCTCATCTTTCAAGATAGGATGACAATTCATTTTAGCCATTAGATTAAAAGAATGTCGAAATTTGTAAATTTGTACACTCTCCCCTTTTTGTGTCCGGCTGCGACGTCAAATTCATTACGTATTTTTGTTTGTTTATACATTCGCTCGCAAAACCTAAAGTTGCTTATCCATTCTGCGTTATCTTCCATCTAGTTGTTTTTGGTAGGTACTTTCCAGGCCGACATCTGCTGAAATAAATAAAAGGTCTCCGGCATAAATCACGGTATCACCATGTGGAACAATTTCTTTTTCACCTCGTTTAATCAGAACTAAAAGGGTTTCACTTGGCCAAGGGCAATCTTTTACCCTTTTACCGACTAGCGAAGTATTCGTCACTGCGACCGGGTAAACAAAAGTTGTATAGCGACCTTTCTTATGACCAATCTGTCCGCCTAATAATTTTTGGAGAAGGCCATCATAAACAGGGATGACGCCCATCATATCGGCAAACACATAGGCAGAGAGAGAAACGATTGCAATAGGCATTAATACTTCTAAATTTCCTACCATTTCCGAAACTAATATGATTCCGGTTAATGGAGCTTTGCAGATTGCAGTAAAATAGCCGGCCATTGCATAGACGATAAAACAACGGATTAGTTCATCGTCCACTCCGAAATATATGTGAATCAATTGACCAAATAATGCACCCAAGGAAGCACCAATCGTTAGTAAAGGAAGAAAAATTCCCCCTGGCAGACCACTTCCATAGGAAATCATGGAAAAAACAAAGCGCAAAACCAAGATTAGCGCCAACATTCCTAAAGAAAAATACGTATGACTGAGCCCTATAATGACTTCAGCACCGCCGCCTAAAAGATCAGGAACAAAGTACCCAATTGGGATGATTAATAGAAACGGGATAAGTCCGTACATATGGTTTGGAAGAAATCGAATATGTTGATACCATTCCGATATATGGAACAACACTTTTTGATATAGATAGCCGAAAACCGCCAAGAGTCCCCCTAAGGCAATGAGCCAGAGATAACTTTGTAGTGGGAAAGTTGGTAGTTCCCCTAAATAGAGAACAGGCGTCATGCCAAAAATATTTAAGGAGACAAAGTTTGACGTAATCGAAGCGGCAAAACATGTGACCAGTAACGTCGAGCTGAAATGATGATGAATCTCTTCTAATCCGAATAACAGTCCGGCTACCGGAGCGTTAAATGCAGCAGAAAGACCGGCACTGGCACCACTTGTAATCAAAATTTTTTCATCCGTTTTATTTCCATGTGTATATTCATTGACACCTTGTCCGACTGTAGCCCCTAATTGAATCGAAGGACCTTCCCGACCAAGAAATGCACCGGAACCGATGGAGAGGATCCCACCAACAAACTTTTTCCATAGAACTGATTTCCAGTTTAGTTCAATGACTCCTTGAATTTGTCCTTTCACTTGAGGAATACCGCTGCCTTTAATATTCGGCTCGCTCCTCAATAACCAGCTGAGGAAAAGGGTTGCCAAAATGATACAGATGATTGCATAAAAGAACAAAGCAGGATGTTCATGGGTACGTTCAAAAAAAGTCTTGACATAATTAATTGATTGTTGAATGGACAGGCGAAAAATACTAACAACGTATCCTGCCAAAATTCCAACCAATCCACCTCGTATAACGTATCCAATCGGGTTCAACGGTATTGACCAGATTGAAATTTTGTCTTTCATTTTCTGTCAACTCCAAATACGAGAACTAAGAGGTAGCACGCTAAGATAGAAAGCAAGTTTCACTAAAAAAAAGGATACTCCTTGGTAGAATGATAAGAATCAAAACCAAGAAAAGAGTACCCCTATGTAACAGAATATCACAGAATACCTAAATTTAAAACTGCTTAAGCAAATGGAGAGGCCAGTGAAAAAGTGCAAAATAATCTAACTAAATACCATACCAAGATGTTATTCACGGTCAATAATATTATAATTGTTGGCATGGACTTATTACGAATAGCTTGACTCAACCCAAATTAATTTTCCAATTGAAATCTAGTGCTTTTTGCGTTAAAGTAGCAAATTTAACTTTTAAAAAAAATCATGATCACGGCTCACAATCATGAATGATCACAGAAAAGGATTCTTTTCTCACTTTTTTAGTACATCATGATAAAGCCCGAAAAGCTTGGCAGACCAAAAGTTAAACTAAGTTTTTGATTTTCTGTGAATAATTTGATTAAAGACTCAATCATAGTTATTCAAAATAAACCCATTTATTCTTTCCGGATTTTTTAAGATTTTTCTCAAGTATCCGGTTGATTCTTTTTTTGCTCGGAACTACCTTACACCACTCATGTACTAAATTTGTCGTGATTTTTCGATCCGGAAATAGTAGCTTGATCTCTTCTACACTTCGTAAGACAGCAGTTTCAACTAATTCTTTATGCCCACAATCGAGACAAAGACAATGTTTTCCCCTATCCACTGCGACTGCAATCTTATTACATTTTTCACAGATTATACCTTTCCTCAAATTCCCATAATCATAGGTAGGGAGCTTTATGAAAGGTTCTTTACTAACTTGTGAGTTAATTAATTGATCGGCCAACAATTTGTGTTTACTTGTCAACTTGCCTGTATGGCTATCAAGTTGTTCAAAATATCGATCAAGTTGAGAGTGAAAAATAAATGGCATGTTCATCGGTGCTTGATACAGTGTGAACCTTGGATTAACAAACACAATATTTACAACGATAGGGAAACTAAATCCGTGATCCTTCACCCATCTGCGAAAACGATTTTCTGTCCTCTTTATTTGATCAACGGGATTAGAAATTTCAAGATTTGGTTTTAAAAATAATTTGTCCTCCTCAAAATAATGGTCACCCTCATTGTTTTTAATATCAAAAACCTGCAATGAATTAGGGAAAATAATTAAGGAATCAATCTGAAACGTAGAATGGTTTGCTTCAAGTAGCAAATCATTTAAAATGAGGCAGTTGCTCTGGAGTTGCCTAGTAATAGAATCAAAAAAAAGTTCCCCCTCATACCCCTTTTCTAAATTCCTGTAATATTGTCTGTCACTTTCTGCTAGATCAGCACGAGCAATAAGAATTCTCATTACTTGCAATTCCAATGGCTCAGTTCGTACCTTATACTCCATGTTCCACTTCCTTTTAATTGTTTTTTCAGAATTATTATAGAACAAAACTATAAAATAATCCATACGAAACTTTTAAAAAGGTTTTTCTTGTAAGGTGCGAACGGGAAGTACGTGTTACTCCGTAGTAAGACTTTTAGGGAAATTTAATAGAAAACACTATTTGAGTGATAGGAAAATAAGCTGTCCAATAAAAAAGGATCCGGGCGGCGCTCATGGACAAAATAAGGAGTCGACCAGTGGAAACTATCCAATAGAACGGCGCTCATGGACAAAATAAGGAGGCAATCAGTAAGAATTGTCCAATAGAACGGTTCTCGTGGACAAAATCAGGAGTCATTCAGGAAAAACTGTCCAATAGAAGGGTTCTCATGGACAAAATGAGGAGGCAATCTGCAAAAAATGTCCAATAGAACGGCTATCATGGACAAAATGAGGAGTCATTCAGGAAAAACTGTCCAAAAGAACGCCTCTCGTGGACAAAATGAGGAGGCAATCAGCAAAAATTGTCCAATAGAACGGCTCTCGCGGACAAAATGGAGGCTCAATCAGGTGAAACTGTCCAATAGAGAGGCGCTCATGGACAAAATGAGGAGGCAATCTGCAAAAACTGTCCAATAGAACGGCTCTCGTGGACAAAATGAGGAGTCATTCAGGAAAAACTGTCCAATAGAAGGGTTCTCATGGACAAAATGAGGAGGCAATCTGCAAAAACTGTCCAATAGAACGGCTCTCATGGACAAAATGGGCTGCCGACCAGCAAAAACTGTCCAATAGAACGGCTCTCATGGACAAAATGAGGAGCCAACCAGCAAAAACTGTCCAATAGAGCGGCTCTCGCGGACAAAATGGAGGCTCAACTAGGTGAAACTGTCCAATAGAGCGGCTCTCGCGGACAAAATGGAGCCTCAACCAGGTGAAACTGTCCAATAGAACGGCTCTCGTGGACAAAATGGAGCCTCAACCAAGTGAAACTGTCCAATAGAACGACTCTCGTGGACAAAATGGAGGCTCAATCAGGTGAAACTGTCCAATAGAACGGCTCTCGTGGACAAAATGAGGAGTCATTCAGGAAAAACTGTCCAATAGAAGGGTTCTCATGGACAAAATGAGGAGGCAATCTGCAAAAAATGTCCAATAGAACGGCTATCATGGACAAAATGGAGCCTCAACCAAGTGAAACTGTCCAATAGAACGACTCTCGTGGACAAAATGAGGAGTCATTCAGGAAAAACTGTCCAATAGAACGGCTATCATGGACAAAATGAGGAGTCATTCAGGAAAAACTGTCCAATAGAACGGCTCTCGTGGACATAATTGGGAGTCAACCAGCAAAAACTGTCCAATAGAACGGCTATCATGGACAAAATGGGCTGCCGACCAGCAAAAATTGTCCAATAGCCGGGCGCTATTGGACAAAATAGACGTCCACCAGTAAAAATTGTCCAATAGAATCGAACCAAGCCAGAGCCCCATGGACTGAATATGTCTTAACTTAATTGAAATTGTTTACCACCTCACAATCGTACACAAAACATGAAAATATCTCCCCCGAATGAATACACTCAAAAACAAACAATCACAAGACCAACCCACACCCACGATAAGTAAGCCAGCTATGACTTCGGAATTGGCTATCCATAATTTGCAATTGAACAAAAATTTGTAGTTGAACAAATAGAAACCAAAAAATGTCGAATCACGCATGCCCAATTTCCCCAAACCTAGCAAAACCAAGACTTCAACACGTTTTCAAACAAACGATTGTTTGAAAAAACTGTCGAATGACCACAAATAAACACAAGCAGACACTCAAAGCTTTACAGCAAAAACAAAAATAAGCACAACAGATTCTCCCCTCTGTTGTGCTTATAAAGTTAGTTCGAGTTCACTGCCTCTTGCTGCCTCTTGCTGCCTTTCACTGCCTCTCGCTGCCGCTAGATCCCTGCCGATACCGTCAATAAACATCGCCGAATCCATAACAATCTTATTTGGCTACAAAATAATTCATAATCGCCTCGGCCCACAATTGATGTCCGGTCCCACTCGGCATGTTGTCATCTGTTAAGTATTGTAAAATTTCGTCACTCGTATAATCCGGCCAATTTGTCCAGTGATCAAAATAAGGCAGACCCCTTTCTTCGGCAAATGCTTTTAATTGCTCGACTTGACGCGGGTAATTGACGGCTGCATAAATTGGGTGTGGCGGTTGCAAAATAATTTGTACATCAGGGTTCGCGCTAACCAGCAAATCAACAATCGCACCGACATTTACAAGAGATTGGTCAATGCTGATCTCGCCATTATCTTCTAATGTGAAACCTTCCAAAAAGACGATATCATAACCAGCACTCGCAATTTCTTCAGCTAAACTACTGGTAAGGAAACCTGAAGATCCGCCATCATATTGATAAGTGACAACATCCACGAATGAAGTTCCGTAAGCGGTCTCCAATTGTTTCTCGACCATATCACTCCATCCACCGGCCCCTTTTCCTAAAGCTGACGTTCCGACAAAGGCAATCTCCAATTTTTTACCGTCATCATAGGCTGTAAGAAAAGCTTTTTGAACGCCTTTAGGTAAATTTGCCGTCATCGATTCAATTTCTGTTCGCCGAGCGTCAGACTTTTTCACGGTGCCACCTGACTTGCTTCCATGCCCAATAACACCGGCCTCGGCATTATTTACAACTTGTTCTTGTTTTTCATTCCAATAGACTCCACCCACAATTGTAACTACAATCAAGGCAATAAATGAAAGAATCACCAAAATCCGCTGTGCCATGTTAACCTCCATCATTCCCTAAAATGAATAAATATGTCGAAATATTAATAGAAAATAATTGATTTACTTTAAAAACCGATTATAATTGTATTTAGTGCAAGATTTTGACACTTTACTACTTATTTTACATAAAACTTGCAAATTTCGATATAACTTTTTAAAAAACGTGGAAAAATAATGTAAAAAAAGATATGATAAAAATGAAAGTTTTCAGGGTTAGGAGTACTAACAGCCTCTGACTCCGTGTCTTATTTTAATTCATAATTTCCGTTTTGGGTATAGCTATACTGAAAAATTAATTAATTCATCGTGATATAAATTTGCGCTAAAAAGGATTACGGTAAGTTTCCACTATATATGATATTCAATATTATAAGCATACATTCTCTTTGAAAAATAAACTTTAGCTGTTAAACCATTTTTCAGAGCATATAGGATTTTACATAATTTTCATTTAATAATTCATAAAACCTATGGTATAATTACCATGTTCTTTACGGTACGAATAATAGAATGCTACATATAAAATATCATACGTTTATTGTTTAAAATTTTAGGAGGCATCCATGGAAGAGACCATTAGTCTAAAAGAATTATTTGAAACTTTACGAAAGCGGCTCAGTCTTATTTTACTGTTAACATTTACAGCTGCTGTAGTCGCTGCAATATTCAGCTTTTTTGTTATCACTCCCATATATCAAGTATCTACGCAAATACTTGTCAATCGCTCAACAGTTGGTGAAAACTTCAATACAAATGAAGTGCAAACGAATATTCAGTTGATCAATACGTATAGCGGTATTATTACAAGCCCGCGAATCTTAGATATTGTTTCAGAAGAACTGAATGGAAAATATACAACTGCGGAGTTAAAAGAAAAGGTTACTGTTCAAAGTGAGGATAATTCCCAAATTCTTGGTGTCGTTGTTGAAGACCCGAATCCGAACGAAGCAGCGAAAATTGCCAATAAAATCGGCGAAGTGTTTCAAAGAGAAGTTGTCAAAATCATGAATGTGGATAACGTAAATATTTTAACACCGGCTGAAGTACCGGATGACATTTCACCGGTAAAACCAAAACCGTTCTTGAATATCGCCATTGCCATAGTTGTTGGGTTGATGGCAGGAGTTGGACTGGCTTTCTTATACGAATACCTTGATCATACGTTAAAAACTGAGCAAGACATTGAAAGATACTTGGAATTACCTGTACTCGGCGTAATCACAACGATTGAAGCTACGGAAGGTCCCTTCCATAAAAAGCAACGGGGAAGAGGGGAGACAAAATAATGGCTAGAAATAAAACTACATCTCGTTCAAAACGGCATTTAATTGCGAAAAAGGATCCAAAATCCCCGATTACCGAACAATACCGGACAATTCGAACCAATATTCAATATGCTTCTGTGGACCAAGCGATTCGGTCGATCGTTGTTACATCATCCGGTCCAATGGAAGGGAAGTCAACCACGACAGCAAATTTGGCTGTTGTGGTTGCCCAACAAGGGAAAAAGACGTTGTTAATTGACGCAGATTTGCGCAAACCAACGGCTCACTATACTTTTCAACTACCAAACACAGTTGGTTTAACCAGTGTATTAACAAAACAAGCTGAACTCATGGATGCTGTTCATATGACGGATGTAGAAAATTTATTTGTCTTAACATCCGGTCCAATTCCGCCAAACCCGGCAGAGTTATTGGCTTCCGTTTCCATGGAGTATCTATTAAAAGAAGCCTACAATTTATATGACTTCATCCTGTTCGATACACCACCCGTTTTAACGGTAACCGATGCACAAGTATTGGCTAATTTGGCAGATGGTTCGATATTGGTAACATCGAGTGGTACAACAGACCGCGATGGAGCGATTAAAGCGAAAGAGATATTAACTAGCGCTCAGGCAAAATTATTAGGTGCTGTACTTAATAATAAAAAGGCCGATAAAGATACGCATTACTACTATTACTATGCAGAACATTAAAATACTACGAGATTAGGAGGCGGCAAAGATGATCGATATTCATTGTCATATACTTCCGGGGCTTGATGACGGGGCTCAAACACTAGAAAATAGTCTGGAAATGGCCAAAGCAGCAGTTAATGACGGGATCCGGAAAATTGCCGCCACTCCTCATCATCAAACATCTAGATACAATAATCCGAAAAAAGTCGTTGTTGAAAAGGTGAATCAATTAAATGACGCCTTGCAAAGAGAAGGAATTCCGCTTGAGATTTTGACCGGTCAGGAAGTTCGTTTATTCGGCGATTGGGAATTGGAATATGATCGCGATTTAATTGCTACCGTCAACAATAAAAACTATATTTTGATAGAATTCCCGGCAAATCATGTGCCGAATTATGCCGAGCGCCTTTTTTATGAAATGCAGACAAAAGGGCTGATACCGGTTATCGTTCACCCGGAGCGGAACAGCCAAATTGTCGAACAGCCGGATAAGCTTTTTTCACTGGTTGAAAAAGGGGCGATCTCTCAGGTAACGGCTTCTAGTGTAACCGGCGACCTAGGAAAGAAAATTCAAAAGTTTTCCTTCCAACTGATTGAAGCGAACTTAACTCATTGTGTTGCCAGTGATGCACATAATACAACGACACGTCCGTTTCATTTAAGTGCGGCTTATGAAGAGATTGAGCGGGAATTTGGGAAGGAAATCGTCTATATGTTCCGGGAAAACGCGGAATATATAATTTCTGGACAAATGATTTACCGTGAAGACCCGCAACCAATCAAGCGGAAGAAAATACTTGGGCTATTTTAAAAGGGAGAGCAATTTTAGCCCGATTTATATATAGACCCGTAACTGATTAAGAAATAACTTGGGCTTTTAATCTCAAAGCCCACCTGATTTTATATGAGGATCTGCAACTAATGAAACGGAGGAACATTCTCTGATGGTTCAAGGGAATGGTTGGAAAGTCAATTGATAAAACATTCACATGTTGAACTATTTTTGAAACACATGGCAGCTTTGTCTTAATAAGTGTAAAAAATCTGGTTAATTGTAAAAAATGAGCCACGTATTAATACAGGTGATGTCTCCTAACCAATATCAACGGAGGCACTCGGCCATGCTGTGGGTGACGTTGATAACGAACCGACACCTTAGACACTTGTTGTCGGAAGTATGGTGTGAGGACGGGTTAGATGCCCAATCTGATTTATATGTGTGGGTTTGCCCCAAAAAACACTTTTAAAAACTCCTGCTAAAAACTATTTCAATATATGAACTTTTGTAAAACTTTCTTGGGTGGCGATCAGATCATTTTGATATATGTGGAAGAGTTACTGACTTCAGCATCTGAGAGAGAATCAACTAGAGAATGTCTAATGAGAGAACATAAAACGTATTGTGTTGTTTCATTAGACATTTTTCTTTTTCTTTAAAAATAGGTAAATATTACTATTGTAATACAATATTTCTCAAAAAAGATACATAATTAGGAGGGCTATTAGCTTTTGAAAAAGGTAAGAAAAGCAATTATTCCAGCGGCAGGGCTCGGAACAAGGTTTTTACCAGTAACGAAAGCCATGCCAAAAGAAATGCTCCCAATCGTGGACAAACCAACAATCCAATACATAGTCGAAGAGGCGGTCGCATCCGGTATTGAAGACATCATTATCGTTACCGGGAAAGGGAAACGGGCGATTGAAGACCATTTCGACAATGCACCGGAACTGGAAGCGAACCTGAGGGAAAAAGGCAAGTTCGACCTGTTGGAGAAAGTCCAGTACTCATCAAATCTTGCCAATATTCACTATATCCGGCAACGGGAACCAAAAGGTTTAGGTCATGCCGTCTGGTGTGCTCGTAATTTTATCGGTGACGAACCATTTGCCGTCCTACTTGGCGATGACGTTGTTCAAAATGACACACCATGCTTACGTCAATTAATCGACCAATTTAAAGAAACCTTTTCATCCGTTATCGGTGTACAACAAGTTCCCGATAACGAAACCCATCGGTACGGAATTATTGACCCATTATCTAGTGAAGGTCGTCGCTACCAAGTACGAAACTTTGTCGAGAAACCAGAGCCGGGCACTGCACCATCGAATCTTGCCATTATGGGAAGATACGTACTGACACCGGAAATTTTCCACTTCCTTGAAAAACAACAAGTTGGTGCTGGTGGTGAAATTCAATTAACCGATGCAATCCAACAGTTGAACCAAATCCAACGCGTGTTCGCCTACGACTTCGAAGGCAAAAGGTATGATGTGGGGGAAACGTTAGGATTTGTGAAAACAACACTTGAATTTGCACTGCAAAAGGATGATTTAAGAGAGCCATTGTTAGAGATGATGGAAGAAATCTTGAACGTTAAAAAGAAAGTTGAAGTTCAATAAATACATAAAGAAAAGTGAGAGGACGGTGACCGGGGTATGCCCCCTTCTAGTTCTAATGAGCATGCAGCAACCGCTGAAAAAATCCAAGTACTCAATAAAACTGCAGTTGATATAAATGTAAATGATAGCAGAGCTTATTTAATCTGTAAAAGATTCATAGATATATTGGGTGCAACGGTTGGACTTATTCTATTATCCCCCTTATTTTTAATTGTTGCATTTCTGATCAAATTAGAGGATAAAAAAGGCCCCGTCATTTTTAAACAAATTCGTGTCGGAAAAGATGGGAAAGAGTTTTATATGTATAAATTTCGATCAATGGTTGCGAATGCAGAGGAGTTAAAGGCTCAGCTTATGGAAAAAAACGAAGCAACGGGTCCAGTTTTTAAAATGAAACATGATCCGCGTGTGACAAAAATCGGTAAGTTTATCAGGAAAACTAGCATTGATGAACTGCCACAATTGTTTAACGTCCTAAAAGGAGATATGAGTCTAGTGGGACCGAGGCCACCACTACCGGATGAAGTTGCTAAGTATACACCGTATGAAAGACAACGTATCAGTGTAACTCCAGGTCTAACTTGTTATTGGCAAGTGAGTGGTAGAAGCAGTTTAAGCTTTGATGAATGGGTGGATTTAGACATTAAATACATACACGAAAGAAGCCTTCGTGTTGATATAAAATTAATATTAAAAACAGTACTTGTACTGTTTGGTTCGAAAGATGCTTACTAAGAAAGGTGATATTTAAAAATGGAATTTACTTCAAAAATATATGTAGCAGGACATAAAGGGCTAGTTGGTTCTTCTATTGTCCAAAAACTGGAAGAGCTAGATTTTCGAGATAAAATCTAAGTTGATTAATCCTTCCAAAAGGAATAACCAATAAGTAATTTCTTGCTGCAGCAAAAAATGGCAGTGTTGGTGCTGCAAAGAATGAATTTCCTACTAATTAATTGATGCAGCGAATCGCAACGATGTGAAGAAATTATATTATTTTGAATTTAACACAATTTTTAAAGACCTTTTTATAAAAAAGGCACCTTAATAGTTAAAGTTTTTCTTATAGTAATATGATTTTCGAAAAGGTGAAAAAATGTCGGTTTATAAAAATGCCCTCTGGTCATTTCTAAGTATAATTGGTACACAATTAATTAATGTGTTGACAAATATGGTTTTAGCTAGATTATTAGCACCTGAATATTTCGGTATATTGGGAATGGCTATGGTTTTTGCTGGAGTTATTTTTGTAATTCAAGAAAGTGGATTTAGCTCCTATTTAATATATAAAAAGAATTATAATATAAATGTTGTTTCTTCAACATTTTGGTTAAATTTTATAGTTTCTGTGTGTTTAGCGTTATTGTTATGGATACTTTCTCCCTATATTTCTATTTTATACAACGATGACCAAGTTGGTATAGTATTGAAATATGTAAGTGTTGGTATTCTTATAGGGTCTTTTGGTAATACTTCTAGAGCAATAATAATGAAGAATAATAAATTTAAAACAATAGCAAAAGTAGACATTTGTGCAGAATTAGTGTCGAGTGCTTTTGCAATTTACTTTGCAATTTACTTCGATTCACTATTAGCTGTGTCAACTAAGTACCTTGTTCGTCCTTTAATTCAAGCCTTATTATCGATAATATCTCAACCAATTTCCATAAATGGCCCTTTTAAATTGGACAAAGGGGAAACTAGAAATATTATTTCATATAGCTCTAATGTTTTAGGCTCGCAATTGTTTATGTATGCAAATAATAATATTGATTATTTCTTAGTTGGCAAAATTTTAGGGAATATACAACTAGGATACTACTCTTTAGCTTTTCAATGGGGTTCTATAGCTAGATATTATATATCAAATGCCATCATTAGAGTTATGTTTCCAGAAGCATCAAAACTACAAAATGATTTGTTAAAGGTGAAAAGTATATTTTTGGAAGTAGTTTCAAAGGTCTCCTTAATTTCACTCCCATTATGTATTGGATTTTCTTTGGTCTCTTACGAATTTATTTATATATTTTATGGCGAAAAGTGGATTGATGTGGTACCTGTGTTACAACTATTGTTACTAGCAGGTGGGATTGCTTCAATAACTATTGTCGGTGGTTCTATATTAAGAGGTATAGGTAATCCTCTTGCTGAAATGAAGACGAGTATTTTATCCTTTGGCTTTTTCGGATTACTATTAATAGTTTTTACAAAATACGGGATAATTGCTGTAGCTTATTGTGAGTTATTGAGAGTAATTGTGGTTGAATCATTTCGTTTGTATTTACTAAAAAAAAGTTTAAATATTAAGTTTAAAGAAGTGTTTATAAAAATAACCCCAAATTTATTATCAGTAATAGCAATGGTTTTGGTAATTTCTATATTTAGTTTCTTTGGTTTCTTTTCAAATATTTTTATAAATTTAATTTTAAAAATTATAATTGGAGTTACAACTTATATAATAGCAACTTATTTCTTTAACAGAAAAGAGATTGAGATGTTTTTGACAAAATTTAAAGTGAAAGGTACTTAAAATGAAGAAACTTTTAATTGTTAACAGTTTCTATGCTCCTACAGTTATTGGTGGGGCTGAGGTGTCAACGCAATTACTAGCAGAAGGATTATTAAAAAAATATAGAGTAGTTGTATTAACAACTGGCCCACAAAGAAAAAATGTAATTAAAGAAAATATAAATGGTGTTGAGGTGTACCGTATACCTTGTTTAAACATTTATTGGCCTCTAAATAAAAAAAATAGAAGTATAATAATAAAATTGTTTTGGCATCTTTTAAATCTTATTAACCCTTTACAGTTTTTATTAATTAAAAAATTATTGTCTGAAATAAATCCAGATATTGTGCATACACAAAATCTAAGTGGTATTGGTACTTATATTTGGGGTTTGTCAAAAAAGTCTAAAATATATACAGTTCATACAATAAGGGATTATTCACTTTTAACACCGGTAAAAAATAACATAATTAATAAAATGTTTTTTTATATAAATAAAAAAAGAAGTGAAAATGTAGATTATGTAGTTGGAATTTCCAGATTTATCCTGGAGAAACATACAAAAAATGGTTTTTTTCCTAACTCCCAAGAACAAGTCATTCATAATATTGTGAATTCTGAAAGATATCAAAGAAGACAAAGGGTTGAAGGAGCGCCTTTAGTTATAGGGTATTTCGGTCAATTGGAGGAAATAAAAGGGATACAAATACTAGTAAAAGCACTTCGCTCGATTAATCCTAAAATTGTAAGTAAATTAATTATCTGTGGTTCAGGAGAATTAGAAAATGATCTACAGAATGAAGCTAATAAAGATTTAAGAATTGACTTGAAAGGTAAATTAGACTTGCAGAGTGTTTATAGACTAATGGCAGAAGTGGATATAACAATTGTCCCTTCTTTATGGGAAGAACCCTTTGGAAGAGTAATTATTGAGTCATATAATCAGGGGACACCAGTTATTGCTGGAAATATAGGAGGTATACCTGAAGTAGTGTCCAACAGTTCTTTTTTAATGCCTAATGTAAATGAAAACTATATCATAAAGTTTATTGAAAGGTTTTATTATTTAAAATCGGATCAATATCAAAAAATAGTTGAAGAGAGTTATAATGCATCGGAAAAATACCGAGATAATATCTCAATGTATTTAAATATTTATCCTGAATAAAACATTTTAAAAATGGTGGAATTCAATGGAAATAGCAATTGCTTTAGATACAATTATTTTTATGGTTACAAATATATTATTTTTATTTTGGATTCTGAAGAAGAGGTTTAGTATAAAAACAAAATTATTTATCCTTTTAATTTTCCTAGTCTTTAACTCTTCGTATAATATAATGGTTAAGAACATACATGATTATAATAAAAGTATACCTCGTAATTTTATCTGGACAAAAGATGTAGTCAGTTCCTTTAGTGTATTTGATGTAATAACAATAGTTTTTTTAAGTCTTAATATGGTTTATCTTGTAAAAATAATAAAAAACGACCCATTTATAAGAATGCAATACAAAAGGGACTTCACAATTATTGTTCTGGGTACTATTTCTTTTATATTATTTAGGGGTTATTGGTTGGATGGAGGAAAGAATTATTTACTTGCAATTAAAGGGCTTATTTATTTTAGTGCTTCTTTAATTGCCACCATAAAATATTTAAACGTTGAATTTAAATTAAAAGATTATCTAACTCCTACCTTAATAATATTGTTTAGTGGATATTTTTCACTGCAATTCTTTCCTGATAAAGAATTGTGGGTTAGATATGGTCAGATAGTTAAAATTATTGATCAAGATGATGCGTATACAATTTCATTATTTATTATTACCTTTTTAACTATTTATTTGTTTTTTCCAAAGAAGGACAGAAGAGTAAGTATGTCTGTTTTATTAACTTTTATAATTGTCTTTTTACAAAACCTTTTATCTATATATAAAACAAATTTTATCTATTTCATTTATTTATTTTTATTAATTCCTTGTATTAGACTTACTAGGAAGATATTTATAAAATGGTTTACTACATTAATTATATTGTTAATCTGTTTGTTATTTGGATTAGCAATGATTATAAATTTGTCAACTTCTCAGTCAGTTGAAACAAGAATTAGTCAATTATCTGATTACTTTACTTATATTAACGAAAACTACAAAGGCGCATATTTTATCGGTTCAGGTATTGGAACACCATATTTATCATTGACTCAAACTGAGGATTTAGGGGAAACAAAAATAGTTGATCTAGAAAATTCTGATAATAACCTCTATAAATTTACTTTTCAGGTCCCTGTTCTATTTATTTTTAAATATGCAGGTCTAATAGGTTTAATTTGGTTTTTGACTTTTTGGTTCTTACTCGTAATTAAAGTAGTTAATGATATTAGAAAAATGAGATATAGTAATATAAATATTCTTAGTAAAGTTGAATTTATAAGTATAGGATTATACTTAATGTTTTTCTCGATATTTTGGGGTTCCGTAATGTTAGGTGGTACAACACCTATTTACATTTTTTTGGGATTATTAATAGGAAGGTACATTATATTAAGGAGAAAAATCTATTATGAAACATATAGAACAAAGGGATGAAAAAATTGACATACTTAGGGCCTTTGCAATTCTATGTATTCTATTAGCTCATAGTTCACCTCCTGGATTTATCTTTCAATTACGTAATTTTGATGTAACTTTAATGGTCTTACTGATGGGTGCATCTTATTATTTAAGTAATAAGAACAAAACCATTAGGTATTCAACCTATCTAGTAAAAAGATTTAGGAGATTAATACTACCTACATGGAAGTTTTTAGTATTTTTCTTTTTTCTTTTTTACCTAGTGGCCTTAATATCAGGGAATGAGTTTTATTTTTCAAAAGATGAAATAGTTACTTCATTCATATTAACTGATGGTATTGGATTCGTTTGGATAATGCGTGTTTTTTTTACTATTGCGGTCGTGAGTCCACTTCTTATGTTTATAAATGAAAAAGTAACTAGTAACGGAATTTATTTCGCATTTATAGCACTATTGCTCGTAATTTATAACATTATGCTTACTATTTTTGATCAAAATGGAACAAGGGCAGGAATACAAACTTTAAATTATATTTTTGATGGGGTAGGATATAGTTTAATAGCTGCAATAGGAATTAGACTATATAAAATAAAAAAAACACAATTACTTAATATTGCTTTGATATTCTTACTTATTTTTATTGTATTAATGCTTTTTCATCATTTTTCATCTACTCAAAATTTTAAATATCCACCAACTATTTACTATTTTTCTTATGGTTTATCTATTAGTTTTCTATTAATTTATTTTCTTAGTTATGATAATATCAAGGAAAAATTCAACATAAAACCAATTTTGTTCTTATCTCGAAAGTCTTTAGATTTATATTATTGTCATATAATACCATATTACATTATTGAACTATTTGGAGTTAGTTTACCTTTGATATCGTCCAATTTTGTTACAAGATTTTTGTTTTTACTTATAATAGGTTTATTACTTGTTTATTTACAATCAAAGTTTTTGAGTATAATTGAAAAACTAAAAAAATGGGAATTCGGGGCTGAATCTTGAAATTATATTCTTGCTAAGAAATGGTTTTAACCGAAACAAAAGGTGAGGGTTAAATGAAGAAAATCTATATAAATGGTAGATTTTTATCTCAAAAGACTACTGGGGTCCAAAGAGTAGCGGAAGAAATTATAAAAGAATTGGATAGCATGATAAATACTAGTCTTAATGATAATTTTGAGTTTGTTATTTTATCTCCAAATAATGTAATTAAAGATTTAGAGTTAAAAAATATAAGATTAATAAAGTTAGGGATTCTTAAAGGGCATATGTGGGAACAAATTATTCTCCCTTTTTATTCTAAGAAGAACCTTCTTATAAATTTTTGTAACACTGGTCCATTGTTTAAACAAAATCAAATTGTTTACATTCATGATGGCGCGATTTATACGAGACCAGAAGGTTTTTCAAAGAAATTTGTAATTTGGTATAAAGTTTTATATAAATTCTTCTCAATTTTTACCAAGAAGATTATAACAGTATCAAATTTTTCGAAGGAAGAATTAATAAGTCATTTACCTAAATTATATAAAAAAATTCATGTAACTAGATTAGGTATAGATCATATTGATAAAATAGAAAAAGATGATGGCATTTTAGAAAAATATAGCATTGATAAAAGGAATTATATATTAGCTGTTGGTAGTCTAAATCCCAATAAGAATTTTCAAATTATTATTTCAGCAATTGATCAGTTGAAAAAATTTGATGGTCAGATAGTAATTGCGGGTGGAATAAATAAAAAAATATTTTCAACTGAGTCTGCAAATATTAAGGGAAAATTAAAGTATGTAGGTTATGTAACAGACGAAGAATTGATTAGTTTATATTCCAATGCAAAATTATTTATATTTCCCTCTCTATATGAAGGATTTGGATTACCACCATTAGAGGCAATGAAATTAGAGTGTCCAGTAATTGCGTCAAATTTTGCATCAATTCCGGAAGTATGTAAAAATGGGGTCATTTATTTTAATCCTTTGGATTCCAATGATTTAGTTAATAAAATAGAAACTATTTTTTCAAATAAGATAAATTTAAATGATTTAACTAAAAAGGGACTAAAGGTAGTAAATGATTATAAATGGAGTAATACCGCTATTGAATTAATTGAAATAATTAAAAATCTATAAAAATAATATTTGAAATTTAATTATTACCTTTAAATAAGAGCAGTTCAAAAGTATAGTTATTAAGCTTAAATATTTTATAACACATAATCCTGCGGTAATATGTCAAGTCCAAAAATCTAAGGAATTGGAAATTTTTTTAGCAATTAACCTTAAAAAGACAACACTAAAGAAACCCAGTAAAAATTACCATTTACTGGTAATTAGAAGGATTAAGTAAAGGGTTATTCCTTATTTATTCACCTTCCTTCTAGGCGTGTAAATTTGATCGTTACGTAGCAGCGTATCGATCAAACGCACAAGTTTTCTTGCGGTTAAGACGAGTGCTCTTTTATGTTGGTGCTTGGGAACCTCGTGATACTTTTTTAGGTAGTATGCCCGATATTCAGGCTCGTTTCGCTGTACCGAGTTGGCAGCTTCAACTAGGTAATAACGAAGATAACGATTTCCTGAACGTATCATCTTGGTTTCCTCAGCCTCAAACAATCCTGATTGGTGCTTGTTCCATGTCAAACCGGCATATTTAGCTACTACTGAGGCTTGGTTGTCAAAACGTTCTATTTGTCCAATTTCTGCTAAAATACCAGCACTATAAACAGGTCCAATTCCAGGAATCGTTTGTATAGTATTCGGTATACCATCTAATAGCTTTTTAATGGCTTTATCCAGTTCCTTGATTTGCTTGGTAACACTGCGAATGGACTCAATGGAAGTCCCTAATAAAAGATCGATGGAGTCTTCTACACATTTCGATAATCGATAGGAAGACCTCGCAGCCTTTTGAATGGACTTTGCCACATATTCGGCGTCAGTAAACCGATTTTTGCCCTTTATCCGGAGAAATTCAGCCAGGTCTTGAATGTCCATTGCGCTAATTTCATCTAAGCTGTACTGCTCTAACAACAGCTCCATTATGGCATTTCCAAACACTGAGCTTTCAACCTCAGTTGTAAAGGAACTGCATTTGTAAAACAGGTGTTCAAGAAAATACTGCTTTTCTCGTGTTAAATTGTGAACGAGATGATATCTCATTCTTGTTAATCTTTGGAGGGCAATAAATTGGTTTTGCATGACGACCGATTGACGAAGGCGTCCAAAACGAAGTCGATCAGCGATAATCCAAGCATCAATATGATCAGTTTTATCCAAATCGACATAGGATTCTTTGAATTTTTTAATCAGCTTAGGATTTATCGTAAGGACTTTTGTTTGAAACCTTTTTAACGATTCATCTTCATGAAAGAACATGGCTGGATGCCAACTATAAACTGAGGTGGCCTCCATACCTATCACAATCTCTTGAATCACATGTTTTTGGGCAATATCTACAATTTGATCTCGTAGATAAGAAGCCCCAATTAAATTATTATCGACGGTGATAGAAGCTAATGTTTCTCCATCAAAGGACATGATACAAGCCTTCATGTCTTGAGAGCTACTAACGTCTATTCCAACAAATAATTTCATGGGGTTAACCTCCTTTCAATCTAGGATCAAGGGAAGGACTCTTCGGGATGTCCCCAGTGTACTTGTAGGTCAATCACCCTCGCTTATTAGAACTCACTCTGGTCCATGAGCTGCCTGGAAGCTGCAACTTCCAGCATGGGCTGCCAGAGGGAACAGCCTGCGGGTTAGAAGTTCAAACAAGAACTGGGGAAACAGACTATAGTAGTAGTCAAAGGCTACAGGAGGGCAAAGAATTTCCCCAAATGATCCTAATATCATTATCTAGGGACATCACGAAAAGTCCACCCTTTTGACCAAATTTTTTTCGATTGTGGGGGGCTAGCCCCCCACAATCTGAACGAACATCTATGAAGTTATAAAAGATCATTATTAGAATTGGAAATTACCTTAAAAAAGGAATCTAAACATATTATACGAGAGAGGTAAAGATATGAAAATTGCTATAGTGCATGATTGGCTTGTAACCTATGCAGGTGCTGAAAAAGTATTGGAAGAAATAATAAAAATTTATCCAGATGCAGATCTCTTTAGTGTAGTTGATTTTTTACCGTCAGACCAACGTTCTTTTATAAAAAATAAGAAAGTAAAAACCACTTTCATACAAAATTTACCTTTAGCTAAAAAGAAATACCGCACATATCTCCCCTTTATGCCATTTGCTATAGAACAACTAGATTTGTCAGAATATGATTTGATTATATCAAGTTCGCATGCTGTTGCTAAGGGCATATTAACAGGGCCTGACCAACTTCACATTTCCTATGTTCATTCACCAATTAGGTATGCATGGGATTTACAATTTCAATATTTAAGGGAATCAGGTCTCAACAAGGGGTTAAAAGGGGTGTTGGCTAAATATATGTTAAAAAAAATCCGTGACTGGGATTATAGAACAGCTAATAGTGTCGACTACTTTTTATCAAATTCAAATTTTATAGGAAAAAGAATCTGGAAGATTTATCGTAGAAAATCACAGACAATTTACCCTCCAGTTGATGTCTCTTCCTTTTCATTTTTTAAAGAAAAAGAAGACTTTTATTTAACTGCTTCTAGAATGGTACCATATAAAAAAATTGACTTGATAGTAGAGTCTTTTGCTAATATGCCCGATAAGAATTTAGTTGTAATTGGGGATGGTCCTGATATGAGGAAAATAAAATCTTTAGCAACAAAAAATGTGCAGATATTAGGCTACCAACCGTTTGGAATTTTACGATCTTATATGCAAAGGGCAAAAGCATTCGTGTTCGCTGCTGAAGAGGATTTTGGTATTACTCCAGTTGAAGCTCAAGCCTGTGGAACACCTGTTATTGCTTATGGTAAAGGTGGAGCATTAGAAACTGTAATAGATGAAAGTGGAAGCAAACAAACCGGAGTTTTTTTCAATGAACAGAAAATTGATACTATAATAAAAGCTGTACAAAAATTTGAGGAGAATCAAGAAAAAATTAAATATGAAAATTGTCGGGAAAATGCACTTAGGTTTTCGCCTGAGAGATTTAGGGATGAATTTGAGTCTTTTGTTAATGAGAAAATTAAAGAGAAAAAGATTTTGAAATAAATAATTGAATTTTCCTTTATATATTAAGAGTATAAAGGTCGAATTTTTATATCATTATCCTGAAATATTCATAGCTACAAATCCCATTTGATAAAATTTGTTAAATTAGTTGAAAATAACGGTATTTAATTAAGAACCGTAGCCAATTCATAAAATAACTGAATTTTCAATAGAACAACTCTGGTATTTTGGGCATACTTCCCCCTTGACTGAAAAATTTATTTTTTTCAGTTATGAGAAGTATTCTATTGGTCATTCCAATTGTAGTTTTTGAATTCGATAGTACATCCCAAAAGAAATTTTGATACACAAAACTCGATGATAGTTTGAAGTAAAGGGATCTGCCTGATTTCACGACTTTACTTGCCGCTTTAATTAACCGAGTACGTATCGTATCAATTTGCATAGTTTTTTGACCTTCCGGAAAACAAAGAGTTCGTAACCAATTGGT
>Ga0207865_100622_pt1 | contig 36176 bp, 33 predicted proteins | sample HigsolmetaAR204D_FD_184836 | JGI IMG/M metagenome (GOLD analysis project Ga0207865, IMG submission 184836) | Ionic liquid and high solid enriched microbial communities from the Joint BioEnergy Institute, USA - AR20-4-D (SPAdes) (version 2) ...
CTGCCGCGAAGCCGATCGAGCCCCAGACGCGAAAGGAGGCGTAGCTTTTCTTCGTGCCGCTGATCGTCAGCAGCGTCAAACTGTCGTTCAGCGAGGTCATCGGCGATTGAAAAAAGTAAAAGCCGGCCATCAGCAGCATGAGCAGGCCGAACGTCCCGGTCTGAAACGCCAGGGACGCCATGACGAGCTGGCCGGTTAAGACAATGATCAGCACCTTCTTGACCGTGCGAAGGCGATCGCTCATGACGCCCCAGAACAACGTGGAGACGATCCCGATCATCGGGCCGACCGAATAGAGCAAGCCGATCTGCACGGTCGAGTAGCCCTGCGAGCGAAAATACAGCGGGAAGAACGAAACGATCACGGACATGGTCGTATAAAAGGAAAACAAAAACAGCTTCAGCATTCCGTCCCGGCTCATAGCGACTCCTCCTTGCCCTTGGAGGCTTGGAAAGCCGCACTCTGCCCGCCCCGTCCCGCTCCGATCCTTCCTTCCGCCTTGGCCGTCTCGCGCAGCACATAGAAGACGACAGCCGCCTCCGCCGCAAAGCCGAGCGACTGCGCCAGCGCGCCGATCATGCCGTTCCAGCCGGGCGCCAGCGCGACGCAGACGATAAGCGCAGCGAGCGTTGTCGCCACGTTGGCTCCCTGGGACCAGACCATGACCTTGGTCTGGGAGCGAAGCATCAGCAGCCCGTTGCCGAAATCGAGCCAGGGGAAGACGAGCGTCATCAATATGAAGACGCGCAGCGTATCCAGACTGGCCTCAAGCAGCCGCCCGTCCACGCCCATCACATGGGCCAGGAACCAGGGGCCGAGCGGAGAATAGGACAAGAGCGCCAGCAGCCCGGCCGGAATGAAGGCGAGCGTCACCGTGAACCTTCGCACGGCCGCCGCGTCCTTGCGGTAGAAATTGAGCACGATCTGGTGAATATAGGAAAAGAAGCTCTGCATCAGCTGCGTCAAGCTGGCCGCGATCGCGAACGAGGCCACGGCGAGGCTGATGTTGGCCGTTTTGCCGAGCAACGCGTTGATAGCCGGACCGCCGATGACGGCGATGAGCGACGACAGCAGCATGGGACGGTAAAAGGCGAAGATGTCCTTCGTCCCCTCGACCGGATGCTCCGGCTTGACCGCCGGCATCGACCTGAGCAGCGAGCGGCCTTCGATGAAGCTGACGGTCGCCTCGATCATCATCCCGGTCAGGAAAATGATCGCGCCGTCCGATGCGCTGTCCACGCCGCGATGAATAAAATACAACGACAGCAAATACATGCCGGCCAGCCGCACCAGCATGCCGATCGTCAGCCATTTGGTCCGCATATTCGAAATGATGATGCCGTGAAAGACGCAGCGGATTCCGGAAAATATGCTGACGAACATCAGCACGCGGTAAGCGTTCACCATCGGCTGCACGAGCTTGTCCTCCGCGCCGAATACATGCGTGAAGACCCACGGGCCGATCGGGGTGTAGCTGATGAGGCCGCCGAGAAGGAAGATGGCGCCGAGCACATACAGGCTGACCAGCGCCATCGCCCGGAACGATCGCCGGTCCCGGACCAGCGCCGAGCAGGTTTGCCGCAGCAGAACCGCGGGCTTCTCGGTAAAGCCGAGAATGCTCAGGGGCAGGGCGTAGCTGGCGATCACGATCTCGGGATGCGCCGAGCGGGCCAGCGTGCTGTTGATAATGACGTGCGATATGGTCACCAGGCTGGCGGATATGCCGAGCGGGATGAAAAATTGCAGCAGCTGCCTGAAGGTGACTCGGGTCGTATGCAAAGGGTCGGCCATGATGCAACTCCTCGATTGAGCAATAGTGTCGCCGTGACGGCGATGCGTTCGTACGCAAGGCGGCAGCGAAGCCGCAGTCCACTCATTATAGCACGAACCGGACGGCGAAAGGACGAAAATTTTATGCCGCCCACTGGCAACAACCCGCGTCTTCATGGTACATTATTATAGATAATCTGCGTACGGCCGCCGTGCCTTTGAACGGATGGGAAGGGTGATGACTGGGGTGAGCTACTCTTTTGTAATGGATGAGCGTCTTGGCATTCCGCTGCCCGAGCTTCAGAAGGATTGGGAGGAGTATTCCCCGGCCGAGCAGGCCGACATGCTGCTGCAGTGGGAGGAAATCCGCGGGACGATTCCGGAGCAGATCAAGCGGCTGGAGCGCGTCATCGTCCACAAGCAGAATCAGCTGAACGTGGAGGACGATTTCGCGCACTCCTGCCGGCTGAACAGTGAAATTGCGGAGCTGGCCAGCACGATCAATGACCTTCATCTGTGGTTTAGAGTGAACCAGGATATGTCTGCTGCCAGAACCCATTATTAATCAGCGCCGGCGTCGAACGCGCCATGCGTTGCACAATCGACGAAGGAGGGATTTGCTATGGGTTGGACGGAAAGCTTGAATCGGCTGGCGGCGTCGCTGACGGAGCATCGGCCTTCGCTGTATCCCGAAGAGGAGCGGGACGATCTGGCCGATATCAAGATCGGCAAGCTGTCTGTCGAAGGGTTCACGGGGGAAAGCCGTTCGTATGCGCTGGCCGTGAAAGCCGGTCTTCATCTCTTCAACGAGAGCCTGGACCGTTCGCACGACCTGGCTCAGGAGATTCATAACCCGACAGGCAGCTATTGGCACGGCATCATGCATCGCATGGAAGGGGATTATGGCAACGCCAAATACTGGTTTCGCTTGGTTGGACAGCATCCCGTCTTCGTCGATTTGGGGGAGGCGGCGAAGCAGGCGTTCCGCTCGGCCGATTGGAGCGAAATAAAGAACGCGTCGCTGCGGGAACAGCTGCAGTCGTTCGCCGAGTCCGGCGCCTGGGACCCGTACCGCTTCACCGATCTGGTGGAGCAGCAGGTGACCCGGGTCAGAGACGAGGCGGCGGAGCGGCTGCTCCTGCACATTCAGTGGTTGGAAATGAAGCTGCTGCTGCAATATTCATACGCGCAAAGCGGCGGCGAAGGTCGGTTGGTCGAGATTGGTTAGCCGCTCCGATTTCTTGGCCAGTTCGCCCCGCAACCCGTTTCAATTGATGACGCGCGTTTACCGGCACGTCCTTCCGGGCGTTCGGGAGCAGCTTCAGTTCTGGCGGTCCAGGGCGGAAGCGATGCCGGACCCCGAGTTGCAACGGCAGGCGATCGCCAGCATGACCGCCAAGCAGTTCCACTGCCAGGGCGGAGCCGTCTATGCGGCTGTGAACCTGTCTCTGAAGCACGTGCTGATTCCGCTGATCGTCGCTTTTCAGACGATCAGCGATTATTTGGACAACCTGTGCGACCGCAGCACGTCGCTGGACCCGGAAGATTTTCGCAGGCTCCATCAATCGATGCTCGATGCCGTCGATCCCGCCGCACCGCTGCACGACTATTACGCCTTCCGTGACGAGAAGGACGACGGCGGCTATCTGAGCGATCTGGTCAAGACGTGTCAGGCCAGCATCCGGCTGCTGCCCTCTTACCACCTCGTGGAAGACAAGGTGCGCACGCTGGTCGGCTTGTACTGCGACCTGCAGGTGTACAAGCATATTCGCCGCGACTTGCGGGAGGAGGCGCTCGACGCCTGGTGGCAGCGGCACCGCAGTGATTACCCGGAAATCCGCTGGAACGAATTCGCTGCCGCTACCGGCTCCACGCTCGGCGTGTTCATGCTGTTCATGGCCGCCGGCGATCCGGGGCTGCGGCGCGAGCAGGCCGAAACGATCTTCGAAGCTTATTTCCCATATATATGCGGTCTGCATATTTTGCTCGACTATTTGATCGATCAGGAAGAGGACGAGCAGGGCGGCGACCTGAATTTTTGCAGCTATTACGAGGATGCGGATGCGACGGTGGAGCGGATTGCCTTCATCGTCGCCCGCGCGCGCGAACGGGCCGAGCAGTTGGACGGTTCCGCCTTTCACCGCATGATCATCGAAGGGCTGCTGGCGCTGTATTTGTCCGACCCGAAAGTGAGCGAGCAGCGGCAGGTCAGGCGCGTCTCGCGGGAGCTGATGAAGGGCAGCCCGTGGATGAGAATCTTCTTCTTCGTGAACAGCATCTGGATCAGAAAAACTTCATAGCTGCGCTGCGAACGGACGGGGCTTGGGCGGACAGCGATTCGAATGCATAGTTCGCCTCCCGTTCGTTCGGAGGGTTCGCTTCAATCGTTCATTATGTATTTTTCCTTATACAATCATGAGGAGGACAAGATCATGTCAGTCAAAAAAATTGCGGTACTTACCAGCGGGGGAGATTCTCAAGGGATGAATGCCGCCGTCCGATCGGTCGTGCGCAGCGGGCTTTTTCACGGGCTGGAAGTGTTCGCCGTGCAGCGGGGCTACGCCGGACTTATTAATGACGATATTCGTCAAATGGACCTTCGCAGCGTCGGCGACATTATTCAGCGCGGGGGCACCATTTTGCAGACGGCGCGCTGCAAGGAGTTCATGACGCCGGAAGGGCAGCAGCTCGCCGCCGATAACTTGCGCAAGCGGGGGATCGAAGGGCTGGTCGTCATCGGCGGCGACGGCTCCTATCAAGGCGCCCAGAAGCTCAGCAAGCTGGGGATTAAGACGATGAGCCTGCCGGGGACGATCGACAACGACATTCCGTTCACCGATTTCACGATCGGCTTCGATACGGCCGTCAGCATCGTTGTGGACGCCATCAACAAAATTCGCGATACGATGAGCTCCCATGAGCGTTCCTCTGTCGTCGAAGTCATGGGCCGCCATTGCGGCGATATCGCTCTGTATTCGGGACTGGCGAGCGGCGCGGAGACGATTCTCGTGCCGGAAGTGCCGTTCGATCTCGACGAAGTGGCCAAGCGGATGGCCGACAACTTCTCGCAAGGCAAGCGGCACAGCATCATTATCGTTGCCGAAGGAGTCGGCAAGGGCGAGGACATTGCCCGGGAAATTACGAAGCGCAACGGCATCGAACCGCGCACGACGGTGCTCGGGCATATTCAGCGCGGCGGCACCCCGACGCATAACGACCGGATTCTCGCCAGCCGACTGGGCGACTTCGCGGTGCGCAAGCTGATCGAGGGAGAATCGGGCAAAGCGTGCGGCGTTATCCGCAACGAGCTGGTCGCTACCGATATCGATCAAGTGGTCAGCACGAAGAAAGAATTCAACATGAACCTGTACGAATTGGCCATGCGCTTGTCTCAGTAAGAACGAGGCAGGTCCGCCGGAAAAAAACGGCCTAACTTGGGATCGGATATGCTCGATCTTGAGTTAGGCCGCTTTTTTTGTGAAAATTGAGCGTGTGAATATTGCTGAATGTTCAAGAAAGACGCCCATGCGGCTTGCGTGGCAGCATCAGATGATGATAATGGTCCGCGTACCGATGATGTACAATGGTTTGTGTACCATGATTTGGGGCCTTCCAGGCGGCAAAAAAGCAGGGTATCCAGAGAGATTGCGAAGTCACCTGAAAGGATGGAACCCTGCTCATGAATACTGTACACGAATTAGGCCCCCGTTCTACTTGAAAATCTTGTGCGGCACTTTGTTCAAGAGAAGATTGAACAACTTATGATCCCGCCCGCCTCGCACCGTCGGCCGCGCCTCTTCAATACCGCAGCATTTTACCAGTGAGCGCTGTCGGTGCGGCTTTGTTGCGGCGTTCCCGCATCAAGCAGGCGCAAAATCCAATCTCTCAAATCTTTAATCCTTAAATGCGCAGGCCTTTCTTCCGTGCCGACAGTGAGCAGCGGAACGAGCGAATCGAGCTTATGCAGCGAGCCGTGGGCGCCCCCGCCTTTGTGAACGTAGGTGCCTTCGCTGCGAAATTCCGACCGCTCTGCGCTTGTTGCCACGAGAAAGGAGCCTTCCTGCGAATGAAGGGCCCCGTATAGGCGCGCCAGGGCGTCGGGGTAATCCCCGTAGCTGACGCGGCCGCCGGAATAGTCCACGGTCAAGTCGAGCAGGCGAAGGTTCCCTTCGAGCGACCAAGTCTGCCCGTACGGATCGGTAGTATCGCCTGCGCGGGCATATACAAGCTCTCCTTCACGGTCTGCCAATCCCGACCGTACCCGGATTTTGCCTTCCGCATCCTTCCAGGCGATCACATCGATCCGCGGTTCCTTGCGCAGCGCTTCGGCTACGGCATCTGGAGCTAGCTGAGGATCGAGGAGGTAAATATAAGCCATTCGCTCGTTAACGCATATGACGAGCTGATCTTCGGGACGGATTTCCTCCAGCCCGGCGACCCGATAAGCGTCCAGCGTCTGCCGAATAGGGATCGCTTCTTCAGAACGGTCCGCCGCCATGGCCGCTTGACCGCTGTCCCCGATCACAATCCAGATGATGTCCTCCAGCGCCTTCTCCCAAGAACCGAACGCATTCAGCAAATTTTGCAGCTGCTTGTCCGCTTTCGCCAAGCCGCGCGGGTGAGCCGGCCCAAAGCGGTGAATATCCTGATCATTGCCGGGCAAATACAATAACGTAAACGGGGGAAGCTGACCTTGCTCGACCAAATAGCGGAATTCATGTACGGAATAGGCGTCGTTCATGCCGAGTTTTTGCCAGGAATGGGCGTGCTGCCTCCGCGAAGACGGATCGATCGAAGCGAAGGCGCCCAGGGAGAAGAGAGGAGGCCCGAACGTCTGATATCGCTCGGAGCCCGATGCGGCGGCGGCCACCGTCTTGGGAACCTCCAGCGTATGCGGCGACGGCCCGCGGTAAATGAGCGCATTGATCGAAGCGGAACGCATGCCTCTTGCGGCTAACGTTTCATGAAGCGTCGGCGTTTGCTTGCTGAGGTGCTCGTTGTTTAATGCAAACAAGCTGTCCGTTAAAACAGAATGAGGGCCGACCTTCATAATCTCAACCAGCGAGCTGCCGTAATTGACATAGCGGCGATGCGGGACGTCGAACCAGAACAAGCCCGGAATGCGGTGCTGGTCGGCGTAGGTTCCCGTCAGCAGCGTGCTGTCGATCGTGACGGACATTGTGGGGAACGAGCTGACCATGCCCGTCTCGTAACGCCCATGCTTCATGAGAAACGATAGCGCAGGCAGCTTGCCGCCGCGCAATGCTTCCTGCAGCGTCTCGTCCATGAGCGAATCGAGGACGATCAGCACGACGCGCTTGCCCGCGTGCGCGTCCGATTGCATGCGAAGCGGCGGAGTTGATTCCGGTCCGCTGCACGCCGCCATCCATCCGAGCAACAACCATCCGATTATGAAACGGCATATTAGATGTCTCGATTTCACCGCTGTCCCTCCTGGTCTGCTGCCGCAATCCGCGAAAATCCATGTTGTTCATAGGATTGCCAAAATACAAATAAAAAATTTTCGATTTCGTCTGTAGAGAAGGGGATGCTCTTGCGGAGTGGAGCGACGGAAATGCATACCGCGCAAACGCGGATGTTCGGCCTTGGCGTGATCTTGCCAATATCCTGGACTTTCGATAGGATATAAAGGAATCGCTGTTTGGCGGACGAAGCAGGCGGATGAAGCAGACGTACGAAGCAGACGTACGAAGCAGGCGGACAAGCGGCCACCGCGGCAATAAAGCGGCCATCGGGCTATTGCGGCAAAATAAGCGGAATTAGAGGCAAATAAGCAGCTTTAGCGGCAATAGAGGAGAACATGGGAGAGGTGGAGTTCAGATGAAAATAGCGATGATAGCCGGAAGCAATCACAGTCAATCGACCAGTACGGCGCTGTGCCGATATATCGGCAAGGTGCTGGAGAGCAAAGGGCACGAGGCGGTTTTGTTCGATGTGTACCGCAAGCCGCTGCCGATGTATACGAATGACAGGGACGATTCCGAGCATGTCCATGTCGCGGAGCTGAGAAGGCTGCTGCTGGAATCGGACGGTGTCGTCCTGGCTACGCCGGAATATCACGGAGCCCCTTCGGGCGCGCTCAAAAATGCGCTGGACTTTACAGGCTTCGATCATTTTAACGGTAAAGTCGTCCTCAGCGTCAGCTCGGCCGGCGGAGCGGTAGGAGTCAGCTCGCTGCAGCAGTTGCAAACCATCGTGCGCAACGTGCACGGCATCAACTGCCCGGAATGGATCTCGATCGGGGCAGACCAGCGGCGGATGAACGAGCAGGGCGAGCCCGAGGATGCCAAGACGAGAGAGCGGGTGCAGCGAACCGTAGATTATTTTGTCAGCATGATCGAGAAATTTAAGGCATGACATCTTTCCGGTGCCGGAACAGGCGGATAGCCTTTCCGGTCGTTTTTTTGCTCAGCAGTGATGATGTACGTACAATGCAATAGCTGGTATAATGTCTTGTATTCAAGCTTCATTGTTACTTAAGAACGGTGTTTCGGAAGAGGTGCAGCGGTGGATTTGCAGTCGATACCCAAATATATGCAGCTGAAGCAGGAAATATTGCAATGGATCACCGGCGGAAGGCTGAAGCCGGACGACCGGCTGCCGACGGAATTCGAGCTGTCCGATACGTTCGCCATGAGCCGGCAGACGGTGCGCCAGGCCATCGGCGAGCTGGTGCAGGAAGGATGGCTGTATCGGGTTCAGGGAAAAGGGACCTTCGTCTCCAGCGCGCTGCCTCAGCAGAAGAAGAATGAGTCGGCGCCGGCGATCGGCATTGTCACAACCTATATATCGGATTACATTTTTCCGCAAATCGTGCGGGGAGCGGAAGCGGCGCTGCGCGGCAGCGGCTATCGTCTTGTGCTCTCTTGTACGGACAACGATAAGGATAAGGAAAAGCAGTGCCTGGAGATGATGCTGGAGCATCCGCTATCGGGATTGATCGTGGAGCCGACCAAGAGCGCGCAGGGCAATCCGAATCTCGATTACTTCCTGTCGCTCAATTTGTCCGGCATCCCTTATATGATGATCAACGAGCGGTATCCCGATTTGGACGCCCCGTGCATCAAGGTCGACGACGAGCTGGGAGGGTTTCTCGCCGCCGATCATTTGATCAGCCTTGGGCACCGGCGCATCGCCGGCTTCTTCAAGGTGGACGATCTGCAGGGCGTAAACCGCATGAAGGGGTTCATTCGCGCGCATAGGGAGCGTCAGCTAGGCCTTAGTCCGGACAACGTCATCCGTTACGTCACCGAGGAGAAGAGGACGAAGCCGTACAAGGAAGCGGAAGCGATGCTGGCGGGGAGCGGAGACGGGCGGCCGACCGCTTTCGTCTGCTATAACGACGAGCTGGCGGTGATGCTGCTCGAGGCGGTGCGTCGCATCGGACTGCGCGTGCCGGAGGACCTGTCGATCGTCGGCTACGACGATTCGTTCCTCGCCACCGCTACGGAGGTGAAGCTGACGACGCTGACGCATCCGAAGGAGGAGCTCGGCGTGAAGGCGGCGGAGATGCTTATGGCGATGATCGAGGCGAAGCGGCCGCCCGGCGAAGAAGAAGGGTACGTCTACCGTCCGGAGCTCATCGTTCGCGGCTCGACGTGCGCGCCCGGCGAAATGGCGTAGTCCGGTTTGTCCCATCCTCTGCAAAAATAATTGCTGACAAATTTGTACGTACAAATTATAATGGACGTAGCGAATTAGCGATAATTTTTGGGAGGAGGGACTTAAGTTGTTAGAACAACTGAAGAGTAAAGTGCTGCAAGCAAACCTCGATTTGCCCAAGTACGGTTTGGTCACCTTTACATGGGGGAACGTCAGCGGCATCGACCGGGAGCGGGGCCTTGTCGTCATCAAGCCGAGCGGCGTTCCTTACGAGACGATGACCGTTGACGATATGGTCGTCGTCGATCTGGAGGGGAACGTCGTCGGCGGCCACCGCAAGCCGTCGTCCGATACGCCGACGCATCTTGTGCTGTACCGCGCTTTTCCCGGCATTGGCGGAATCGTGCATACCCATTCCCCGTGGGCTACGAGCTGGGCGCAGGCCGGACGCGGCATCCCTGCTCTGGGAACGACTCATGCCGATTACTTCTACGGTGAGATACCGTGCACCAGACCGATGACGGAGGAGGAGATTCGCGGGGCTTACGAGCGCGATACGGGAACCGTCATTGTGGAAGCGTTTCAACAACGGGACCCGCTGCAGGTGCCCGGCGTGCTCGTGCATGCCCATGCGCCGTTTGCCTGGGGCACCGATCCCGATAATGCGGTGCACAATGCGGTCGTGCTGGAGGAGGTCGCCAAAATGGCCTGTCATACGTTCATGCTGAATCCCGCTTCCGGGCCGATGAGCCAGCATTTGCTCGACAAGCATTTTCTTCGCAAGCACGGGGCGAACGCGTATTACGGACAGAAGTAGCGCATAGCGACGAATGGGGGAGGAATTGCAATGACTCGAAAATATGCCATCGGCGTCGATTACGGCACAGAATCGGGAAGAGCGCTGCTTGTCGATGTCGCTACGGGAGAAGAGATCGCCACGCATGTGACGCCCTATCCGCACGGCGTGATCGACGAGAAGCTGCCGGGCACGGGGCAAATGCTGGAGCACGATTGGGCGCTGCAGCATCCGGACGATTATCTCGAGGTGCTGCGCCGCTCGGTTCCGGCCGTCGTGCGGGAGGCGGGAATCGATCCCGCCGACGTGATCGGCGTAGGCATCGACTTCACCGCCTGCACGATGCTGCCGGTCGACGAGACGCTGCAGCCGCTCTGCTTCGACGAGCGGTATGCCGCGAACCCGCACAGCTGGGTGAAGCTGTGGAAGCATCACGCCGCCCAGGACGAGGCGAACCGGCTGAACGCCGTCGCCGCAGAGCGGGGGGAGCGATTCTTGCCCCGTTACGGCGGAAAAATTTCATCCGAATGGATGTTTGCTAAAATATGGCAAATTCTGAACGAAGCGCCGGAGATCTACGAGCGGACCGACTTGTTCCTCGAGGCAACCGATTGGGTCATTGCGCAGATGACCGGCAATGCGCTGCGCAACAGCTGCACCGCCGGCTACAAGTCGATCTGGCATAAAGATGAAGGCTACCCGTCGCCCGAGTTTCTGTCCGCTCTCGATCCGCGGCTGGCGAATCTTACCGCGACGAAGCTGCGCGGCGAGATCGTGCCGCTCGGCACGAAGGCCGGCGGACTTAAGCCGGAGATGGCCGCGCAGATGGGTCTTCGCCCCGGTACGGCGGTTGCCGTCGGCAACGTCGATGCCCATGCGGCCGTGCCCGGCGTCGGCGTCGTCACGCCAGGCAAGCTGGTGATGGCCATGGGGACGTCCATCTGCCATATGCTGCTGGGCACCGAGGAGAAGACGGTCGAAGGCATGTGCGGCGTCGTCGAGGACGGCATCATTCCGGGCTATTACGGCTACGAGGCCGGCCAATCCGCCGTCGGCGACATTTTCGCCTGGTATGTGGAGCAGTGCGTCCCCGCATATGTCGAGAAGGCGGCACAGGAAGAAGGCATCAGCGTCCACGAATGGCTGGAGCGCCGGGCCGCTGCCTACAAGCCGGGCCAAACCGGGCTGCTGGCGCTCGATTGGTGGAACGGGAACCGGTCTGTCCTGGTCGATGCCGACCTCACCGGACTGATCGTGGGGCTGACGCTGTCCACGAAGCCTGAGGAAATTTACCGGACGCTGCTGGAAGCGACCGCGTTCGGCACGCGCAAAATCGTCGACGCCTTCCATATGAACGGTGTGGAAGTTCAAGAGCTGTACGCATGCGGCGGACTGCCGCAGCGCAACCGGCTGCTCATGCAAATCTACGCGGACGTGACCGGCAGAGAAATCAAAATCGCGGCATCGACCCAGACGCCGGCGCTCGGTGCGGCCATGTTCGGAGCCGTCGCCGCGGGCGGGGCTGCCGGCGGCTACGATTCGATCGTCGAAGCGGCTCAGCGCATGGGACGGGTGCGCGAGGAGACGTTCAAGCCGATTCCGGAGCATGTAGCCGTGTACGACAAGCTGTATGAGGAATACACCCGGCTGCACGATCATTTCGGCCGCGGCGGCAACGATGTCATGAAGCGGCTGAAAGCGCTGAAGGAAGAAGCATCGGCGCAGGCGCATTATTAGGCCGCGGCGGCCGGCACAGACGCATGGTCCGTTCAGAGGGCAGCAGCTTCGCTGAAAGGCTTCCATTTCGGGAGCGGGCGAAGCTTGCTGCCTTCTATTTTTGCACTTGATTCCGGTCCCAGCGGCATGTCCTCTCATGGTATAATGAATCCGATATGAAGAGAGATATGAACAGACGCTCTCTGAAGAACGGAGGATACATAACGATGCCGCCTATTTTGAACAACGATTGGATGCCGCTGCTTGCGGCCGAATTCGAGAAGCCTTATTATTTGCAGCTCAGGCAGTTCCTGAAGCGGGAATACGCCTCGCGCACCATCTATCCGGACATGCACGATATCTTTAATGCGCTGCATTATACGGCCTACCGGGACGTGAAGGTCGTCATTCTCGGGCAGGACCCGTATCACGGGCCGGGGCAGGCGCACGGCCTCAGCTTTTCCGTGAAGCCCGGCGTCCCCGCACCGCCGTCGCTGCAAAACATGCTCAAGGAGCTGCAGAGCGATATAGGCTGCGCCATCCCCGACAACGGCTGCCTGGTGCCATGGGCGAAGCAGGGCGTGCTGCTGCTCAACACTGTGCTGACGGTGCGGGAAGGGCAGGCCAACTCGCACAAGGGTCAAGGCTGGGAGCAGTTTACCGACCGGGTGATCGAGCTGCTGAACGAGCGGGAGCAGCCGGTCGTCTTCATCCTGTGGGGCAGCCACGCGCAGCAAAAGGCGCATTTCATCGACGGGAGCCGCCACGGCATTGTGCGCTCGCCGCACCCGAGCCCGTTGTCAGCGCACCGCGGCTTCTTCGGGAGCAGGCCGTATTCCCGGGCCAACGCCTTCCTGCGCCAATTCGGCCGCGAGCCGATCGATTGGCAATTGCCGAATCTCGGCAGCTCCTGGAAGGAAACGGCTGCTTCCCGGGATTGAGGCGGGGGCGATCCAGCCTTTTTACCCTCTTGCCAATCATCGCATCCGGAATATATATTAGTGAGGAGATGATCCGGCGCCAGGCTGCAAGCCCCGACGGAATCGGCCAATACCTGTGCGAAAATGAGGGCCGATCAGCAATGAAGCCACTGTGGACTATGCGCGGATTGAATTTTTCCTATTATGCCACCTCCGCTGCGACGCCAGCGATACGGCTCGCGCTGACAGGATGCAGCAGAAAAAAAGGACGGAACCGGCCCTAAAGCCGATATCCGTCCTTCTTTCGTCTAATCGAATCGTCAAGACTTATTGTCCTGACATGCGCGGAGCGTTCTTAAGCGTTCGCGAAGGAGCGCCGGTATGGAAGGCTCCTTGCGGAGCGATAAAGCGCCCGCCCGAAAGCGTTAATGCAGATAGGCGCCTTTCTGGTGTTCGGAGATGCTGTGCTGGATGATTTCCATGGCGTCCTCGGCCTGCAGAGCTTCCAATCCGTTGCGCAGTACAATGACGGAATCCAGTTCATCCCGTTTCAAAAAATCGTACATTTCCGGTGTCAAGCGCATGACGATCGTTGCCAACTTTACCGTTTCCACATTCATCACCCTTCCCTTCCTTAAATTAAAGGTGTTCCGGAGGACAAAACGCGATAAACCAGGTAAAGCCGAGGACAACTTATCTGAAACTATTATAGCATAAAAGCGCGGGCTTATGGAGCCTTGTTTTTGCCCGGCGATGCCCGGAAATTGTTGTCAGGAGCGGCGGAATAATCCCATGACGCCGGTCGTTTCCACGATATTGACGAAAGCCTGCGGGTCCCACTGCCGGAGGATCGCCTGCACATCGTTCAATTCGTATCGGGTGATGACCGTCATCAGCATATGCTGCGGCTGCTTCGTGAACGCCCCTTCTGTCTGAAGGACGGTGATGCCGCGCTGCAGCTTGGACATTTTAGGCAGCAAAATGTCTTTTTTCCGCGTGACGACGAATACGGTGACCTTGACATGGCGGATATGAATCGCATCGACGATTTTCACGGTGATGTATATGGACAGCAGGGAGTAAAGCGCCAAATCCCAGTTTTGCTCGTAATATCCGAGGGCGACAATGACGATTCCGTTCATGACGAACAAAATCGCGCCGAGCGGAAAATCGCGCTTGCGGGTGAGGATATACCCGAGAATGTCGAAGCCGCCGGTCGAGCCTCCCGACCTCATCGCCAGGCCCGTGCCGATGCCGAGCAGCACGCCTCCCGTGACCGCGTTGAGGATCAGATCCTCGGCGACCGGAACGGCCGGAAGCCATCGGAGGAACAAGGAGGTCAATACGACGGAGACGACGCTTAGCAGGATGAATTTGCGGCCGACCGTGATGAGTCCCCAGATGAGCACCGGGGCGTTCAGCGCCATGTACAACAGCGATACATCCCACCCCGTTATGTAGGAGATGAGCATGGACAGGCCCGACATGCCGCCGCTCAGCAGCTGATGGGGGATCATGAAGAGATTGAAGCAGATAGCCGACAGGATCGCGCTGGCGACGGCCGCCAGCAACCCCCCGAGCCAGGAGCGCTGAAGCCAGAACAAGGAAAAACACCTCCTCAGACCTTAGTATGGGTCAGCGGAGGTGGCTTCAATCATCGGCGTCGGAACGAGCCCGAGCGCGAGCTCGTTTTCGGCTTGATGCTCTTCGGCGTGCTCTTGAAAGTCGGCGTGGAGCCGTCGCTTTTTCGTATTTTGCTCGAGGAAGACGAGCTGCTTGTCGTGCCGGACGACTTGCCGGCCGATCCGGAGGTCGTAAAGCTTCCCGTGCGGCTGGAAGTGGTCGGCGTCTGCTTGGTGTCGGATTTGGCGGCGGTACCGGTATTCTTGCCGCTGTCGGTATACGTCTTGGTCGACGTATAGCCGCGGTAATCGGTCCCCTTGTTGGACCAGCTGCTGCCAAACAGCGATTGCAGCAGGGTGGCGGCGATATAGCCTTCCAGGAACGAGGAATCGTAATGCTCCTTCGCATATTCGATGGAATCGACCTGGACCAGCGTATTGCTCTCGTTCTCCGTATCCTTCTGCACATTGACGATCTTGTTGTTATATACCAGGAACATCTGCTCGGCCGACTCTTTGCTGATTTCCTCCGGCTTCTCCTGCGCGGCGATCTCCTTGGCGACCGTCGGCACATCTTTGCCCTCGACCGAATATATTTTTGCTGTGCTCTTTCCCTGGCCCTGCACGTCGATCAGCGAATAATTGTGCTTGATATAATTGCTCGCGTCGCCGCATGCCGCCAGAACGAGGGCGAATACGAGCCAAATCGATATCCATTTGGACGTTCTCTTCACGGGAACGCTCACCTCCTGTTGCTTGTTGCCCGGGTGCCCGGATGACGGGGCCCTGCAGCTACAGCGATCCTTTCAAAAAACGAATCTGTCCGCCCGGCGTCCGGCTGCCTTCCATGGCGACATATTTGCCGTCCTGCCACTGCAGGAAGAAGTAACGCCCTCCGTCGGCGAAGTATTTCCAGATCATCACTTCATCGCCGCCGCGAAAATCGGTCCGGCCCTCCGTGCGCACAAGGTCGCTTCGGTTATGCTCCAGATAGTACATCGCGCCGTCTCCCATATCGAGCTCGGTCGGCACATCGTGCGGATCGTCCAGCGAGCCTTCGATAAATTCGCACAAGTAGCAGTCGTAGGTGCGGCCCTTCTCGACCAGCAGGCAGGCGTAATGGTTCCCGTTCTGCAAATAATAGGCGAACCGGTGCGGCGGAAAGCCGCGGTCGAAATAGACGGCTTTGCCCGATACGACGTACTCCTCCAGATCGACGGTAACGATATCGCCGACGGCCGTCTCCTCGAACGGGTTCGCTTCTTTGACGGGAGGCTGCGCCTGCTCTTTGTTGCTGTTTATGATGGAACGGACTCTTTTCCACAAGGACATGGACGATAACCCCTTTAGCCTGGAATAAGATGATACGTTTTCCTTGATGATGCGCTTCTCATATCGATGTTTCGTTACACAGATTATATACGATTTTCCCGACTTTCGGTTTCGTCTTCGTATTTTCTGGTATATGGATGACGGTTGTGGTATAATACTAAAGATATTCTTAAGTGCGGCCTTGAAGATTTCGCTTGCGACATGCACGCCAAGTCAGTTCATGTGAATGGAAGATAGAAAAGATAGGAGTCGGACTTAAGGGTATAAATAAATGAGACCCTCTACACAAAGGAGAATGAAATCATTTGAAAACATTCAGCGAATTCGGACTTGAGGCAAAGGTACTCCGCGCCATTACGGAAATGGGCTTTGAAGAAGCGACCCCGATTCAGGAAAAGGCGATTCCGGTGGCGCTGGAGAACCGCGACCTGATCGGCCAGGCGCAGACCGGCACGGGCAAAACGGCCGCTTTCGGCATTCCGCTCGTCAACAAGATTGACGTGAAGGAAGATCGCATCGTGGCGCTGGTGATGTGCCCGACGCGAGAGCTGGCCATTCAGGTAGCCGAAGAGATCGAGAAGCTCGGGCGGTTTAAAGGTATCCGCAGCCTGCCCATTTACGGCGGCCAGGATATCGTCAAGCAAATCCGGGCACTTCGCAAAAAGCCCCAGATCATTATCGGCACGCCGGGGCGTCTGCTTGACCATATCAACCGCAAGACGATCAAGCTGGACGACGTTCAGACGGTCGTGCTGGACGAAGCGGACGAAATGCTCGATATGGGCTTTATGGACGATATTCAGACCATTTTGAGCCTTGTCCCGGAAGAGCGCAACACGATGCTGTTCTCGGCTACGATGCCGCCGAATATTCAGAAGCTTGCCCAGCAGTTTTTGCGCAATCCGGAGCATGTGTCGGTCATTCCGAAGCAGATCAGCGCTCCGTCCATCGAGCAGGCGTACATCGAGGTGCACGAGCGCCAGAAGTTCGAAGCGCTGTGCCGCCTGATCGACATGGAGGCGCCGGATTTGGCCATCATCTTCGGGCGCACGAAGCGCCGCGTCGACGAGCTGTCGGAGGCGCTGCAGAAGCGCGGCTATACGGCGGAAGGGCTGCACGGGGACCTGTCGCAAAATCAGCGCGATAACGTCATGCGCAAATTCCGCGACGGCAGCATCGACGTGCTGGTCGCAACGGACGTCGCCGCGCGTGGCCTGGACGTATCCGGCGTGACGCACGTCATCAACTTTGACCTGCCGCAGGATCCGGAAAGCTACGTTCACCGGATCGGTCGGACGGGACGCGCCGGCAAGGAAGGCGTCGCGTACACATTCGTTACGCCGCGCGAAATCGACCATCTGTACTTCATCGAGAGAGTAACCCGCCATCGCATCGCCCGCAAGCCGATGCCGACGTTGGCCGAAGCGATCGAAGGCAAGCAGAAGGTGACGGCAGAGCGCGTCATGTCCGTGCTGCAGAGCGATGAGCACAACGAATACAAAGGCCTGGCGATTACGCTCCTGGAGCAGCACGATTCAGTGCATCTCTTGGCCGCTGCGCTCAAGCTGCTGACGGGCGACCGCAACGATGTCGTGATCGAGCTGACGCCGGAGGACCCGATCCGCGCGAAAAAGCGCCGCTTCGACGTCCGCTCGGCAGGCCGCAAGCCGTCGGGCTACGGCGGACATCGCCGCGATGGCCGCGGCGGCTACGATCGCGACCGCGGCGGTTACGGCGGAGGCCGCGGAGGCCGGAGAGACTACGGGCGCGATCATGGCCGCGACGGCCGGGACTATCGAGGCCGCCATTCGGAAGGCCGCGACAGCCGGGAAGGCCGCAGCAATTACTCGCGCTCGGGCGACCGTTCGAACGAAGGGTCGCTCGTCTAAGGCGGCTCCAAGAGCATATACAGCATGGACCTGGGCGAAGCTTCTGCGAAGAGGCTTCGCCCTTTTTTGGCAAATTTTCGGGCCGCAGGACCTCGCTTCGCTAGCCCTCCGATTTGCGTTTTTGCTAGTCGTGGGCTTACGTTTTGCCGGGGCGAATCTTAAGCTAACGCAAGCCACAGAGCTTGTTTCCCTCGAAACCATCGATTTGAAATGGGGAAAATCCCCAAAGGGACGTTTGTCACTGGCGTTAGAGAGGATATGGTGATTCATGGCTCGCTCTTCCTTGAATGGACGCCGATAGGCGTTTTTCTATTTTCCTGCAACGTCCGGGGGCGGACGGCTACCTAGTTCGGACAAAATACGGTATAATATGAGCTATAACGATGAGGTAAACGCTTGCGAATGCGGTTTGCCGGGCAAACTTCGAAGGGGGCATCGGTTTGGAATTTAAAGGCATGATGGGAGGGCTTTACCGCATCTCCGAGTGGATTATGCGGCTATCGGTCATCAATGTGCTGTGGATTGTGTGCGGGATTCCGTTTTTCTTTCTGGGACTTGGCCTGCTGCAGTCGCAAACGGCCGAACAAGTATTTTCAAATTTTGTGCTGATGGCGGCGGTCGCTCCGTTCACGGTGTTTCCAGCTACGTCGGCTATGTTTTCGGTCGCCCGCAAATGGCTGACGGGGGAAGAGGACGCTCCGTTGTTCAAGACATTTTTCAAATCGTATAAGCAAAACTATTTGCAAAGCATGCTCGGCGGCCTTGTATATATTGTGCTGGGGGTTGTGCTGTATACCAACTTCCGTTTTTACGGGGGGCAGACGGGAACGCTCGGCATTTTGCGCTTTCTCGTGCTGTCTTTGTCGGTGCTGCTGTGCATTTCGCTGTTTCACTTTTTCTCGATTTTGTCCCATCTTCATATGAAGCTGCTGCACATCGTCAAAAATGCGTTTCTGATCACGATCGGCAGCCCGGTTCGGTCGCTCTCGATGGTCGTGCTGAACGGTATCGTGCTGTATGTCAGCTTCACGAAGTTCACGTTTCTGATTCCCTTTTTTATGGGCAGCCTGATCGCAATTGTCTCGTTCTGGCATTTTAATCTTATTTTCAGCAAAATGCAGGAGCAGCAGCAGAAGCTGGCGGAGAAAGAAGCTGGGCAGGAGGAAGCGTCAGAGGAAGGAACAGAAGCGGAAGGAACGGCTGCAAGCTTGCCTGACGGAGGCCGAAGCGGCGATATTGACCGTGCTGAAGAAAGGGAAGGGCGAGACGCGGAGCGGTCCGCTGCGGAACGGAACGCCTTGCCGGACGAGCCGCGGAAATAACCTGTCCGGGTATAAAAGGGTGCAGAATGTGACAATCTATGATCAAGCCCCGACAATTTTCCGCTAATGGAAGCAGAATATCTCGAAACGAGGTTTACTTTTCAAGGGGAAGCCAATATAATAGGGTTAATCAAATCCTGCGATGTACGTTTCGATTTCTAGTGTTTTGAACCAATGGTTTGTTTCAAGGGAGTCCTACATTGAACCGCGGCTGGCATGCCCTCGAAAAGGGACGTCAAAATCGGTTCTGCGGACACCCACCTGCGAGAGCGGGTTTCGAAACAATAGGTCGGACGGCATATGCGGGGATTTTTTTTGTCCATTTGCCGATATGGACGGAGGGCATCGACAGCGAACGTTTAGGACAAAGCCAACTTGACGAGAGCAGTTGGCTTTTTATGTGTGCATATAAGGTGGTGAATCCTGGAAAAATGCAACATTTTGGGTAGATATAGCAGAAGCCCTATTAGCGGGTCGTTTTCAGCGAATAGGGCTAATGCGCTGGCGCCACGGCGTGGCGCAGGAAGTCTGTTTAGCCTTCCGCGACAAGATCGGTCAGCTGGTGCGACGTCGCCTTCAGCGTGTCGTACAGCGTGCGATATACCGCATAGAACGACTCGTACCGGGAGCTGCTCGCCGGATTCGGCTCTGTGCGGGTGACAGGGCGTATCCAGCGGTCGCACAACTCGGTGATATCGACGTTCCGCACGCCGGAGGCGGCCATGACGGCGGCGCCGTAAGCGGGGCCGTCGGTCGAATTGACGGTGACGACGGGCAAGCCGAAAATATCGGCGATCATCTGCCGCCAGAACGGGCTGCGCGCGCCGCCGCCGTTCACGCGCAGCTCCCGGATTTGGATGCCGGACTGCTTGACAAGCTCCATCGAATCCCGCAGCCCGAAGGTGATGCCTTCGAGCACAGCGCGGGTCAGGTGCGCTTTGGAATGCCGGACCGTCAGGCCGATGAAGGCGCCGCGCGCTTTCGGATCGGGGTGCGGCGTCCGTTCGCCCGATAAATACGGCAGGAACAGCAGGCCTTCGCTGCCGAGCGGGGCCGTCTCGGCGAGGGCGGTCAAATATTCGTAGACGTCGCGGCCCTCCGCCTTGGCCTTATGCAGCTCTTCAAACGCGAAATGGTTTTTCCACCACTGGAACGATCCGCCGGCTGCCAGCATGACGCCCATGCGATGCCACCGTCCGGGGACGCCATGGCAGAACGCATGCAGCCGGCAGAGCGGGTCGGCCTCATACGTATCGTCGTGGACGAAGACGACGCCCGAGGTGCCGAGCGCGACCGAGGCGATTCCTTCGCGGACGACGCCTACGCCGACAGCGCCGCACGCCTGGTCGCCGCCGCCGGCCACGACCGGGGTACCTTCCGCAAGGCCTGTCAATTGCGCCGCTTCGGCGGTGAGGCGGCCGGCGATATCGTTGCTCTCGTACAGCGGAGGCAGCCATTCGGCGGGAATGCCGAGACGCTGCAGCACTTCCTCAGACCAGCGGCGGCGAGCGACATCAAGCAGCAGCGTGCCGCTGGCGTCCGCCATATCCATGCCGAATTCCCCTGTCAGCTGCAGGCGGACGTAATCTTTCGGCAGCATCAGGTGAGCCGTCCGGGCAAAATGCTCCGGCTCATGCTTGCGCAGCCAAATCACTTTCGGCGCCGTAAAGCCGGTCAGCGCGCGGTTGCCGGTCAGCCGGGCAAGCTCCTGCTGCCCGATCGTCGCTTCGATCCAATCGCATTCCGCGGCCGTCCGCTGATCGCACCATAAGAGGGCCGGGCGGACGACGCGCAGCTCCTTATCGAGGAATACAGAGCCGTGCATTTGGCCCGAGAGCCCGACGCCGGCAATCTCGCTGCCGGGAATGGCGGCGTCCGCGAGAAGCGCTCGGATGCATGCCGCGGTTTTCGTCCACCAGTCTTCTGGATGCTGCTCGGCCCAGCCCGGCTGAGGGGTGTGCAGCGGGTATTCCTCGCTCCTTGAGGCCGCTACGGCGCCGTCCTCGCCGACGAGAATGCACTTGACCGCCGATGTCCCCAAATCGATTCCCAAAAAATAAGCCATTGCATGTTCCTCCAGTCATCAGGCTTGATATTTAACCCCACGCAAACTTTGTTCAATGATTAAACAAAATCATGTAATATTATATTCGCACCGAATCCGCAAATTCCTGCCGATCCTGGCGAACGATTTTTGTCAGCAGGAATAAACGGTGCCCGCACCCGAAAAAATATGAACGATCGTGGATCGAATTGCCGGATTCCCCTTTTTCTCGAGGGCAAACAATGATATGATTAATGATAGTAATGACCGGAAAATGGTCCCTGCAACTGCTGAGTGAATGCTAACGAGGCAATACGGTGTCTGCTGCATACTATGAGGAGGGAAGGCATTGCTCAAACGAACCTTGATCGGATTGATCCGGAGCCAAGAGACGACCGGCGAGAAAGCCAAGGATCCGGCGCTGAAGACCCGCTATTACAAGATTTCTCGGGATCAAGCCTGGGACGAGGTCGTGAACATGTTCAAAAAGTTGAGCGGTTACAAGCTGCTCCACGAGGTGAAGAATGTCGGGGAGATCGTCGTAGAGAAAAAAACGATTACCGGCCGCACCCAGGACATTACGCTGACCTTGTTCGCCATCAATCCGGTAAAAACGGCAATCGATATTTATTCGGCGTCCCGGGGGTCGCTCGGAGATCTCGGTTCCAATTACCGCACCATTCTCGATATTTACAGACATATCGACAAGAGGCTGGCTGCGCATAAGGTGAACGATTGACACAAGACCCGCTTGCTTTCTTGCCGGCGGGATTTTTGCTGCCTTGACAGCCCCCGATACCGGCAAACCGGCACCAGCAAGAAGATCCGGCTTGCAGGCCGGATCTTCTTGTGCACGTATGCTGATTAAACGAGTTTTTTCACGGCTTCGATGGCTGCTTCGTAGTTCGGATGGTCCGTCATTTCCTTCAAATATTCCGTATATTGGATCGTGTTATCGGCACCGATCACGAAGATGGAGCGCATGAGCAGATGGAATTCCTTGATCAGCACGCCGTAGGCTTGTCCGAAGGAATGGTTCTTGTAATCGGACAGCGTAACGACTTTGTCGATGCCGGCCGCGCCGCACCAGCGGGATTGGGCGAACGGAAGATCGACGCTGATCGTCAGAACGACCACATTGTCGCCAAGCTTGGCCGCTTCCTCGTTAAAACGGCGGGTTTGCGCATCGCATACGCCGGTGTCAAGGGAAGGCACGACGCTGATCAGCTTAATTTTGCCGGCATAGTCAGCCAAAGAGGCGGTTTCCAGCAAGTTTTTGTTGACTGTGAAATCAGGCGCTTTGTCGCCTACGTTCAGCTCCGGTCCGACCAGAGTGATCGGGTTGCCTTTGAATGTTGCTGCGCCGGTACGTTCTTGTGCCATGTGTCCATGGGCCTCCTTCGATATGTATGGAATGATGGTCTTTCCCAATAAGTATTATAAGCTTTTTAATTGGAACTTGTCCAATGAAAGGAAGGGTTGCCGGTGGAACTGAGACAGCTGCAATATTTCGTCAAGGTGGCGAGGAAACAGCATGTGACGCAGGCGGCGGAGGAGCTGCATGTCGCTCAATCGGCCGTCAGCCGGCAAATTCACCAGCTGGAAGAGGAGTTGGGCGTCGAACTGTTCGTTCAGAAGGGGAGAAATTTGCAGCTGACGCCAGTCGGCAAGCTGTTTCTGAACCGGGTTGAGGGGATTTTAACCGATCTGGAGCGGGCGGTGAACGAAATTCACGAATTTTTGCATCCGGAGGCGGGCGAGATTCGCATCGGATTTCCGCACAGTCTCGGCATTTACTTGCTGCCGACCGTCATCGCTCATTTCCGCCACGAGCACCCGAACGTGAAATTTCGCCTGCGGCAGGGCACGTACAACAGTCTGATCCGGGACGTCTGCAAGGGCGAGATCGACCTTGCCTTCATCTCCCCGTTTCCTAAAGTGCACGAGCGCGTGACGGGCGAGCTGCTGCTGCAGGAGGAGCTATATGCGATTTTGCCGCAAGGACATGTGCTTGCGGAGTATCAGACGATCCGGCTGGAGCAGCTGAAGAACGATTCGTTCGTCATGTTCAGCGAGGAATACTCGCTTCGCTCCATCGTGCTGGAGGCGTGCGCCAAGGCCGGCTTCGTGCCGAGCATCGGCTTCGAGGGCGAGGAGACCGATACGATCCGCAGTCTGGTCGCCGCCGGGATGGGGGTCAGCATGCTTCCCGAAATGGCGCTGACGGAGATCAGCGAGCTGCAACCGGTCAAGGTGCGGGTCATCGATCCGGTCGTGACGCGGAGCATTGGGCTCATTCATCGAACAGGGGAACGGCTGCCGCTCGTCGCCGAAGTGTTCCAGCGCTTTCTGCTCGAATTCATCCGCAAAAAATAAAGCAACCGTCCGACATTAGCGATCGGACGGTTGTTCGTCTATACAGCGATTATTCTTCTCTGCTGTTGAAAATCATAATATACTTGAGCAGCTCGAGCACGGAGATCAGCGCAGCGGCGACGTATGTCAGCGCGGCAGCGTTCAGCACCTTGGCGACGCCGCGCTCTTCGTCATTGGAGATGAAGCCTTCGGCGACCATCAGCTCGCGCGCCCGGGAGCTGGCGTTGAATTCAACCGGCAGCGTAACGACCTGGAAGGCGACCGCCGCGGAGAAGAAAATAATCCCGAGGCCGAGCAGGAAGTTGAACTGCTGGAAGATCAGGCCGGCAATAATCAGCAGCGGCGCGACGCCGGAGGTCAGGTTGACGACCGGGAACATGCGGTGGCGCATAACCAGCATCGGATAGTGCACCTTGTGCTGAATGGCGTGCCCTACTTCGTGACAGGCGACCGATACAGCCGAAATCGAGCTTTCATAATAAACCGGCTCGGACAGCCGGACGACGCGGGCGATCGGATCGTAATGGTCCGTCAGCGCTCCGGGAATCGGCTCGACTGGCACATCGTAGAGGCCGTTGGCGTCCAGCAACCGGCGCGCCGCTTCGTAGCCAGTCAGTCCGGATTGAACCCGGGTGTCCGACCATTTGTTGAACGTTCCCTTCACGCGGAACTGTGCCCATATGGATAGGCCGAACGCAATGAAGATCAGGATATCCATTGGCCAATAAAAAAACATCGCTTCATTCCTCCATTATCTTATTTAAAGTAGCGATTCTTTTATGAAAGGGGACCTTTGCCCAACAGGAGAAGCAATGCCTCTATACAAGCGGCCGTCGGCTGGGTCAGCATCTTGTTCAAGTTCTTCAGCTGGGATGGCTTGAGCTTGTCGAGCAGCGGTCCGATCTCCTTCGCTTCCTTCTCGAGCTGACGGAGCAGCTGTTGAAGGGATGTAAGTTTATCTGCCACTATTTCATCCTTGCTGACCTTATTCCACTGACGGAGCGCTTCCCTGATTTCCTCAAGGGTATATTTCTCCCTTTTCATATGTTCAATACGTTTGAGACGAGTCAAGGTTTCATCGCTGTACAGCCGATAATTTTTATCGGAACGTTTCTCAGGCTCGATGAGTCCCAGCTTCGTGTAGTAATCGATCGTTCTCGGGCTGACCTCCGATAATTTGGCGAGCTCGCCGATTCTGTACAACTTCATAGCCCCATTGTTCTCACCTCTTATGTATGGCAATTACCTTATATAATAATGATACTGAATCAAAACCATACAGTCAAACGTTATGCTTTTCGTTCTCTAATTATTCACATATTGGCTTTGGGTGCCGCCGGGCGCATGGAAGCTATTTTTTTGCAAATGTAAGGTTTAGGTTGTTTCATGTAAGGTTCTGTTGGCTGTGTGCAGGGGATTTACCGGTATGATGGATCGGCGAATGGTGACATTTGTTAAGTTTCATCATAACATTTACCAGTCTAATGAGGGAAAATACGAATTATGCCTGATATATGTCAGGTTATTTTTCGTTTTTGACTCTTTTTTTCGAAAAAATGTATTGCCAAACAAAAGTGATCTGTATATAATGACAATAAGAATTTCAAGAAATGTTAAATAAACTAACATTAAAGAGGAAGTGGTCAACCATGTTAAAAAAGCTGTTATTGACGACCGGTTTGTTGTCCTTATCGGTTCCCGCTTTAGCTTTTGCGGAAGACGGGCCGACGGCCGTGCAACTCCAAAATGCGGTTGACTCCGTCTGGGTTATGCTGGCAGCGATCCTCGTCATCTTCATGCAGGCGGGCTTCGCGCTGCTGGAGGCCGGATCGACCCGGATGAAAAATGCAGGCCATGTTGCAGGCAAGACGGTGCTCACCTTCGGGATTTGCGCGATTGCCTTCTGGGCGTTCGGCTTCGGCCTCGCTTTCGGCGACGGCAACGGCTTTATCGGCCTGAAAGGATTTTTCGTAGACGGCTCGGAAGAACAGGCGGCAGCAGCGTACGGCGTATTGTCCGGCTCCGCGATTCCGATCGGCATCAAGTTTTTGTTCCAGCTCGCCTTCGCGGGCGTATCGCTGGCCATCGCCTTCGGCGGCTTCGCAGAACGCGCCAAGCTGTCCGTCTATCTCATCTTCGGCGTCCTGTATACTGTCGTTATTTATCCGATCGTTGCCCACTGGATTTGGGGCGGCGGCTGGCTGGGCGACCACGGCAAGCAGGACTTCGCCGGTTCGACGGTCGTTCACTTGCAAGGCGCGACGGCGGCGCTGGTCGCCACGATCATGCTGAAGCCTCGTATCGGCAAGTACAACAAAGATAAAACGCCGAATTTGATTCCCGGCCACAACCAAGTGCTGTCCGTTCTCGGTGTTATCATTCTCTGGATCGGCTGGTTTGGCTTCAACCCGGGTTCCACGCTGAGCGCTATGGGTGACGGTTTCTTCGGATACGTCGCAATGACGACGAACATGGCTGCAGCCGCGGGCGCGGTAGCGGCGCTGCTCGTCGCCTGGATGTACTTCGGCAAAGCGGATATTCCGAGCATGCTGAACGGCGTTCTCGCCGCGCTGGTTGCCATCACCGCCTCCTGCGCATTCGTCACGGTAAGAGATGCCATCATTATCGGCGCCGTAGCCGGCATCATCACCTTCTTTACGGCGCAATGGTTTGAAAGAGCAGGCGTCGACGATCCGATCTTCGCCTTCTCGGTACACGGTATTGCCGGCGTGTGGGGGACGCTCGCCAACGGGATTTTCGCGACGCCGGAGCTGGTCGAGAAGGTTGGCGTCGGCAAGCCGGGACTCTTGTACGGCGGCGGCTTCGAGCAATTGGGCGTGCAGGCGCTAGGCATCATCACCTCCTTTGTGTTCGTAGCGGTGCTGTCCTTCGTCATCCTGTATTTGATTAAGCTGGTCGTCGGACTGCGCGTCACGGAAGAAGAGGAGATCGTCGGTCTCGACTTGTCCGAGCACGGCACTTACGGATACCCGGAACAGATGAAAAAAGCGGCATCCGGCGGTACCGCAACCATATAATAAGAATATAGGATGAAGCAGCCACGCCGATGACGAACGAATCTCTTCGTCACCCTGCTGTCGGCTTCGGTGCCTGAAAGTCCGGTTTGTGAGATATTGCCGAATTTTTCAAGATAGACGCCCATGCCGCTAGCACGGCACCATCAGATGATGAAAATGGGCCGCGGCGCACCAAGCGCTATTTTCAAGATAGACGCCTATGACGAGCGCTTCCTGTCGTCATCGGTCGTCACCTGCGGTGTTGAAAATTCAGCGTTTAGATAGCGCTGAATTTTCAAGGTAGATAGAGAGACGAAAGAAGGGGATGCTTATGGAACGTCTATCGGCAGAGTGGATCGAACGGGAGCTGGCTTCGGCACGCCATTGCGGGGAGCTGAGAGCCTGGCGGGACCGGCTTGCAGAGGCGTTTCCGAAGCATCTCCTTGCGGCAGATCCGCTCGGTTGGAACCGGCGGCTGAACCGGGTTCACGATGCGCTCATTCGCCGCGCCGTCGAGCTTGCCGAACGGGCGATGAAGGAGGAAGGAAGCGGAACGGCTCCGCTTCCTTACGCTTTTGTGCTGTACGGCAGCGGCGGCCGAGGCGAACAGACGATGTGGAGCGATCAGGACAACGGTCTCATCTATGCCGATCCGCCTGACGAGGAGATGGAGGAGCGCGCGAAACGCTATTTTGAAGCGCTGGCTGAGAAGATCGGGGCTAATCTGCTGCAGGCCGGCTATCCTCCTTGCAGCGGCGGCGTGATCTGCACGAATGTCAACTGGCGGAAAACGCTCTCTGAATATAAGGCTATGCTGCGCGAATGGCTGGACGATCCCGCATGGGAAAATGTGAGATATTTGCTGATCGCGGCAGATATGCGAACGGTATACGGAAACGCGGAGATCGGCGCGGCCGCTTTGGACGATCTGTTCGAACGGGTTGCCGCAGATCCGGCGATGCTAAAGTATATGCTGCATAATACGCTTTATCATAAAGTGTCGCTCGGGGTTTTCGGGCAGCTGATCAAGGAGCGGTACGGCGAAGATGCGGGAGGCGTCGATGTCAAGTACGGCGCTTATATCCCGATCGTCAACGGGCTGCGGCTGCTGGCGCTGGAGGCGGGCGTCCGCTTCACCTCGACGGAGGAGCGGATTGCGGCGCTCGTCCGCGCCGGGAAGGTCGATGAAGAGATTGGGGGGGACTGGGAGGAATCGCTGTCGATTGCGCTGAAGCTGCGCAACGAGACACCGTATCAGGAGCAGGAAGGATATTATACGACTCGAGGCAAGCTGACGGCCGAGCAACTGACAAAAGAGCGCGTGCGCGAATTGAAGCTGTGTCTTCGCATCGGCATTGACCTTCAGAAATATGTCAAAAAAGCGGTGCTGAAAGAATGAATAAGTCCATGAAATTTTTGTCGGCGGTTCACCGTCAATTTTTCAAAATTGAAGCTTATGACAAGCGATTTTTCCGTCATCGCTCGTCACCTGCACTACTGAAAATTCGCCGACGGGCTGCGTCGAATGATCAGGATAGGCGGTGAATAAGCATTGAAGGATATGAGACCGGCCGGCCGAATGTGGCATTTGTACAAAATGGGAGGGCTCACGTCGGCGATCACGTCGATGTTCGATGTACAGAGCGCCCAGCAGATGGCATTCATTCGGTCTGTCATGAAGGAGCAGCGCAAGCAATCGCTGTACGAGGTGTCGCTGGAGAATGTGGAACTGGTCGTTTTCGATCTGGAGACGACCGGCTTTTCGCCGTACAACGGCGATGAGATTATTTCGTTCGGTGCGGTATCGGTAATGGGCAATCGCTTACTAGAAGAGGAAACGTACTATAGTCTCGTCAATCCGAAACGGCCGATACCAAAAGAAATTACCGAATTGACCGGGATTACGAATGAGATGGCGCTTGCTGCGCCCGAGCTTATCGGAGCGCTGCGCGGCTTTCTCGAATTTGTCAAGCAACGGGTGCTTATTGCGCACGGAACGGGACACGACAAGCATTTTCTCAATTCGGCGCTGTGGCGTACCTCCAAAGTCCAGTTGACGCATCGGATGCTCGATACGATGATGATCGCCAAGTGGCTGAATCCGAGCCTGCAGCGTTACGATCTGGACACATTGCTAAATCGGTATGAAGTCGCCGTTACCCGCCGGCACCATGCCTTGGAGGACGCGCTGATGACGGCCCGCTTATGGGGGAAAATGCTGCCGGAAATATTGGAAAGAAACGTTCGCACGCTGGGGGATCTTTACTCCCACTTAAGCCATCAGCACTGAACTTGCGGCATGAGCACTGCTTGTGCCGATTCATCGATAATCGATGATCGTAAACGGAAGCTCCCGAAACGTTCCGCCCTCGTAGCGAAACGCCCGCGCCCGGGGTTCGGACGGAGAGGCCAACGATACGATCCATTGGCTCGGAACGGTATGCCAGGCGGATCGCAGATCGGCCGAAGATGGGACGGCTGCGGCGAGCGGATGAGAGTGCGCGATTCCTACAAGGATGGCACCCAAAGCTTTCTCCTCGAACAGCACGGCCGTTGTTATCCGCGGGCACATGCAAAAGGCGGTGCGCGGTTCGGAGGCAACGTTCGGAATCGGCCGAAATCGCTCGATCATCCAGCCCGATTCCCCTTCGGCGCTGCCAAACAGCAGTCCGCAGCCTTCCTCAGGCGCAAGCGACTTGCAATGCTCCAGCCATTGAACGTAAGCTTCTTTGCGAATTGCCAGCCGCGGCAGCATAATACCGTCTCCTTTCGTCTATCTTGAAAATTTGGCGGTATACGCCGACAAAATTTCAATACCGCAGGTGACGACCGATGACGACAGGAATCGCTCGTCATAGGCGTCGCAATGCGGTAACAATTATACTGGATTATACCAGAAAAATCCCGGCCGCGGCCGGGATTTACCAAGTTGCCCAATTTCCCATATTGTCCTTCCAGCCCGATTACCCGCTGAGCTGACCTTTCGGCTTGATCAGGAAGAAGACGAACGCCAGCGTCAGCAGAGCCATCGAGGCTACGGAAATGAACACAATGCGGTGGGAAATATCCATCATCCAGCTGAACAGCGGGGGGCCGAACGCGACGCCCAGAAACCGCAGACTGTTGTATATGGATGTGATCATGCCGCGCTGATCTCTTTCCACGGAGCCGGCGATCATCGTATTGAGGCACGGCAGAAGCAGCCCGCTGCCGATGCTGCTGAGCGTCAGCAAGCCGATGAACAGATAAATGTTTTTGTCGTAAAGAAAGATGCACAGGCTGAGCGCCACCGTCATGAGCGTCAGGCCGATATTCATGAGCCAGCGCATCAGCGTGCCGTTCTTTTTGATGTTGGCCCCTGTCGTGTAGGAAGTGACGACTTGCCCAAGCAGCGGAATGGCGAGCACAAATCCTTTCATGACGCCGTCGATGCTGTAGGGCGGCTTCTCCAAAATATCCGATAAATAGAAGAGCACGCCGAACAGCACGAACAGGGCCAGCGAGCCGGCAAAAAAGGCGGTGATGAGCCAGCTTCCTTTTTCCTTCAGAATCGCTCCGATCTGACGCATATATTCGCCGAGCTTGGGCGGCTCCTTCGTTTTTTTCGGCTCCTTCAGAAGGAATACGACAGCCAGCAGCGACAGCAGGCAAAAGACGGGAAAAGCGAAAAACGCCGCGTGCCAGACGATGAGCGCGAGCAGCGATCCAAGGATCGGACTCAGCACTTTGCCCGTTCCGTTGGCCGCTTCCGTAAGTCCAAGCGCCTTGCTTTCCGTACCGCCTTTATAGAGGTCGCCGGCCAAGGCCATGGCGATTGGCGCGGTGCCTGCCGCCCCCAGCCCTTGAATGGCCCGTCCGACGATGAGGATCGCGTATGAGTTCCAGACAGCGCCGAGTCCGGCTACAATGCCTGCCGCCCCGTAGATGATGAGCGATGGAATTATGATCGCCTTGCGGGAAAAGCGGTCTGACAAATACCCCGAGACGGGGATGACGAGTCCGGCCGTCACGGAAAACAAGGTGATCACCAGACTGCTTTGAAATTGGCTGACGCCCAGCTTCTCGCGAATATCCGGAAGCACGGGGACAATCATGGAATTCCCGAGCACAAGCACGAGGGGAACGCTGGCAATCGCAATAAATTCCCACAAGTGCCCTTTAGCCCCGGTCCCGGCTTCGTTTTTGGATTTTGGCCGCTTCGCTTTCGCCTGTCCGGTTGCTTCGTATTCCCGCGATATATCGCTTTCGAAGACAACGCTCAGTTTGCCTTTCGATTTCGCTTTTTCCATCGATAACCCTCCGGGGAACAGTTGATCTATGGATAATGTTCCCGTTCGCTTGTATCTCCATCCCTCCGTTTTTTTCCATACGATTAAGCTTGGAGACAAATTGGGCATGCTGATGACAAGCGAGTGCAATCGACCATTGCTTAGGGGGAGCGGAATGAACAAAAAAATCGCCTACATCATGCTGATTTCGGCGGGACTCGCGTTGCTGGGGTTATATCGGCAGTCCGCGCTGGACGACTTGAGCATCACCATGGCTCAAACCGCCGCGGCGCATCGCCCGGCCCCCGGCATTGCCGCTCCCGCATTCCGGCTGGAAGGGCTGGATGGCCGAACGTATGCGGTCGGCGGGCCGAGAGAGCGGCCGCTCATCGTCAATTTCTGGGCTTCCTGGTGCGGACCGTGCCAGGAGGAGGCGCCTGACTTGGTCCGGCTGTATGAGCGCTACAAGGACAAGCTCGATCTGTACGCGGTCAACGTTACGCAAGGGGACAGCTTGCCGGCCGTGCAATCGTTCGTGAAGCGCAACGGGCTGCCGTTTCCGGTCCTGCTGGACAAGCGGGGCAGGGCGGCGGAATGCTACCGGATTTTGGCCGTGCCTACAAGCTTTCTGATCGGAAAAGACGGTCTGATCAAGGAGATCGTACACGTTGTCAGTCCCGAGGAGTGGGTCAAGAAGGTGAACCGATTGATCGGGGAGGAAGGCGGCGGAGGGACTGCGCAAAGCTTGAGCGAGTAGAGGAACTGGTTGCGTCACTGGTTTGTGCAGGTGGAGTGGTGATTCTGCTCAAGCTTTAAGAGAAGTTAAACAAGCTGCCCCCGAGCCAGGGACAGCTTGCTTGAAATGGATTTCCGATCAATAATTGACTACTCAATGATTGACTACTCCAAGCCGCTCGCGCGGCGCTTCCTTCGCTTCTTGGCTGCTGGATTCGCCGATCAGCGCGTAGCGCATGGAATCGATAAGCGCTTCCCAGCTCGCTTCGATCACGTTGGTCGATACGCCGACCGTGCTCCACGTATTGTTGAAGTCGGTGGACTCGATCAGGACGCGCACCTTGCCGGCTGTCGCGCCTTTTTCGTCCATGACGCGCACTTTGTAATCGGACAGATGCATCTGGTCGATTTTCGGGTAATGCTTGATGAGACATTTGCGCAGCGCGTTGTCGAGCGCGTTGACAGGTCCGTTGCCTTCCGCCGCGTTGTATACCGTCTCGCCGTGAATCCGCAGCTTGACGATCGCTTCCGAGACAACCGGCTGATTCTCGCTCTTGTTGACCAAAATTTTGAACGATTCGACGGTGAACACTTCCTCGAGCTTGCCGTATGCGCTGCGCATCAGCAGCTCCAGCGAGGCGTCCGCTCCTTCGAACTGGTAGCCCTGGTGCTCCATCTGCTTGATCTGCTCGATAAGCTGCTTCGTCTGCTCGTTGCTTGCGTCGAAGTTCAGTCCAAGCTCCTGCGCCTTGAACACCAGGTTGCTCTGGCCTGCCAGCTCGGAGACGAGCACGCGCTGCTTGTTGCCGACCAGCTCTGGCTTGATATGCTCGTACGTGCTGGGATGCCGCAAAATCGCGGAGACGTGAATGCCGCCCTTGTGAGCGAATGCGGCCGCTCCGACATACGGCTGGTTGACCGGCATATGCATGTTGGCAATCTCGCTGACGTAACGCGCGACCGCCGTTAGCGAAGCGAGCTGCTCCTCGCTGATCACATTATAATGAAGCTTAAGCTGCAAATTCGGGATAATCGAGCTGAGGTTCGCATTGCCGCACCGTTCGCCGAACCCGTTGATCGTTCCCTGCACCTGCTCGGCTCCGGCCATGACGGCCGCCAGGCTGTTGGCAACCCCGAGCTCGCAGTCGTTATGGGCATGAATGCCGATCGGCGTCTTCACATGCTGCTTCACGACGCGGACGATTTCCGTCACCTCGTGCGGCAGCGAGCCTCCGTTCGTATCGCACAGAACGATCCAGTCTGCGCCGGCCTCTTCCGCTTTCTTGATCGTCGCCAGCGCATATTCGGGGTTGTTCTTGTAGCCGTCGAAGAAATGCTCTCCGTCATAAATGACTTCAAGTCCGTGGCTTTTCAAAAATTTGACGGAATCGTAGATCATGGCCAGGTTCTCTTCCAGCGTCGTCTGAATAGCCTTGTGCACATGGAAATCCCACGATTTGCCGAAGATGGTGGCAACGGAGACGCCGACCTCCAAAATCCGGTTCAGATTCAGGTCGTTTTCGGGCAGCGTATCTTTGCGCCGCGTGCTCCCGAAAGCGGTAATTTTGGCATGCCTGAGCTTCAGCTCCTTCACCCGGTGGAAAAACTCGATGTCCTTCTGGTTGCTGCCCGGCCAGCCGCCTTCAATATAGGAGACGCCCAGCGCATCGAGCTTCTGGGCGATTTTTAATTTGTCTTCAACGGATAGGCTGATGCCCTCGCCTTGAGTTCCGTCGCGAAGCGTGGTGTCGAAGATTTTTACCGTGTTGGCCATGACCGTCCTCCTGATTCTACAATAAAGCTGATCTCCAAAGGATAATGTATACTATTATATCACATTCCTCCCCGCTGGACAGCACTGTTTCTATTCTTCCCCGCCGGATTCTTCCCTGCCGGACAGCGCCGTTTCTTGACCAAGCGCCGGATGGAGCGGTATGCTTGTCGTACGGATCATCCTATCGTACGGAGGCGAATGCCATGGAACGGTTCCCGGATGAAGACAAAGACAGCGTCCGGCGCGCGTATCCCGTAAGCGGCAGAGTCATCCTGCATATCGATATGAACGCTTTTTATTGTTCGGTGCACGAGGCGGTAGAGCCGGACAAATACCGCGGCAAGCCGATCGCCGTCGCCGGGAGCGTGGAGCTGCGGCGGGGGATCGTCGTGACATGCTCGTACGCGGCCAGAAAATTCGGCGTCAAAACGGGCATGACCGTGCGCGAGGCCAAGCGTTTGTGCCCCGAGTTGCTGCTGATTGCGCCGGATTTCGATCTGTACCGGCAGTTTTCCAGACGGTTCATGAAGCTCGCTTACGAATATTCCCCCTTGGTCGAAGCGGTATCGATCGACGAATGCTATGTCGACATCACCGGCTCCAAGGCGTTCGGAACGCCGCTCGACATTGCCCGGACGATCCAGTCGCGCATCCGCAGCGAGCTGCATTTGCCCTGCTCGATCGGCGTCGCCCCGAACAAGCTGCTGGCCAAGATGGCGTCGGACATGAAGAAGCCGAACGGCCTGTTCGTGCTGCGCAAGCGCGACGTGCCGGCCGTCCTGTGGCCTCGTCCGTGCGCGGAGCTGTTTGGCATCGGGCGCAAAACGGCCGAGAAGCTGAAGCGGCTGAACATTCACACGCTCGGCGCTTTGGCCCGGGCTGACGAGGGGCTGCTCACGGAGCAGTTCGGTGTCATGGGCAAGGCGCTGATCCGCGCGGCGCGGGGAGAGGATGATTCGCCGGTCAATCCCGAGCAGGAGCAGAGCAAGTCGATCGGGCATACGACGACGCTGCCCAAGGATGTTGTCGAACGGAGCGAGGCCCACCGCGTATTTCTCAATTTGGCCGATCAGGTCGGGCGGCGGCTGCGCAGGCAAGGGCTGATGGCTCAAACGGTGCAGATTACGATCCGCGACACGGAGATGAAGACCATTACGCGGGCGATGAAGCTGCAGGCTCCATCGGAGGATTCGCTGGAATTTCACCGCGCCGCCTGCAGGCTGTACGATCGGCATTGGCCCGAGGGCAAGCCGGCGCGGCTGCTCGGCGTTACGCTTCAGGGGCTGTCGCCGCGAACGGAGACGGCCGTGCAGCTCGACCTGTTCGATTATGAAAAAAGCGCGGTCAAGGAGAAGCTGACCCGGACGATGGACGAGCTTCGGGACCGCTTCGGAGAGTCGGCTTTGCTGACCGCAGGCATGCTGGGAGACGATCCCTCGGCCTTGATCCGCAACAAAAAAATCAGAGGCACTTCTCTCCAAATGGATCATTTGAAGGAACGGAGGCTGTATGAGGATGACGAGCCGGGAAGCCGGAAATATGAATGAAGCGGCACAGCGCCGGGTGACGGTCGTCGGCTTTGCCGGCTTCTCGAACAGCGGGAAGACGACGCTGATCGCCAGGCTGGTGCCCCGCTTGAAGGAGCGAGGATTGCGCCCTGCGGTCATCAAGCACGACGGCCACGACCATTACCGCGAAGCAGAGGGCTCCGATTCCGAGACGTTCATCCGTTCGGGGGCCGATGCGGTCGTCGTCATGTCCCGGGCCGCTGTCAGGAAGTTCAGACGGAGCAGAGCGACGCTGGAAGAGGTGATCGCCGGGCTGGAGGGCGAATGCGATCTTGTCCTGATCGAAGGCTTCAAGCGCGGCAGCCACCCGATGGTCGCCGTATTCCGCAGCCGGGAGCAGGCGGCCGTGCTTCGCGAATTGGCCTCGCCGCCGATCGCCTGGGTTACGACTTGCGCAAGCGATGCGGAGGAAGCGCCCGCATGCCCCGTCTTTCATCCTGACGAGATCGGGGAGATCGCCGCATTTATCGTCAGGCACATGGAAGCTTCAGGTTAGCTTTTGGCTACATTTCTATTTGAACTTTATACGGATTTATATTATATTTTAGGATGAGGTTACACATTAGAGGGAGGATATTAGATATGGCTAAATACACATGGGTAGATAAAGAGACCTGTATCGCCTGCGGCGCTTGCGGCGCTACAGCTCCGGACATCTACGACTACGACGACGAAGGTTTGGCGGAAGTCATTTACGAGAACGACGGCAACAGAGGCGTAACGGAAATTCCGGAGGATCTGTACGACGATCTGCAGGATGCGCAAGACGGCTGCCCGACAGACTCGATCAAAGTTGCCGATTCTCCTTTCAATAACTGATTCGGCTATATCTTCAGTTTTTCCCGAAAGTCTGCTTCCGGAGGATGGAAGCAGGCTTTTTTCGTAAATTTGCGGCTTCTTCCCGGTCTAGTTATGGTAATATAGAAAATACATACAATTTCGGGCTGATTTTATAAGCGAGCGTGTCAGGGGGCCTAATTTTGTGAGCGAGGGGATGAAAAAAGCTGCCATCATCGCCCTGGGAAATGCGATTATTGTACTATTATGCGTGATGCTGCTGCTGACCGGAGCGCTAAAGGTGCTGTCAGGCAGCATGTACGACTTTCAGCTTCGTCAGTCGATGTCGCATGCGCCGCACGGAGATATCGTCGTAGTTGGCATCGATACGCTGTCGCTGAAGGAAATGGGGCCTTATCCCTGGGACCGCAAACTGTACGCGGAGTTGATTCGACAGCTGGAGAGCGCGGGGGCGAAGGTCATCGCTTTTGATATCGAATTTTACACGGACGGAGCAAACCCGGAGAGCGACCGGGCGCTGGCGGATGAATTGGCCAAGCATGACAATATTATTTTTCCATCCCATGCCGTGCTGGAGAACGATTTTGTCCGTTCCACCAAAGTGAA
>Ga0207865_100625_pt1 | contig 35798 bp, 27 predicted proteins | sample HigsolmetaAR204D_FD_184836 | JGI IMG/M metagenome (GOLD analysis project Ga0207865, IMG submission 184836) | Ionic liquid and high solid enriched microbial communities from the Joint BioEnergy Institute, USA - AR20-4-D (SPAdes) (version 2) ...
TCCGCCGCTAAGTTCCCAAGCTTCCACCCGAAGGCTTCCGCTTGAAAACTCCGCTCGACTTGCATGTATTAGGCACGCCGCCAGCGTTCGTCCTGAGCCAGGATCAAACTCTCCGTAAAAGTTCGGCTTCAAGCCGAATGTATACGACGAGCTGATGAAGCTCTTCATGTTCATTCATTGACGTTGGTAAGATGCGCTGATCGACTAGCGACCAACCATGTCTTACCCATCAGGACGTTTCATTCGTTCGTTCTGCAGTTTTCAAAGAACAAGTTGCTGGTTGTTCATCGCCATTTCATCAGCTTCGACTTTCGTCAGTGCCTCAAGGCGACTTTATTAATATACCACAGATTCGCGGATAATTGCAACTGGTATTTTGTGGTGAGTTCGGCAAGCCGTACTCATTTCATGCCGCATCGGCGGTAATCCCAACCATGCAGCCAGCAGAAGCACCAGCTTGCGCATCCCCGAAAATCATTGCCGCTATCAGCGGCGAAAATCAATCTAACATAGACAGGGGGTTTAAGTCAAGACTTTTGTGCCGGAAAGTTATTGTTCTTAGAAATTAATTTTATTCATAATTTGATCGAATGATTAGTGAACTTGGCGTTTGGGGGCATGGACATTGTAGACGTATCGTCTTTACCTGAAGAGCGAACATCATGCATGTTCATCCCCCTGGTTCAGGCTAGCAAATCTCTTGAGCTGAAATCATCTACTAACACTTGACTAACGATAATCCATAAACCGCTACACCACGCGTGAACAGTCAGCAGGTCAAAGTGCAATCATGTAAACAAGCGGTTGCCACTCATCCAGCGTCGTCTATACCCATAAACCATCTTGTTGACAGCGAGACAGATTAAATATGGATGTGTCTCTTGATACATCCAATTTTGGAAAGATGGAATGTCTTTTTCATAACAGAGCATTCCGCAGAATAATGGTGATCAAATCAATTAGGTCAAGTACTTGGATAGAGAGTAATAAAACGATTTTCCCAAAGATTTATGATTTCATTAAAGTTGATATTTTTAGCTATACCAGGAAGCCTGTTGGTTATACATATGGGCGTATATTGTCGATTTTTTCATAAGTTCATGATGTTTGCCGAACTCGACGATTCTACCGTTCTCCATCACATAGATACAATCCACATTCTTGGTCCATCCAAGTCTATGCGATATGAAAATTGCTGTTTTATCCTGACATATTTCAATCAGCTTATTGTATATCTCTACTTCCGAAATGGGATCGATTGCCGCTGTCATTTCGTCAAATACCAGAAAATCCGCATTGTTAAACAACGCTCTGGCAATCGCAAGCTTCTGCCATTGTCCTCCAGACAATTGTCTTCCGCCATCAATGACTTGTCCTAGAACAACATCCAATCCACCTAATTCCTCATATAATCCCATCAGATCGCATCGTTCTAAAGTTTCAATCATTTTCTTATCATTATTGAAATCCTTAATATTGCCAAGCGCGATGTTTTCTCGCAAAGTTAATTCGAATTTAATAAAATCTTGAAATACTACAGCTACTTCCCCATTCATTTCCTTCTGTCCGTTCCAAAGGATTACTCCGGAAGAAGGCTTGTACTGCCCTAAGATCAATTTGATTAATGTGGACTTACCGGCACCGTTTTCCCCTACAATCGCAATTTTATCTCCTTTTTGGATTTTCATATTGATATGATTAAGAATCATTTGCTCTGAAGTAGCATATTTAAAACTTACATTTTTCATGATTATCGGCGTTATGGATGAAGCAAAACCTTCTTCTTTATGCTTTTCTTCAGTTTTCTCTTTTTCCAACTTCTTTCCCAGACTTAATACTTGGTTTAGATCATGTAGTTTATATCCGGCGATATACAAATTGCACTAAGGAAAGCGCCATAATCTGCCCGCCTATAGGCAAAAGGGCTAAAAACAATACTGAAATTCCTCCAACCGTAACTTGATCGGATTCGTTCATTTTATCCAATAAATAAAGCAATATGACATAAATGGCTGTAGTTTGGATAATAGCAAGAATCATACCAACCTTGATCTCATATTTTCTAACGCCATATCTTCTTTTATAGTGTTTTAATACAAAATCACTCCAGATACCTTTAAAAAAGTCGAATGCACTATATACTTTTAACTCTCTGAGAATAGGAGCATCTTTAAGTGAATTTGAAAGGTATTCCGCCATCCTCCCTTCAAAAGCCAAGCGTATCATCTCATTCATATTTAAACGAGCAGAATCGACGATCGTATTAATTAAATTAGATTGTGCTGAGAAGGTGAAAAATGTAAGTATCCCGCTAATTAAAGGAACAATAATCGTCAGTATGCATACAACTGGACTTCTCTTAAGGATATTAAACAAAAGAAGAAAGATGTTGGCTAGATTTGAATAGTTCCTCATTACACTACCTCGCTTTGTATTGCATACAATGAAGCTTGTTGCGTGAACATTTTTTCATATTCGCCTTTGGCTCTAATTAACTCTTCATGAGTTCCATGTTCAACGATTTCGCCATTTCTAAACATGTAAATCTCATCTACAAACTTCGCCATGTACAGTCTGTGGGTAATAATGATCGATGTTTGTTGGCCTCCCAAATTTATGAACATCTCAAACGCCTTCTTTTCAGAATTAGGGTCCAATGCAGCCGTTGGCTCATCAAATACCGTCAATAAACTTTCCCTTAGATAAGCTCTTCCGGTAGCCAATCTCTGCCACTGACCTCCAGATAAATCGATGCCTCCGAATTGAGGCCCGATATGGCTGTCCAGATCTTTTATAAAATCATTGGCATTAGCACTTTCCAACGCGTTCATTAACGCAAGGTCATCATCCAACTTGGTCATATCACCAATTGCCACATTTTCGCGAACAGGCCGCAGCAATCTAGTGTAATCTTGGAAGACCACTCTGCAGTATTTCGCTACTTGATTCGCCTCGATTTCTTGATTATCCAAATACCACTTTATTGACCCAGTGGTAGGCTTATACAATCCAAGGATCATCTTAATCAAGGTACTTTTGCCAGAGCCATTCTCCCCAACAAATGCTACTTTGCTTCCCGGCTTAATGGTTAGATTGATGTTCTTTAATGTATCCGTCTCGTTCGTTGGATACCTGAACGTAAGACCTTCAATTGTTATTCCCAAACCCACTGGATGCGTTTTCAGTAAATTCGTTGAAGTTTCTTCGGGATCTTCTTCGGCAGATAAATAAGTTTGATAATCCTCATAACGCATATGGTTTTGCTCCAAGCCCGCGCGAGTGACCGGACTCTCGCCGGCTACAAGATCGTGCTTAGCTGGGTGCTCAATAATAAAAAAAATAGGTGAAAAGCCGTAAATCGACTTTCCACCCATTCCCATGTTTGAGATTTAATTGAAGCACTCACATGATAATTGAGCGAGTACGATGTCATGCACTATATTGCATTTCTATCATGGACACCTTCGGGTCATGCGCAACAGCGACTTCCTTGACCAGGGATTTGGCCACTAACTTCCTGAGAACCGGGGACAGATCGATGCCCAGTGGCTTGATCTGCGGATGCTCTTGCAGTTCCGCAATGCTCCATGGCTGGTTGCGGCTTCCCAGGATCTTGAGCAGCAACGCACAACAATCCTTCATCTTCGAAACGATGGCGAATTCACATGCCAGCACCAGAAGCTGAATGCGCTGCTTCAAGGTTTCATCGCTGTGCGTCAATTCGTCATATAGTTTATACACACCTGGGTTGATCTTATGCACCTGTTGCCAAACGATCACTTCCGGATGTTCACCCGATTCGATGACCGCGATTCTCGCCCAATGCTGCAAGGCATTCAAGATATTGGTGTATGCATCAAGCAGGTAATTCTGATTCAGGTATTCCTTGCTCAGCAGGTACGTCCTCAGGAATCTGGCGAACTCTTTCAGCAGTTTCCTCTCACGCAGTTCCTGATCAAACGTGACCAGCCTGTCCCGTAAGGAACCGAGGTATCCGGTTCTGTCGAGCCAGATCTCGCCTTTGAGCAACCATTCGATCACCACACGCCGGTCATCATCGAACAGCCATTGCTCCAGTCTCTTCGCGCTTACCCGTCTTTCTTGTATCCGGACATCTTCTTTTATATAATGGGAGATAGATTCGGATACGCCATCTTCTTCAGCGATGACGAGCAAGAGCATAATATCGAACCCGCTCATCAGAGGATAGGTCTCGTTGTCGTTCTTGAACGACAGTAAACTAACGATCCGATCATCAAGTTCATATCTCTCTGTTAAATGCAACTTAGCATTGATCAACGGTTCTTGCCCCCCCTGGCACACATAACGATCCATGAAACAATTACTAATTCTACACACAGGTTTACATTCCTGCATATTCGACATACTTTCTATAGAAAAGAGTGAACATTCGATGAAGTTTAAATCCGCCAAGATCAACGAGTTCCGTACCTGGGGGCTGCTGCTGACCATGAGCGGCCTGGGCCTCATGATCATCGGTGCCGGTGCAGTCGTTATCTTTGGCCAAGATGTCGGCAAGATCATCGCATATATCTTCCTGTTGATCGGTACGATCGCAATGGTCGCCAGTCTGTTTGTATATTTCTGGGCAGGCATGATGTCAACCAATACAATCACAGTTGAATGCCCCGAATGTGGGAAAAGAACGAAGATGATCGGCAAAACGGACCGCTGCATGTTCTGCCATACCATCCTTACCTTCGATCCGAAATACGCCGAACAACATCAACAACCTGCTGCGGAGACCACTACGGAAACCAAATAATCCTTCCCAACATGAATAAGCCTTAGTTCAGTTCTGCCAGGCAATTGCGCTCGACGGAACTCAGCTAAGGCTTTTTCCTCTTTTTCGTTCCTACTCGAATCCTTCGTCCATGCTCACTTGCTTCCAACACGCTTTCGATACAGCCAACCCCCAACGACCCCGACTATAATCAACACAGTGATGATGATCGCATGCGACAAACGGGATGGACTTGAGGCATCACGATGCTTCCCATCACCAATGGAACCGTACGCATTCATATATCGTTCCATCAGCATCCTCTGAAGCTGCTCCTTACTGTGCGGGTTGCTGAAACCGAGCGCCCCGTTCGTAAAGTTCAGCTTCATGAATGACTTGCTGCTCTGCGAAAACACATAATACTCATCCGCCATAACATCATGAACGAGCACCTCATCATCCTTTAGACCTAGCAATCCTCTCGTCAGTTCCGGGGGATACCCGAGCGCAGCCAACACATAATGTCCGTCTGTCGTTAGCTCTGTTCCGATGGCATTGGCGGGCTGTCCGTCCTGGAAGATCACCGCCACCCACTTCACTTGCCCAGCCGATATCACATCATCTGATCTGCCCAGAGCAAAGTCAACATTTAACGTGAATACGGGGTAAAGTTCGCTGAATGTGATTGATTCCTTCCCTTCGTGAAAACCCATATCACTTGGGTCACTCGAGAAAACCACCTCTTCAACAATCTGCCGAAACTGTTTGGCCGCAAAATCCACAGCCCCTTCCGGTGGTTGACTCGTCCGGGCCATCACATCGGAACCCCCATATCGCATACCACCGGCCCACACCAATAGCATTGCCGTTACATATAGAAATCGAACGAGCTTAAGCATGATTCATCACCATACTCGTGTTTTTGGATCAAGCACCGAACAGCTTCATCTATTTCATACAAACGATGCGTGCGATGAAAAGGTTCCTAATAATCGGAAAGTTGTGCATGAAAAAAGCGGCACAGGAGAACCTCCTTGCACCGCCTATGGCTTGACTTAGTTCGGCTTCACCTGCAGCACTTCTTCGATCACTCCCCATATGTTCGGAGTTTCAAAGCCTCTGCGCCAAGATGCGATGCCTGCCAGATCCAGACGTTTGACGATCTCCGCGCGGGAACGCATCGATACCTCATCTTCGATCCACATCTTGTAGGTGATTCCGTTCTCAACGTAGCTGACGTAATTCTGACCAGTCTTCTCATCGAACACCGGAGTGAGCCCTTTCTCCTTGATGATGTTCTGGGCTCCGGACATATAGAGTGCTCGCGATGTCACCTTGGTCTTCCCATCCACGACTTCCTCTGCCCACAACCTCGTGTAAAATGGCACTCCCAAGATCATCTTGGATGCTGGAACCTCATCATAGGTCATAATATCCTTAATGCCTTTCTCTGCCCAACCGAGCGAAGCAACCGAGCCAGCCACAGGGCTTGTCGCCCAATGCTCGTCATATCCCATCAGGATCATATAATCGACCGTCTGGCCAAGCGCTTTGCGGTCAAGGAACAGCGACCACATCTCGCTGCCGCCGCGCACGGTCACGTCGATCGAGATGACGAGCCCTTGCTCATGAGCCAGCGGTGTCAACTCCCTGACGAACTGCGTTAGCTTGTCCTTATCCTTGAGATAGACGTTTTCGAAGTCGATATTGATGCCCTGCAGATCGTACAGCTCTGCAAAGGCCAGGAGCTGCTTGATCATTTTCATGCGGGTGTCGTAGTCCGCAAGCGCCTCGCTCGTTATATCGGGATCGAAACTGTTGCTGAATAGCGCCCACACCTGATAGCCTCTGCCATGCGCCCATCTGACGTAGTTGTGGTCAGCAAGATTCTCCAGATCTCCTTCGCCGTTCTTTAGGTGAAACCACGTTGGGCTAACCACATTTAAGCCCGGCATGTCGCCAATTGCACTTGTGTTGGTTTTGCCGTATGCGGTCACATTTTCCCACGTCAGATTCACCTTACCGCCCAGGCTATGGAATGGAACATTGGGAACTTTCCGCTCTTCCTGCGGAATATGCACGATGCCGGCGAGCTGAAGATCGCTTTTGCTCACATAACCCATGATCCCGCTCGCCTGTTGCACGATGTACCAGCCATCACGTTCTCCCCAGATCGTCACTTCCTCCCCATCCTGGAGATCGGCATAGATCGGCGCCTTGATCGAAGGAGCGGATCGGATGACCGCAGGCGCTTCACGTTCTTCGACGGCTGGAACCACGCCGCGCTGAACCGCATCGCCTTGCTTCATGATATTCACAACGCCAGTAGCCTCATCCTGCTCGATTCGGATGCCGTAATATTCGCGCAAAGGTTCGATTGGCATATAGACAATATCGTCCACGACTTCAACCGGATAACGGAGCGACATCGGCTCTTCATTCAGATAAGCGGTGAGTTGTTCCGTCTTGAAACGGATAACCCGATCCTCCGTCGTCAGGATGACCGAACCTCCGGATTCCGATTCTTCATACGTCAGATAAGGATCGATGAATTGCTGCATGAATTGAAGCGGAAGCTGAAGCGCTTCCCCTTCGCCTCTGGCGGATATGTTGAACAACTCGCCCTTGTAGTAGATCGGAACTTCGATTCCGCCATAGTCGAAGGCGATTCTCTCTTCGTTTGGTTTATTGTCGATGTACGTTTTGTACACGAGAAAAACAGAATACACAATCCAGGCCATAGCAGCCGTCACCATCAGAAACCTCATCCAGCTCCATGCCCTGGACGGTTTCTTCTTCGCGGGTACTCTGGGTCCGATAGGGTGATCCACCATTTCACGTCCTCTCCCATATATCTGTGGCGATATGCCAGCCTTCATGAATCATATACGTAAAAATGCAAAAACGTGTTGCCTAAACAGCAACACGTTCATTATACATGATCTTCCGGTCAATGGAATTGGCAATTTTCACTTAATGAACGGAAGAGGTTTTCTCCTGGCATGCTGGGCACGTACCGTAGATCTCCATGCGATGACCTCTCACGGCGAAACCGGTATTTTGCTCAACTTCCTTCTCCAGATCCGTGATCGGTGTATGATCGAACTCGTAATCAACGATCGTCCCGCATTTATCGCAGATGACATGATAGTGATCGTGCATATCCGCATCGAACCTGCTCGCTCCGTCACCATATGTCAATTCCCGAACAAGTCCGGCCTCGACAAACACCTTCAAGTTATTGTAAACCGTAGCCACACTCATATTCGGGAAATCCGGCTCCAGGGATCTGTAAATTTCGTCTGCGCTCGGATGCGTCATCGATTCCAGCAGATAAGTCAGGATCGCTTGTCTCTGTGGCGTCATCCGGATACCGGTCATTTTTAACTTCTGCAAAGCGTGTTCGACTTTCGAGGACATCACGCTTCACCACCTTTACATTTACGATTATTATTATTTTATAATTATTCTTATTGTATGACCACGCCAAGCAATTTGTCAACCAAATCGCCCAAGGGATTCGTCAGTTTTCAACAACTTTTCATTTTACCCAGAATCAATTGGGGTTGCAAGAGGCAAATGCCAAATTATTCCCGATAATGAGAGATATCTATATCACCATTATTCGTTTCCACGGTAATGGTATATGTCCCATCTCCGATCTGCCCCTCGATCCGGCCACGGGAGTTTTTTAACCAGGAGAACGACGTGCTGAAATCACCCGCATTCCGTTCGCCTTTGATGCGGTAATCCCCCTGATCCGGAACTCGCAACGTGATGTCACCGTTATTCGTTTCCACTTCCCAGTCCCCATTAACGGCAGGGGAATTGACCGAAACATCTCCATTGTTCGACTTGATGCTAAGTTCGGATACCGCGCCGGACACCTCCACATCGCCATTGCGCGTCAGGATGTCCAGTTCTCCGCTTGTATTCCGTACTTCGATGTCTCCATTACTCGATCGTACCGTGAGCCTGCGGCTAGTTTCCAGATCTTGTACGATGACGTCTCCATTACTCAGATCAATCTCATAGTCGAGACTCCGGTCACGAGGAACGGTGATGGTCACATCGATTTGCGCCGTAATCCGCCAGAACCATTGCCGATACCGCTTGCCGGAGACATCGATCTCCATGGTCTCTCCTTGCTTGACTTCCACGCTGGATTCCGACTGTAGTTTATTCGCTTGCTCGTCGCCGAGGAAGCTGAAATAGTTAACCACTGATTCGATCACCATCTCATCCGCATCCCCGGTGCGCAGGATGACATCACCGTTCGTATTGGTGATGCGAATCTTGCTGGTGTTGTCGGGAATGGCGTATGTTTCGGCTGGTCTCTCATATTGCTTGTATCCGTATTCCCAGAATCGCCAGTTCTCTACATTCACCTTGCCCTCGCCGAATCCGGTGAGCACCAGGGCCATGAACGCGATCACCAAGGCACTGAACAGCGAGCCGAAGGAAAATCTCAGCCTCTTGTCTGAGCTGCGATAGATGAGGCTGAGGAGAATCACCTCGACGCCAAGAGCGACGAAAATAAGCGGCCACCAATCCAAGAACATGCGCAAATATTGGGTATCCGATGTCTGATCGACCACCAGCGCGACCCCGGTTGCAATCAATAGCAGAGCCGCTGTGTATCTGCCCATCTGAATCATAATCGAGCACCTTCCCTTAGCAAACTGGACTGGCAGCAATCATCTCAAAAAGGCGGAACGAATCGTTCACGCTCCGCCTTTCGCTTCTTACAGGCTGTTGATTGCATCGACGATCAATTTGTTGACCAGCCCCGGATTCGCCTTGCCCTTCGTTTCCTTCATGACCTGACCGACCAGGAAGCCGATGGCTTTCTCCTTGCCGGCCTTGAAGTCTGCAACGGATTGCGGGTTGTTTGCGACTACCTTCTCAACGACGGCTTTGATTGCTCCTTCGTCGTTGATCTGAACGAGACCTTTCTCTTCAACGATGCTTTGCGGAGATTTGCCTGTCTCCAGCATCTCCTTGAAGACCGTCTTCGCGATCTTGCCGCTGATCGTGCCTTTCTCGATCAGGCCGATCATCTCGCCGAGTCCCTGTCCGGTTACCTTCACCTGGCTGAACTCCAGATTGTTCGCATTCAGATAGCCGAGCAGGTCACCCATGATCCAATTGGAGACGGCTTTGGCATCCTTCGTATATTTCAAGCTATCTTCGAAGAAATCCGCCAATTGCTTCGAAGCCGTAATCACCTCAGCGTCGTAGCTCGGCAATCCGTACTCCTGCACGTATCTCGCTTTGCGCGAATCCGGCAGCTCCGGAATCGAAGCACGTACGCGAGCCTTCCACTCATCATCGATATGCAGACGAACGAGGTCCGGGTCTGGGAAGTAGCGATAGTCATGCGATTCTTCTTTACCGCGCATCGAATAGGTCTTGCCGGATTCATCGTCATAGCGGCGCGTCTCCTGCACGACTTCGCCGCCGCTGTCCAGGATGTCTGCCTGGCGCCACTGCTCATACTCCAGACCGCGCTGCACGCTGCGGAACGAGTTCATATTCTTCAGCTCAGTACGTGTACCGAACTTCTCCTGTCCGTATGGCCTCAGTGAGATGTTCGCGTCGCAGCGCAAGGAACCTTCTTCCATCTTCACATCGGATACTTCACAATACAGCATGATCGCGCGCAGCTTCTCCAGGTAGAGTCGCGCTTCCTCCGGCGAACGGATGTCCGGCTCGGAGACGATCTCGATCAACGGCGTTCCAACGCGGTTAAAGTCAACCAGAGAAGCGATACCGCCGTCTACGTGGGTCAGCTTGCCCGCATCTTCCTCCAGGTGTACGCGCGTGATGCCGATCCGCTTCGTCTCCCCGTTCACCTCGATGTCGATCCAGCCATTCTGCCCGATCGGCTGATCGTATTGGGAGATCTGGTACGCCTTCGGCGAGTCCGGATAGAAGTAATTCTTGCGGTCAAACTTGGCATCGGTGGCAATCTCGCAGTTGAGCGCCATCGCCGCCTTCATCGCGTACTCCACGGCTTGTCTGTTCAGCACCGGCAGCACGCCCGGATGACCGAGACATACCGGACAGGTATGGGTATTGGGCGGCGCGCCGAACGAGGTCGAGCAGCCGCAAAAGATTTTCGTCTTGGTATGAAGCTCGACGTGGACCTCCAGACCGATGACGGTTTCGTATTTGCTCTGCGTAGCTGTCATGTTATGAACCTCCTATACGGATCACGCCGCTTACAGCGACGGACGAAGTTTGTGATATTCCGTGCTGCTCTCGAATGCATGGGCGACGCGCAGCACCGTGGACTCATCGAACGCCTTGCCGATGATCTGCAGGCCGATCGGCAGACCATCCGCCAAGCCGCAAGGCACGCTGATCGCCGGTACGCCAGCCAGGTTGACCGGAATCGTGCAGATGTCGTTGAGGTACATCGTCAGCGGATCGTGAATCTTCGAACCGATCTTGAACGCCGTCGTCGGAGCAGTCGGCCCGATGATCACGTCATATTGCTCGAAGGCCCGGTCGAAATCCTGCTTCACGAGCGTACGCACCTTCTGCGCCTTCAGATAATAAGCATCGTAATAACCGGAGCTGAGCGCGTACGTTCCCAGCATGATGCGGCGCTTCACTTCCGGACCGAATCCTTCGCTGCGAGACTTCTCGAATACTTCCAGCAGGTTGCTCGCGTTCTGCGAACGCACCCCGTACCGGATGCCGTCGAATCTCGCCAGATTCGAAGATGCTTCCGACGAAGCGATGATATAGTAAGCGGCGATCGCATATTCCGTATGCGGCATGGAGATCTCTTCCCAGGTGGCGCCGAGCGATTCAAATGTCTTCAGCGCGTTCAGCACCGCCTCCTTGACCGCCGGGTCGATGCCTTCGCCCATGTATTCCTTCGGCACGCCGATCTTCAAGCCCTTGACATCGCCGGTCAGAGCGCTGACGTAATCCGGGATCTGGACATTCGCAGACGTCGAATCGAACCGGTCATAACCCGCGATGCCCTGAAGGACGTACGCGGCGTCTTCGACGTTCTTGGTCAGCGGCCCGATCTGGTCAAGCGACGATGCGAAGGCGACCAGGCCATAGCGGGACACGAGGCCGTAGGTTGGCTTCAAGCCAACGACGCCGCAATACGCAGCCGGCTGGCGAATCGAGCCGCCCGTGTCGGAACCGAGCGCGAAGTAAACCTCTCCTGCGGCAACAGCCGCCGCCGAACCACCGCTGGAACCTCCCGGCACATGCTCCGTGTTCCATGGGTTGCGCGTCAACTGATAGGCGGAATTCTCGTTGGAACCGCCCATCGCGAACTCGTCCATGTTCAGTTTGCCGATCGTAACCGTATCTGCTGCCTTCAGCTTCTGCATGACCGTCGCATCATAGATCGGCACATAGTTCGCCAGAAGTTTGCTGGCGCAGGTGGTGATCAATCCCTCTGTGACGATGTTATCCTTGATGCCCGCAGGCAACCCGAACAACAGCCCTCGCTCTTCGCCGCTTGCGAGCTTATCATCCAGGCGTTTCGCAGCAGCGCGAGCCCCCTCTTCATCGACGCGCAGGAAAGCGCCTACCTTGCCATCCACTGCCTGAATGCGCGCCAAGGAAGCGTCCACGAGTTCCGAGACGGACAGCTCCTTGTTCGTTAAGCGGTTATGTATATCCTGTAAATTCAAATCAAATAAAGACACGTTCGCTCCTCCTTCCGCTATTCGATGACGGCCGGAACTCTGAATTGTCCGTCTTCCTCATCCGGCGCGTTCAGCATCACTTTCTCGATCGGCAGCGATTCGCGAGGCTCGTCCTCACGCATCACGTTCACCAGCGGGAGCACGTGGCTCGTCGGCTGTACGTTGCTCGTATCGAGTTCATTTAATTTGTCCATATACTTCAGAATGGCGTTTAGCTGCTCGGTGAATGTTTCCTTCTCCTCTTGCCGCAGCTCCAGCCTGGCCAGCTTGGCCACGTGTTCAACATCCTGGATCGAGATACTCATGGCTATACCCTCCTGACATTCATCCCATCTACATTCTAATTATTATAGCTTACTGAACATACCAACTCAATTATAGACAAGAAAATAGTACGGAGTTGTCCAGCGCCGCGCTATATAAGAATGGACAGTCCGTTACTCCCACGCTACACTTCCCGCATCGGTTCAGAAACAGACGCCGTTTCCGTAATGCTTCTACGTTCCGTTACGCCTCACAATCCACTTCCCGCATCGGTTCAGCAACAGGTGCCGTGTCCGTAATGCTTCTACGTTCCGTTGCTCCCCACACCACGCTGCCCGCACCGGTTCTGCAACAGATGACGTATCGTAACGGAACGTGAGTGCGTTATTTCGCGATTTTCACCGGTTTGAACGATACGAACGGAACGACGATCCGCTATTCAGCCTTACTCACAGGATTTCATGCCCAAAACGACGAAATAGCGGAACCACGTTCCGTTACCAACCCATATACGCGCGTTTTGCCCAAAATAGCGGATCTACGTTCCGTTACGCCTCACAATCCACTGCCCCACATTGGTTCAACAGTAGACAGCGTATCGTCAAGCTTCTACGTTCCGTTACTCCCACGCCCGGCCTACGAATACCAAGCAAAAAGGATTGAAACCCCGCCCTGCGACGAGTGTTTCAATCCTTTAGATCCGTCCCGCAGCTCGATTATCGGCTGATGAAGAATGGCAGGTTGTCCAAGCCAAGCAAGCGGGCGTATGTAAAGACTTGACCTTTGTGATGGATCTCATGCTCCTTGGCCATCTCGAGAAGCGCTCGACCAGGCATCTTCATCGAGGCAAACGCCACTTCCCGCCCCAGTTCAGCGGCGGTCAACGATTCGAGATTAGCCAGAGTCGCACCGGTCAGTTGCTTGACGACCGACTTCAGTTCGCTGGACGAAGCCACGCTCTTGACCTGTTCTGCCGGCTTGTGCTCACCTTCCTTGACGATCTCGGAGAACATATGGGTCGATCCCACGATATGCAGAACCAGCTCCGACAAGGTCATCGCCTTCTCCCAAGGCTTGTACGACAGATGTTCATCGGTGAACAGTTCCACCAGTTGCTGAAGTGCCTTGCGATGGCTAAGCCAGCCCGAGATATACGATTGGATATCGTTCATTGCGATCTCCCTTTCTGCTTCATATGAATGTTGATTTGGACCTGATAGGCTGTCCCAATCCTATCTTATCCTACTCGTGGTTTCGTCTCAATCGGGAAGCGTGTCTGTTCACTTACCCACATGCGCTGCAGCATGTTCGATCCGGTATTTGCCGAAGTCAATCGGTTGATAATCATCCCGCCCCAATTGCATGTATAACACCGGCTTGTCCGAACGATTGTCGATCCATCCGATGCGTGCATCCAAATCAGTCCACCCGGCATGTGTCTCCTCGGCATCGTAATTGCCAGTGATATATGCTTCAGCCTTCTCGCGATCCTTCCAGATCGACACCAGCTTGCCGGAGTAGTCTGAGAATTCCACAGCAGCCTTCAGCAGGACATATTCCTGTTTCTCCTCTGGAAACCCGCTCGCCATTACAACGGACTCATCCCGCTTCCCGTAAACATCATCCGCCAGCACATCGAATGCGACGTTCTCCAGCATCGTCAGCTCGCGCAACCGCTCGTTGATCGCATCCAGCCTCATCCGTTCCTTCTCGAGCTGGGCGGCGAGCGACTCACGCTCACTCTCGTATCGAGCCCTCGCTTGCTCCAACTCTTGAGTTAACTTCTTGATTTCCGATTGCAGAGCCTCGATCATTCGCTGATCTTCCGTTCGCTGTGCCGCTGGTTCCTGTGAACTGTACTGGTCAGAAGCGTCTGATCGGCATGCAGACAATGAGACGAGCAGCAATAAAGGCATGAGCAACCCATAAACCTTCCGCTTCATAAGCCGCAAACCTCCATAAACAAGAAAAACCGTTCTCGCACGTTGTCCTTAACGACTCGGTGAAAACGGTTCTATCTGTGCTATACATGTTAATAGACTGCAAGGTGGTGACAGGGTTGACGCATCAGATCCAGGCACGCAGGTTCACTTGCTTGATGAAATCTTCGCGTGACTGAACTTCCTTGGACTTCGAATCAGCGGGTTCCTCGCCGCCGTTCATGATGCGTCTGAAGAGCTCCTCGTTGCGAGTGGCGAGCGCATAATCGATCAGCATCTCACGCTCGATCCGGTCCGCCTCATTCTTCAGCAGGACTTCTTCAAGCTCGATATCGGAAGCAGGCACGTACACGTGCTTGCCCAACTTCGGTATTCTCACGACGTAATCGAAAGCATTGTCGGCATTGCGGTCATAAGCGATGATATATCCGTACTCACCAATCGGCAAGTTTTGTTCAAATTGATCTGCAACGAAATACACTTTCTGTCCGAGTCGATACATAGGCTCCCCTCCAATCTCGACAGTCACTTACGATTTGTTATTACTATATATACTACACCAAAACCATTTCAAGTGTCCATTCCCGATGAATTTCAATCGCCCTGCATTTCGGTTATACTTCTTATTATGTATATACTCGTTCCATCATTTTAAGAACAAGGAGGCAATCCATGCTCGATTTTTATCGGAAGTATTGGCGGACTGCGTTGGATATCGGGATCATCGTACTGACCGTATATCTGATCATGTGGTTTTTCAGTTGGCTGTATAACCTGGCCGCACCGATCCTTCTAGCGCTCGTGATCTTCGTCATCATCGAGCCCCTGGCAAGATTCCTGCACAAACGGGGAATGAGCAAGCTGTTCGCAACTTCGATATCTGTATTATTTTATTCAGGAATTGTCTTAGCGTTACTAACTGGATTGGGATTGCTGTTTGTCACCCAAACCAACCGGCTGGTCGAGATGCTGCCTTCCTATGCGAACGTCTTTGAGTACCATGTCTCTAACCTTCTCAAGTTCTTGCGCACCGAATGGGACGCACTTCCGGCCAATGTTACCGCCCAGCTACAGGAATACGCCTCAAATCTGTCGCAATATGCAGCCGACATCGCGCAGAAGGCACTCCGCAGTCTGATTGGCGCGATCGGATCATTCTCCAACTTTATCGTCAATTTTGCAATTGCATTTATCCTTGCCTTCTTCTTGAGCCTCGAAGCGAACAATTGGAGCCGCATCGCCCAGGAGAAAACGCCGAAAACCTTCAAGAAGGCTTACCACTTCCTGAGAGATAACGTGCTCAAAGGCATCGTCAATTATATCAAGGCACTGCTTAAGCTGATCAGTATCACATTTGTGATCATCTTCGTCTCATTGCTCATCCTTGGAGTGGACAATGCGCTCGCCATCTCGCTGCTGGCTGCCTTACTGGACATCCTGCCGCTGCTTGGCGTATCCGTCTTGTTCATCCCATGGATCATCTACCTGTTCATCGTCGGCGATATGTGGCTGGCGGTATGGCTGAGCGTCATCCTCGTCGGGATATTGGCGCTGCGCCAGATTCTCGAACCGCGAATCATGGGGAACTCACTCGGTGTTTCTGCCTTCACCATGCTCGCCCTGATGGTACTCTCAACTTCGATCTTCGGCGTGGCAGGTTTAATCCTGTCACCGATCCTTACTGTCTTGATCAAGGCGCTCTATGATCAAGGATATTTCAAGAAGTGGATTCGTCTTCCGAAAGAAGAGTTTGAAGAGATGGACGATGAGCAGAAGCTGCCTGCTGTCGAACAGGATTAAGCGCGCAACTGCGTGCCGTAGACAACCCGGAACCGTACATGAACCGTACATGGTTCCGGGTTCGTCGTACATTTCACGCTATACGTCCTCTCTCCGTCTCATGCCACTTCATATCCAACAGAATCGGTGGAAGGTAGGCCGGAATCATCCAGGCATAACTGCCATCTGCCCGACGCCGTCCGGTGAGGAAGTTGCCCTTCTTGTCCATCTGCAGTTTCCACTCGCCGCTTCGAACATCACGGCCCCCCCCGATACGTTAATATGCCTCTGCCCAGTCGAACTCAGGCCCCTTCGTCCGCTCGATCTCTGCCAGCTTCGTACGCATGCTTCTTTCTGAGCATCTTAAGTCCCATACTTTCTGCGCCTCTCACTTAGGCTTACATAACCTTCTATCTGCCATCAAAATTAACTTCTAACCTCACGAGGTTCTGTGATAATTGCTCTCTATCTTAGAGTCTCGGATCTTCCAAACCCTAAACATGAATTAAACGATCTCAAATTTACATTTCTGTTACTACGTGTTATCGCCAGACACCGCCTAAAATCAAAGGACCGAACTTCCAAACGGAAGTCGGTCCTTACAACATGATATGAGACGAGATTCTATCGGCCCACAGCTCCCAGCGGTCGCCCAGGCAACACAGCAGCCAACAAGTCGCCCTCACTTACTCCCGCGGTTTCGCAAAATCAACCAGCGACCGGACGGTGACCGCCCCCGGGTCAGCCGGTACGAACGGCGACTGCCCCTCGCTGCGCGCGTGAAACTCCACCGTACGCGGCTGGCCGGGGATAAGGTCGAAGAAATTGTCGGAGAAGATGCCTTCCGCCTCCGCCTGCAGCCAGACTGCTTTCGCCAGGACATCCGTCTCCAGCATGAACCGCACACCCCCATCCTCTTCGAGCCGTCGCACCCGAATGCTCGGCGCCGTCAGCTTCAGCTTGCCCATCGGCACGAAGTAATGCCCTTCGCTGACCGTCTCCTCGCCATTCCGGCGGATGAATGCCGCCTGCAGGACAACAACGGCAGGGTCATGTTCGCCTAGCAGTTCCGCCGTGCGAAACGTCGCTGCCTTCACTGCCGTGCGTGCCGGAACGAGGATCGACTGCTCCGTCTGCCGCAGCAGCGTCCCCAGCGCATCGTACAGCCGGATCTGCAAGGTTCCGCTCGCCGCTTCCCCCTCATCCGATACGACATACACATCCACTTGCCCGCTTTGCGATCCGTCGATCGACACGAGCAGATCGCGGAAACTGCGCTTCGCAAAGTAGTGGATCGCTTTCCATCTCCCGTAGTAATCGATGCTGGACCACGAGATGGCCGGCCAGCAGTCATTGATCTGCCAGTATAGCGAGCCCATGCAATACGGCATCTTACGGCGGTGCGCCTCGATCGCCGTCTTCATCGCTTCCGCCTGGAGCAGTTGGCTCATATAGAGGAAGGACGCAAAATCACGCGGCTCGGGCAGATACATCTTCATATACTGGGCGATTAACTGATTGCCCTGATTGTTCCGCTGGTGAGCCAGCATGACGTCCGAATCGATCGCCAGGTCGGACGGCTCCGCATATTGCAGTACAGTCCGGTATTCCGGGAACGACTGGAACCCGTATTCGCTGACGAAACGGCCGATATTTACGTTGTACTGGTCGAAGGGCTCCACATTATGCCAGACGCCCCAATAATGAATGTCTCCGGAAGTGGAGCGATTCGTCGCGTGCTGGCGGATGTCCCCTGTCCATTCGCACAAGGGCGATGACGGCCAATATGCCATTCCCGGTGCCAGACGGTTCACCACTTCCGGCAACAACCGGTGGAACAGTTCCTCGTAATCCCGCCATAACTTGTCGCGTATCTCCGGTTCGAACGCCTTCTTCCAGCCCCATCCCGCATGTTCATTGTAATGCGACCAGGCTGTATCGATCTCGTTGTTGCCGCACCAGAGCGCGATGCACGGGTGGTTGCGCAGACGCTTCACATTATCCTCCGCTTCCAGCCTTACGCTGCGCAGGAACGCTTCATCGCCTGGATACATGCTGCAGGCGAACATGAAGTCCTGCCAGACGAGGATGCCGTATTCGTCACACAGGTCGTAGAACATGTCGTCCTCGTAGATGCCTCCGCCCCACACGCGCAACATGTTCATATTCGCCAGAGCTGCCGAAGCAATCTCATGCCGGTATCGCTCATAGGTGATCTCCGTCAAGAAGCTGTCGTTCGGGATATGATTCGCGCCTTTGGCAAATATGGGTATCCCATTCAGTTCAAAATAAAACGTCCTCCCTGCCACATCCTGCTCCTGCACCAAACGTATGGATCGAAGCCCGGTCCTGGCCAACCGCTCCGCCACACGCTTATTCTCCCGGAGAAGTTCGGCCTGAAAGGTGTACATATGCTGCTCGCCGAGCCCACGGCACCACCACAGTCTGGGCTTAGCGATCTCCATGTCCAGAGCCACCGTATGTCTGCCCGCATCCAGGCTGAGAAGTGTCTCCCATTGATGGTCGTCCGCCCGGATTCGCAGTACGCCTGACCACGGTTCCGCGCAGACAACTTCCGCAATCCCCTTGAGACGCGCCAGATCGGCCCCCACCTCAACCTGCTGGATAAACAGATCATCGATGTAGCACACGTCATGCGCTTCGAGCCAGACATCTCGCCAGATGCCGCTCGTGACAAGACGCGGCCCCCAGTCCCAGCCATAATGGTACGGCGCCTTCCGCGCGAAGATGCTGATCTTCTTGTCACCGAGCCCGCCGGCCTCAGACTGGTCATTCGTCGCCGGCAATGCGTAGCCCAGCCGTTCCAGCTTCGGCAAGTCCTCCTTCACCGGGGAACGCAGGCGAACCGTAAGCTGATTCCCCTTCGGTTCCAGCCACTGCTTGACATCCACCTTCCATGTACGGAACATATTGTCCGCTGCCAGGATAGGCTGGCCATTAAGCTCCACATCGGCGTAGGTGTCCAATCCGGCAAACACCAGGATAAGATGGGGCGCCTGAAGCATCGCTTCCGGCACTTCGAACTCCGTCCGGTATTCCCAGTCCTGCTTGTCGATCCATGGCAGGTCCCGTTCGTTCGTCCCGTAGAACGGGTCCGGTATTCTGCCGTTGCGCAGCAGATCCGTATGGACACAGCCAGGCACGGTCGCCGGCATCCATTCCTGTTCCCCACAAGCCCTGAACGTCCAATTGTCCGTCAGTCTGATCTTCGCTTCAACCATACATTCCTCCAATACGTCTCCATGAAAGTCTGATCACTTCTTCATCGTCCTTCTCGTGATCTGATCATAAACGCCAGATCCGGGGATGCGCTTTCAGGAGTGTTCAGCACCAATACGCCGCCGCTCGCCGTGATCGTTGCTGTACCCGGTGACTCGCCGGTATGCGGATCATACCAATCCACCTCATACACCCCGTCCGGCCACTCCGGCAGTTCCACCGTCTTGCCGCCGGACCCGCCCGTCTCCGCAAGCAACCAACCGAATGACACGGCATCTCCGCGCATCGCCCATACCTGTGCCTCTTCCGGTTCTGGCGCCGAGCGATAGACGGGTTCTCGCTTCTCGCGGAAGTCGATCCTCTGGACGAACGAAGCGAAGTGCTTCATCCGCTCGAACATCTCATCGTTCACCAGGCTGAACTCCCACCAGAACGGCGTCGCGGCGAGCCCGTTCACAAGCGAAACCCAGATCGCCTGATGATAGGTCTGAACATCCGTGATATTGCCCGTTTCCCCGATAAACAGCGGCTTCTCGTAAGCTTCCCACCGCTGCCGGATATCCTCCGCATATGCGGTATAATGCAGATCATAGTAGTTCTCCCGGTCGGCGATGTCGAGCGTCCTGTAGCCAGCATCCCAGTAGTCCTGGCGATTGCCGGCCATCGATCCCTTGGTCGGGCGGCCGTACGGATCATGCTCTTTGAAGAACCGATGCACCTTCTCCACCCAGGCATTGGCTGCATCATGACTGCCGAACGCCCAACCATCGGTGCCGTTGATCTCGCAGATGATATCCCAGATGCCAAGCGCATGGCTGTGTCCCCAGCGGGCGATGATATAGCGGTAGAGCCGCTCCTGATAGGTCCACATTTCCTCATCCATATAGAAATCTTTCGCCTCGCCGAGCAGCGAGTACGCATTGTGCTCCCAGGTGGACGGCCAGCCGCTCAGATGATGGGTCAGCGAGTCATGCGGCCAGATGACGAAGTTCATCAGCAGCCCGCGCTCCTCAAACGCTTCCAGCAAGTCATCGATCCGTTTCGCCTTGAGCGGGTCGATCCGGCCGATGCCTACCCAGACTGGCTCTAGCTGTTGTTTGCCGCCGCCGTTGCCGGTGTTGTCATAATTGCCGTTCCAATAGGTGATGAGGTTGCCGCCGTGCGCAGCAATTTTGTCGAGATTCATATTGAGAATCCCCCACGGATAGGCGATGCTTACGCCGTAGAACGAAGAGCCATCCTTGTATTCCAGATACCTGGGGTTCTCCTCGGACAACACGATCCAACCATGTCGGCCAGACTCCACTGCCTCGAACGAACCATCCGCACCGGCTGACAGCCCGCTCCGGTCCGTCACGTTGACCCGGTAACTCCACAAGCCGACTTCATCCGGCGAGAATCGAATCTTCCAGCCATATCCGGTTGCATCGAAGAATCCGTTCACCCGCCACAGTTTGCCTCCCGGCGACACAAGCTCCATCGACAGATCCACTTCGTCGGGATTATAGGGATTGTCATAATCAGCATCCAGCTCAAGATGAAGTTCAAACTTTTCATAGAGCCCAACCGTGTTCGTATTCGCATTCACCGACTTGATCGACGGTGCCGCAGCATTCGGGATGTCTTCCGTTTGATTGATCAGAGTCATCTCTGCAGATTCATCTGCCAACCCCTTAACCACCCTCTCGCCTTCACGATCTCCAGCCAACTTCACAGCCATGAGGGAACCGGTGATGACCAGCAACATGACTGCCAGGATGATGGACAGTTTTCCCTTCACACGACTCATCCCCCCTGTCAAGGCCATCATAACACTCGACCTACTATTAGTCAATCAATGTTTTGTTATTATAATAATTTTGTTATCTTTTGTTTGCTTAAATAGATCAAGAAGATAACCGTACATTTTTCCAATCATGCCGGCTCATAACCCCTGTTTTCTCTTTAACAAACAAAAAACGTCTGGCATCCTTCGATGCCAGACGTTCTCATCATGATCCAAACCTCAACATAACTCGACAGATACCAACATCAACCGCGCTTACGCGGAGCCATCACGATCTCCCGTCGCCTGTCCGCACATGCTCGCGCACGGCACTGCCGAACGCATCGCGGATGACGACGTCGCCGCGGATGAGCTTCTTCTCGCTGGCCGAATCTGGGTTGACGATTCGCCATAACAACTGATCGACCGCCCGCATGCCGAGCAGTTCCTTGTTCACATCCACAGTGGCCAGGATCGGACTGTCGCTGTGCGTTTTGTCGAACCCGGTGACCGCACAATCCTCCGGTACCCGGATATCCCGCTTGGCCAGCTCCTCGATCAGGAAGTTCGCGATGACGTCGTTGACGCACACGAACACCTCGGGCAGCTCGCCGAACGGCCAATATTTGAACAGCCTGAACGGTTCATCCGCTTCCGGACCGATCAGAAGAGGATTCTGCTTGTGCTCGATCTGACAATTCTCGAGCGTCGAGCGGAAGGCCAACCAGCGCTCGTAGAAGCTCGGCGCGTCAGAGATATTGCCGACAAACTGGAAGCTCCGGTAGCCCTTGCTGACAAGCTTCGTCGTCAGCTCTCGCATGCATTCGAAATTGTCGGCGAAGACTGTATCGCATTGGTACGCGGGATCGCTGTGATCGACCATGACAACCGGAATCTCCAGTTGGCCGATGTCCAGCAATACCTGCGTTGAGATACTGCCGATGGTGATGATGCCGCGAATCGCTTCCGGCTTCAGGAAATTGAACATATGATCGCCCGATGGCTCGGTCAGCGTCACAACGTTAAGCCCCTTCTGGCTCAAACGGGCTGTTACCCCGTCGAACACTGGTCCCCAGTAGCTCGATTCCCGATTCTGGTAGCGAATGTTGGGAAACAGGATGACGATCGTGCCGGTCCACTTCCGATCCTCCGCATCACGGAGTTCCCCATCGAACCGCTTGGGCGCCTGATTCTTAAAATAACCAAGTTGTCCTGCAACTCTCAGAATCATCTCTCTCGTTTGCTCACTGACCCCGCTCTTTCCGGACAGCGCGCGTGATACCGCAAACTTCGACACGCCTGCCATATCGGCGATTTCCTGTATGGTCACTTTCCCTCTCATGTCCATCATCCATCCTTCGATAAAAACTAGCCGACTTTTTCATCATAACAAAAAGTTGCCAAAACGGAAATATTGCAAGCATAATCAATCAAACAATAGGGACAATGCGGCAACTTTCTGTTTGATCCGATACGGTACAGCCAGAAGGAGGTCAGTTGGGCATTGATTCTTATCAACCGACGATTCCGGTGCGTTCCACGCTTTCGACAAACCAGCGCTGCACGAAGACATACAGGATGATTAGCGGCACGATTGCCAGCAGGATGCCTGCATCAACAACGGTCTGGATAATCGCCGGATCGACGACCGCCCCTTCCTGTTGGCCGAGCTGGTCATTGACGATCTTGGCCGTACTGCCGCCGATCGTTGACAGCGCCAGGGAAATGAGCTTCGACTGGCTCATGAACATGCTGGAGTAGAACACATCATTGAACTGCCATACGAAGGAGAAGAGCATCACCGTCACGATCGCCGGAACCGCGTTGGGCAGCATCACCCTGAAGAACGTTTGGTAAACGCCCGCTCCATCGATGATCGCGGCTTCCTCCACTTCCTTCGGCAATCCTCGGAAGAACTGTCTGAAGATGTACACGAACAGGCCGGCTTTGAGTCCGTTCGCCGTTAACGACAACATGATCGTCGGCGCGTACGTATTGACCAGGTTGAGCGATTTGCCGCCGTTAAACAGGCTGATGAGACCCAGCGGATCAAAGTAGCGGAAATGCATATATAATGGAACCATCAGCGTCTGCGTCGGCACGAGGATCGTCAGGATCACCAGGGCGAACAGCAGGTTGTTGCCCTTGAAATTGAACCGGGCGAAACCGTACCCTGCCAGCGCGCAAGACAGGACCGTCGTCACCATCGTGACCGCTGACAGGAGGAAGCTGTTCGTCAGGGTGGGCACGTAATTCAACACCTTGTACGCCATCCTGAAGTTTTCCATCGTCACGTGCTCCGGAAGCCAGACGACCATCGGATTGTACAGATCGTCCCAATCCTTCAATGCCGACGAGATCTTCATCAGGATCGGATACAGGATGATAAAGCTGATCCCGATGACGAGACACGCCCGGACGATGATCCACAAGAAGCGCTTCACCCTGTCCACGAAGATCAAGTCCTGCTGCCTAATATGTGCCTCATATTGCGCGATGCGGTCGGCTTCGCTTGCGATGTTGCTCCCGTCTCTTGAGATGCTGCTCGCTTCACTAACCATAGTTCGCACTCCCTTTCGTGGTTAGTTGTTGTAGAAGACTTTCCTCGATACCAAGACCCCAACGATGATCAGGATAATGCCGATTACTGCCGTATACATCCAGGCCATGGCTGCGGACAGGCCGAAGTTGAGTTGCGAGAATGCGGTCGTCATAAGCAGCTCGGTAAGCGGATTATCCGTGAATGAATCGATGATCGTATAGATGATGTTCGTCAGGATGAGCGGGCTGATCATCGGAAACGTAATCTTCCAGAACGCTTCATAGCTGGTTGCCCCTTCGATCTTCGCCACTTCATACATCGTACGGGGGACGGATTGCAGACCAGCCAGGAAGATCAGAATCTGCACGCCGGAATTGGTGACGATCTCGAAGATGCGGTTCACCGCACCGGTCAGATAACCGATGATCGTATCACTGACCCCTGCCTCCACGAGGATTCGCTCCAATTCGATGCTGCGCAAGATGCCAATGCTCTCGAAAGCACCGCCCTCTTCAGTCGCACCCGCTACCATCGCGTTGAGTGAGTTGCTCACTTCCGCCGCCGAGATGGCGCCTGTAGCGATGATGACTGGCAGGAAGAATATCGCGCGGGCAAGCGTCCTGCCGTGGAACGACTGGTTGAGCAGAGTGGCCGCGAACATGCTGAAGAACAGGATCAGCGGCACATTGATGACCATGTTCAGGATCGATTCGGTGAGGGTCCGGTTAAACGACGCATGAACGAGCAGCGCATGCCGGAAGTTGTCTAACCCAATAAACCTGAGCGAATACCCCTCGTTGCTGGTGGCCGTCAGTTCATGGAAGGAGAAACGGATCGACTCGATCATCGGCACCGTGAAGAAGAACAGGAAACCGAGCAGCCATGGCAAGATAAACACGATCCCTTTGTAGTTTCTTTTCTGCATCAGACTGAGCGTTCTCCGCTTACGCACCGTTCTCCGCTCCCTTCACGATATAGTTCATGCCTGCCACCCTGGCACCGTCCACTTCCACCCCATACGGATTGTAATTGACGATGACCGATACGCCATTCTCATAGGAGGTTTCATACACGCCTGTCGCCAGTTCCTGATGATCGATCATGCGGACGCCGCGCACCAGCTTCAACACGTCATTCAGCTCCTGATACATGCTGACGGCATAATCCATCCAATCCGTATAATGCGTGGAGAACAGATAATCGAACTGCGTCTCCTTCACCTTCGAAGAAGATGCATAGGCGAGTGTGAAATGGAGACCTGCGCCGTATTCCAGATGGCGCAACAGATTGAGTTGGTAGTCCTGTTCCGGATTCAGATTCACGCTGCTGCCCGTATAGGGAATCAGCCCATGCACCACCATCTGGTAGAACGGCACGCATGCATCGGTGATGTTGAACTGGCTGCACCCAAGTGGCATATCGAAGATATCGGTGATGAATGGAAGCGCGTAGGCGTTCGGACTGCCCGCCATCACTCTGTCCACTTGCTCCGCTACCTTCGCTAGCTGATCCCGCACGATCTCCAGCGACTCCTGGCGATTGACCGGACGACTGGCACGGTTGTCGGAATTCACCAGGCTGGCCAGATCGCGCAGTGAGAGGCCATCCAGCCCAAGCTTGCCGAATCGGCTGAGGAACGGTTCCACATAGGTCGGGAGCCGCGGTGACGACACGATATAGTAGGGATCGTAGTCAAGATTGTTTCGCCAGTTCGGCAGGAAGACCGGATATTCCTTCGCCGGCTTCCGGTTGATGAATCTCGCCGTGTCTCTGGCGGCGATGAAACCGGACGACTTCTGGTAGATATGCATGAAGGCGACGTCCGGGTACAGCTCGATCCCCTGCTCCTCCAGGTTCCTGGCGAGCTTCTTCAGCCCTGAAGATCCACCGAGCTTGCTGTCCACGCTGAGACGCGACGTGTTCTTGTGATTCACGCCTTCATTGAACCAGCCCTGCAAGCGAACACGCATCTCGCCTATCCCCTGTTCAGCAAACTTGCTGGCAATCTCACTCGCCTGCTCGAAGGTGGTGAGCGTCTCCGTCCCTTGATAAGGGATGCCGAGGAAGAATTGCTGCTTGTTGATCGCGCCAACCAGATCAAGATAGAAAGGGAGATCTCGCGCTTCATCCTTCGATTCGATGCCATACCGATCGATCAAGTATTGGCGGTAGTAACCTGCCATGCCGGCGTACGACGCTTCGTCGCCATAGAGGAACGCATACCGGACCGCCATCGTCCCCTCATAACGCCGTGGCTGTTCGATCGGTACCGTAAACGTCGAGTTATTCTGTCCAACCACTTCAAGCTCCTCATAGTCCCGCACGATGAAGCGGCTGAATACCGTGTTGTACGTGTTCTGCTTACCGCTTATGTCAGCGATGATCGTTGACAAGGCATCGCCGCCTTCGATGATCGCGAACATCGCGCGATCTCCCTGGCGCATGCCGAAGACCGGCAGCCGCGCGGTCTCGCTGACCTGTACGCGCTCCAGCACTTCCTTCGCTTCATCTCTGCCATATACGCGCTGGGCGTACTGCTCGCCCGCCGTCTTCCCGTTGTTCAGGCGGATGATGCTGCCGGAACCGTCAGGCACCAGCATGTACCCTTCCTGATCCTGCCCAGCCGCGCCGAAGTACGGTAGAAGCGTCAATTCACGGATGCGCACACCGTCAGGTTCCCGGATCTCCCAAGCCGGGATGGAGGTGACGAGCGTCTCGCCGTCCAGCCGGTACTCCAGCGGAATCACGAAGATCGGACGGTTGATCTCCGCTTCCGGCAAGCCATTCTCGATATTGTCCTCATTCAGGTTCTCCGGCGTATACCCTGCGGCATCGAAGGCCTCAAGCACCCGATTCAGCGTGAGCTGCGAATTCAGCGCCGAATCGACCCGCTCATAGACGCCTGTCTCTTCGTTTAACCTCCATCTCCGTTTGACATAGTTCGCTTCGCTCTCTGGCAAGCGATCCAGCACGAGGGATTGGAACCTTTCCTGGCTGATCTTCTGCGGCAGCGACTCGATGCCGCGCGACATGTCGCCGATGGTGTAGACGATGCGTATGCCGTTCGGGATGTCTTCGATCGCAAACTGCCCGTTCTTGATGGCATGTTGGTAATTGTAGAACGTTCTCGTCTGCCTGAGTGAATCGATGAAGGAGAAATAAATCTGCGAGCTCATCGTTTCTTTCTCATAGGCCGTCGCTATCACATCTTCGTTCCTGCCGGGCGGGTTGGAATACCAGATGGCCCTCGTCCGCTTGTCTGCGATCGCGATCTCCGTCGTCTGGTCGCTGATGAACAACGCCAGGTATTCATTCTCCCCAACGAAACGCATGCCGGGAACATCCGGTGTGGCGCTGCCTCTGGTTGTGCTCCATCCTCCATCATCTGCCGCCACATCCAGAACCTTGAGATCAGGGAGGGCTGCGGAACCAGCGGTGCTGTTGACCCTGACGAGATAGATGGCCAACCAGATAACGGCGATCAGCAAGATCCATAACCATATCCGTTTTGTCAAGACTCGCATGGAACCCCTCCCTCTACACCCTGAATACAATTTCCTGATAGATCGTGTTGGCGAATGCGATCATCTGTTGCACCAGGCTGAAGAAGAGAAGCGCCAGAAAGAACAGGAAGAACATGGCGACAAGCGTCAGCCCGAGCATAACGATCGTCTTGGCAACCGTATATTGATGGATGGTCATGTTGCCTACGAACAGCAGGAAGAGGAACCATACGCTGCCTATCGACATGAGCAGGTAATAATACTCCACCTCGTCCCAAGAGACCACATTGCTCACGAGCATCGCGATCAGGTACATGACCGCCATCGGCATCATCGCGTAGCCGGTCGACATGATGATCTCGCGGAACGTGCCTTCTCCGTCCATCAAGGTCGTTAACGCCCAATTCGATACGCAGAACGTAAAGAATGGAACCAGCACATAGATAAGCTCATCGAAGCTGTTGAATTCATAAGGATCATAATAGTTGACGATAAAGCCGGTGAACTGCTTCTGCATGATCATGATCAGGACGAACAACAGCATGATGTACACGCCCATATTCACACGGCCGCGATCTTCAAACTTCATATCCGAGAATCCGCGGAACGGCCGGAACATGATGCTGAAGGCGAGCTTGACATCGTCCCATCTGACGACGAAAGCCGCTGCACGCACCTTCCAATAGGTCCAATCAAACAGCATTGTCCGCTTGACCCGCTGCATGCAGATCCCCCCTTCTCTGTTGGATCTTCCGCAGGAATATGCGGAAAACAACGAATGCCGCCAGAGCCACGACCAGCACTGTCAGAACGGTCTCATAGTGACTCTTGAGCAGTTCCCTGCGATACCGTTTGTAAGCGATGCCATAATATTCATGGTCTTGGCCAAGCTTCAGCATCTCCAGCGACTCCTTCAGCCTCCCCTGGCGCATCAGTGAGCGACCGATGCCCTTGTAGGCCAGCTCATAGTTGGCGTTCAGCTTCAACACTTCCCGCCAGGCTGCATCCGCCTCTTCCATCATCCCGTTGTAATGGTAATGGTTGGCGGTGTTGACGCGGCTGCCGAATGCCGTTGGCACGAACACGGTGATCGAGCCTCTCTGTCTATCGAGCACGAACAGTTCGTCCCCCCTCGCAGCCAGGGCGACCGGCGTCCGGAACGTCCCCGCCTGGTTGCCGATGTTGCCGAAGATGTACAGCAGGTTTCCTTCGTCATCGTAGGTGAAGATGCGGCCGCGCAAACCGTCGAGAGCGCTGTACTTGCCGTCTGGCATGACCGCGATATCGATGAACTCGGTGCGTCCCGCTCCCGTGCCGCGCACGTCGCCGGCCACCGGCACATAGCCGTTCCGCTTCAGAATATCCTTGCCGTAGGCATTGATCCGCTTGATCGGCGTCTCGGAGAGAGTATCCAGATTGGTCGCATAGATGAAATTGCGCTCATCGATATCCAGATTGGTGAATTCCGTCGGAACGAACAGCACCATCTGTTCACGCTGCGCCTGCGTGGAGATCAGGCGCCAGATGTAGTCCGCCAGATTCGGGCGGACACGGTTCGTGCCGACATACGACAAGAACTGGCCGTCCTCGGAGAACTCCATGATCCCTTCATAGACGCCCTGTGCGACGACGAACACCCGACCCGCATGGTCAACGGCTACCTTGAGCGGTTGGAACACAAAGTTCGCCGGCAGGAAATCGGCTTGCGGATTCTCGATCACCCGAGTCCTCCTGCCATACTGACCGAGGATGATGATCTGGCCGCGGTCGCGGTCAGCCACGTAAATATCGCCATCTTCGCGCACATATATCCCGGTTGGCGTCTGGAAGGTCTCCTTCGCACCGTTCCATTCAAACGTATCGAAGATCCGCTCCAGCTTGCCATCAGCACTCAGCTTGACGATCCGCTTGTTCCCCGTATCCGCGACATAGATGGCATCGTCCGTTACGAACAGATCTCGGGGCTCGCGGAAGTCTCCTGCCCCAAGCAGCCTGCCATTCCATACGGTGGTCGGTCGATACGGCGCCGGCGACCGGTCAGGATTGTACCAGAAGGAGTAGTTATAGCTCTCATAGGGGACAAAAGCCGCATTCGTTGCCAGGGCAGGTTGCGGTATCGCGGCAGCCAAGAACAGGAACATCGCAACAATCACGATTGCTCGTTTCATCGTATCCCCCCTAATCCTTCATGCCTGATGTGGCCATCGTCTCGATGATGCGGCTCTGCATGAAGATGAACAGCGTGACCGGCACGACCATGAGCAGGAACAGCGCTGCCGCCTGCGCTCCCTGTCTGACGAAGCCGCCCAGGCCGATCTGCGCCAGTGCAAACGGAAGCGGCTTCAGATCTTCGCTGTATATGAAGCCGTAACCGTCATTGCCCCAGAGCTGGATGAACTGCAGGATGATCAGGGTGAACACCGCCGGCTTCACATTCGGCATGATGATGCTCCAGTAGATGCGGTACTCGGAAGCCCCGTCGATCTTCGCTGATTCCATGATCGAATCGGGCAACGACTCCATGAATTGCTTCATAAGGTACAGCCCCAGCGGCAAGGCGAAGGCAGGGATGACCAGCGACCAATATGTGTCGATCCAGCCGAGTTCCGACATGATCATATAGTTAGGAATCCTCGTGACGTGTGGCGTAAACATCAGAGCCAGAACGACGATCGTGAACAGCGTCTGCTTGCCGCGGAACCGGTGCTTCGCAAGCGGGTAGGCGGCGGCCGAAGCAAACAAGGTATGGCCGATGATGCCGCATACCGTGATGAAGAACGTGTTAAACAGATAGCGCGTGAACGGCACCCAGGAATCCCTCAGCAGCAGGATCAGATCTGTAAAGTTGTCGGTGGTCGGGTTGCGCACGAAGATCTGCGGCGGGAATATGAAGAATTCATCCAGCGGCTTGAAGGCGTTGTTCACCGTAAACAAGATCGGCAAGATCATAAACGCGCCTGCAAGCGCCAGAAAGATAAACAGCGGCAACGAACCAAACCAAGAACGGTTCAGCTTCTTCATGTCACTCACCCACCTTCCTGAGCAGCCGTTGTATGATCAGATTGGTCAAGACCATTATGGCGAACAGCACCGTGGCTATCGCCGACGCATAGCCCATCTCGAAGCGGATCATCCCGTAATCGAGCAGATGAACGACAGCGGTATGGGCCGCATAGTTGACACTCGGGTATCCCGCGATATTCATGGATACTTCCGCGACACCGAACGAGGTGGTGATCTGGATAACCGCCCCGAACATGAGCATCGGTTTCATCGAAGGCAGCGTGATGTACCACAGCTCTTGCCAACGATTTCTGATGCCATCGACAGCTCCTGCTTCATACAAGGTGCGATCGACGGTCTGCAAACCGGCCACGAAGGCGAGGAAACCGGTGCCGAGGCTGAGCCACAGTTGGACGAGGATGACGATCCAGATCATGTAGTCGGCATGCTTCAGCCATTCGATCGGCTCCACGAGAATGCCGAGCCGGATGAGCTGTGCGTTGAACCAGCCGTATCGGTCACCCCAGAAGATCATCTGCCAGATGATATAAACGTTGCCGGAGATCGACGGCGCATAGAAGATAAGCACGAGGATCGCCCTGATCCAGGGGCGGAACTCATTGATGACCCAGGCGATGAAGAAACAGGCGAAATAACTGACCGGCCCGGTGATAAAGGCGAACAGCAGCGTGTTCTTGAGCGCGATCAGCCATATATCATCGTCCAGGAACAGCCTGCCGTAGTTCTGCCAGCCGATGAAGCGCGGCGGCTCCAGCATGTTGAAATAGGTGAAGCTGAACGCAAACGACAGAACGACAGGGAGAACGGTGAATACAAAGAACAGCAGGAAATAAGGACCGATGAGCACATACGATTGCCTGTCGCGCTTCAGATCTCTCCAGATAAGTTGCCATTTGTTACGCATCAGTTCATCTGCCCCTCCCTGCTAATTCGGCAAGCCGAATTCCTGGCGTTTCTGAGTAATCTCACTGTTGATCAATTCCACATATTCTTCGAGCGCTTCACGCGGGTTATATTTCTGGTGGCGCACTTTCCAGAAGGCGTTTTCAACGTGACGCCCGGTGAAATATCCGCCTGGCACCTCCGGAATGCCGCGCACCCACGCGAAGCCTTCCTCGAGCTGGCGGAAATCTTCAGTCGGCCAGGGCAGCTTCTCGAAGGCTGCGATGTTCGCCGTCGGCCAACGCGCGGCAGCGCCCATCAGCGCTTCCATCTCCCGTCCGAACTGGAGCTGGATTTCCTCGCTCGTCCACCACTTGAGAAACGCCCATGCCGCTTCCTTGTCCCTGGCAGCGTTCATGATGATCGCCCCTTCACCCGTGCTTGCGACATCGCGCCGGATCGTGCCGTCTTCTTGGACGGTGCCCGGAACCGGGGCGAATCCCCACAATCCGCGCAGTTCAGGCGCGAATACTTGCAGCAGGTTGTAGTTCGTGTAATCCTCGATGGCGACCGGCATCTCGCCTGTCCGGAACCGGTTCGCAAACTGGAATTCAACAGGAAGCGAATAGTGTGTGTAGAACTCGGTCCAGATCTGGAATGCCTTCATGGCCTCTTCGGAATCGAGGCCGCTTGCCTTGCCATCGTCAACGTAGAATTCACCGCCGTGCTGATACAGCAGCAGAGCATACATCGAGTTCGGCTGCAGGTTGGCGACATATTGCTGTCCGAAATGGGTGCCCGGCTGCGGCAATCCAAACTCCATGTTGTTCTTGGCCAGCACCGACAGCATGTTGAACACGTCGTCCCACGTTTGCGGAACCTCAAGACCGAGCTCATCCAGAATATCTTTCCGGTAGAAGAGGACGTTGAACCGCTGAGTCTCCGGCAGCGCGTATACCCCGCCGTCATACTGATACGGTTCAAGGGCGCTCGGCCGGAATCTCGCCGCCACTTCCCCGAAATCCTCGAAGTTCGTCAGGTCATACACCGCGCTGCGCATCGCATAGTTGACGGGGATGTCATTGCCGACATTAAGCGCCACGTCCGGCCCCGTGCCAACAAGCGTTGCCGGCAGAAGCGTGCCGCCCTGCACCAGCCTTAGCTTAACGCTGATTCCGGTCTGGGGCGTGAAGTAGTCATCGGCGAGCTGTTTGATGATCTGCGCCTGATCCCGTCCGCTTGTCGTCCACACCTCGATCATCCTCGCGGAATCCTCGTCCTCGATCGTATTGCCGATGGTGTTGTAGTCGATGATGAACGAATAGAAGAAGGACACGACTTCATAGATCATTCGGAGGAAGAAGTTGGACTTGACGACGGGCATCTGGACATCCGGCGATGCCACGACGAAATAATCCACATCCAGCGGCTGTTCACGCACCGTCAGGATGAAGGTGCCAAGTGCGCTCAGGTTCATGCGCATGCTTGTCAGGCTCTTCGAGATGTTGTACGGTTTCTTGATCAGGCTGGCGAGTTGGTCCGCCATCGTGATCAGAATCGCCGTCTGTTGGTTTTGCTGTCCGTTGATCGCCGTAAACTCCTCGGCCGCGTCGCGCAATACCTGTTCATAATAGGCAAAATCATCAAGCAGATTCGGGATCTTCTTCTCGAGCTGATAATCCCGGTAAGGGTCCGGCTCAGCCCCGGTAATCATCAGGATCTTGCGATAGATATCCGTCAGTTCCAGGGTTGCCATCTCCACCGTTCGGATGATCGGCGCGATGTCGCCAAGCACGGCTTCCATCGTGATGGTGTTTGTCCCTTCCTGGAGATAGAACAGGTACGGTTCTCCGCTCGCATCACTAATCACATGCATCTCATAGTCGGTGGAGAAGGCGAATCTGACATCCTCCACTTCCGAGAATGGCACTTCGCCATTGATCGATAATTTGCGGTAGGAATTCAGCCCGCGGATATATCGCTGCTTCGCCTTGAAGCCGAGCTGGTATAACCCCGCTTCCGGCACCTCCACTTCCCAGGTGATCGTCTCACCCGGAAGCCTCCAGTTATATCCGCCAATCGCGTTGATGCGCAGCCTCCCGTATTCGAAGGGCTCAACCAGATATGTAGAGCGATCGGTGAAGGGGTACAGCGTGGGCTCGGATTTGAAGGCAGCATCTTCCCCCTGTATCTGGATCAGATGCCCGCTGGTTTCCTGATAACCAAGCGCCTGATACTGGGCTCGCACCTCGCTGTAGGACCGGGCCGGTTCCTGCTGATGAATGATCAGCCGGCGGATGACCATCGGCTCTCTCTGCGAATAGAGGGTGATCGTGTTTACGCCCTTGTCGAACCAGAACAGGAACGGCTCCGTGTAATACCCTTGATTATCCTCAAAGATGGCATTCTGCCAACGGGGAGCTTCAATCTGCCTTGGCCGGAGTTCGTTGCCGCGATTGTCGGTGATGTACGTATCCTGCGCATTGATCCACACGCGTTTGAATTCGAGATTGGCTGCCTCGGCGAACGGCAAATCTCCATTGATCAATAGGCTCCTCTGGATCGCTGAGCTCTTGCCTTCCACCGGATAATAATCGATTGAGATATTGTATAAACCTGCCTCAGGAATATCGACTTCCCATTCGATGACTCCGAATTCTTCCGTGTAAACCGACTTGCCCGACATTCCTTCGTAATCTTCCAGGATGTTCACCTGCATGCTGTCCGTCAACGTGAATTGGTCAGCATCGATGACGATCTCCACGTTCGGGCGCTTCTTGTCCTGATATTGCTCAATATAGGTTTCGTACCTGGTTTGCATGTACTCATAGCCGAGCAGTTCGCTCAATTCATCCAAGGTGTAATCCGCACTCTCTGCCGCATGTGCTGCTGGCCGGGTACCGATCAGGAACGTTTGCGCCAATAGAGACAGCATCAAGCATGCAAGAACCACCTTATGTGCCATCTTCATGAAGTGCCATCCTCTCCTCTAGAACGGATAATCTCCACAGACGCGAACATCTGATGGAGATTAATCCGTTCACACGCTATGATTTTACTGAGCGCCGCCCATTACCTGATCGATCGCCGCTTGCGCCTGCTGTTTGTACATGTCGACTGCCGTAGCTACAGGCTGCTTCTCAACAAAGATCTGATGGTTGACGTCGTACAGCGGGAAGCCGGAGCTTTCGAAGGCGCGTTGATATTGCAGCACCATTTTGTCCGGCGTATTGACCATGCGCACCGCCTCGACATCCTCCATATAGTTGAATCGCCCTTCCAGATTCGTCTGTCCCGGATAATCCTCCTCGATCGTCGACACGCTGATCTCATCAAAGACACGCAGGACATTTCCAACATCCTCTATGAATGCCGGGATGAACCACGTGTTACCCGCGTCATTGGAGCTTACGAAGCCGCTGCCGCTAGGTCCGATCGGGAACGGTACGAACCCGAGATTGACTTCGTTAAACGAATCCTGCATCCAGAGCCAACCTGCCGTGAACAGGATGTTGCCCTGCGTGAATGGATTGTTTTCCCTTTCTGAATAGTTGGCCGGAGTGTCGATCGCATACCACACCTTGTCATCGAAGTACAGTTGTCTCATCCAATCATAAGCGGCCATCGTTCGAGGATCGCTGAGGCCTTCCCGCGCTTCTTCCTCGAATACAATCTTCGACCCGTTCGAGGCAACAGCGAAGATCGAGAAGTCATGCGCCCATCCGGCCAGGCCCCAGTAATCGTTGACGCCGTCATTGTTCGTGTCGCGGGTCGCCGCTTTCGCCAGCTCAGTGAACGTATCCCAGGTCCAGTTGCCTTCTCTGACATATTCATGCGGGCTCTTGAGCCCCAATTGCTCGATGATGTCGCGATTGAAGAATATGCCGGACGCGTCGGTTGGGTCGTAAGCCTGGAACCCGTATTGTTCACCGAGCAACAACGGCGAAGGCCGCAGCGCCTTGAAGGTATTTGGATCATAGTAGTCACCGAACTTCTGCAGTTGTCCGTTGATCGCAGCCGGCAACGCCCAGTCCCACTGGAGACGGATGATGTCGGCGAACGGTTTGCCGTCGAGCACACTCATGATGAATTTCTGATTGACTTCATCCCAGGCCAGAGGCTCCTGGAATTCGATTTTGACGTTGTAATTTTTCTCCACTTCAGCGATACGAGCGAGTTGTTCCTGGCCTTCGATCGTCTCCGGATCAGGCGCCAGTGGCCACCATGCGGACAAACTGATCGTCCGGCCCCCCAGGTCCGGATAAACGATCGGCTCCGGTTCCGGCTCTTTCTCCGGTTGATTATTCCCGCTATTGTTACCGCTTTCATTTGTGGTCGACTGAGGTGTTGGCGGCGTGTTTGAGTCACTGTTGTTATTGCCCCCGCCAGAGCACGCTGCGAGCATGCCCAACAGAAGCACCAGTGACATGAGC